>LADL02002600.1_pt1 | contig 24359 bp, 26 predicted proteins | sample 619721 | NCBI WGS metagenome assembly LADL02 (sample SAMN03397408, study PRJNA257561) | rock porewater metagenome | biome: terrestrial; feature: Opalinus Clay rock; material: porewater; isolation source: Opalinus Clay rock porewater BRC-3 borehole | place: Switzerland: Mt Terri URL, St-Ursanne ...
GGTCTCGACCGTCGACCAAGATTTGTCCGGACAGAAAGATCGGCTGCTACAACACGGCGCTATTCGCGTGTTCGAAGACGTGATCTCCGGCAAAACGTTCAACCGGCCCGGTTTGACAGCCTTGCTTGATCAGGCCAGACCCAACGACACCCTCGCCATCATTCGCCTCGATCGGTTGGGGCGCTCGCTCAAGGAACTCCTGGAAACCGTCGACGGCCTCAAAGCCAGAGAGATCAATCTGATCAGCCTCGAGGAGCGGATCGATACGACTTCCGCCGCCGGAGAGCTCGTGTTCCATGTCTTCGGGGCCATTGCGCATTTCGAGCGCCGCCTGATCTCTGAGCGCACCAAAGACGGCCTGATCAACGCTCGAAAGCATGGCCGCACCCCTGGGCGCCCGCCATTGCAACCCGAGACAATCTCAGCCCTCCAAGATCTCGTCGGCGCAGGTAAATCCGTCGCTCAAGCCGCAAAACACCTCGGCATAGGCAGATCAACAGCTTACAAGGCGATCAGAAATGCCACGCTGTAAGCCATGTTCAGGCTTCGTTCTCCCTTAGCGTGGTTCTACGAAGAAACCTTCCGATGGGGCCCTTTTCCAGCCATGCATCGAACTCTATGCGGCTCGGTGGCCCTTCGGAGAGCCAGCGAAATCGGTCGTCCACCCCCGGGGCGGATGCTGCCATGAACAGTGTGTCAGCGTGGGCGGACACAAGAGGTTCGAGCCGCACATATTGTCCTTCGAGCGTAACGCGCTTAGGTCGTGGTCGCGGAACCCAATCTGTCAAATCCGTCATCCGGTGTGCTCCCTACCTGCCTGTTACGGACGCTGTCACCATCTATAGGCAAATGGCAAGATGCCGTTCACTTTGGGCTCACTGCGGACCTCGGATGCGCCCCAGCGTTTCATGATATGATGATCCGTCAACGTCGGGTTGTCGATGTGGATGGCGTGGTGGATTGGAGGATCAGTCAGGGGTCTGCTCCGGCTCAGTGCTAAATCCTACGTTAAGCAAAACCGGTCGTTCCTTCTCGATACAGCGAACGGCAGTTCAGAGCCCAGACTCACCGATGCTGCGGGGCGCGCGAATGTCGGCTTTCGTCCGGCGCGTCGCACCATGATGGAGTTAGTCAGCTTCCACCAAGTCACTCCGGGCATCGCGGATGATCATCCACGACGAATGCAGGAAAAGCCCCGCGATCGCGAACGCGACGATCAGGTCGGGCCATGCACTGCCAAGCCACGCGACCAGCCCGGCGGCGATGACCACGGCGAGGTTGCCGATGGCGTCGTTGCGAGAGAACAGCCAGACGGCTCGCATATTGGCATCACCCTTGCGGTGCTTTAGCAGCGGCAGCACCGCGAGGATGTTTACGATCAGCGCACCTACCGCGAAGGCTCCCATCAACCCGGCTTCTGGCGTGGTCTGGTTGAGGACACGCCAGAGCGTGCTGCCGACAACGCCAAGGCCCAGAAGGCCCAGAAACACGCCTTGGATCATCGCCGACCGCGCCCGCCATGTCAGGCTCCAGCCGATGGCGAGCAGGCCCAGAAACGTGATCGCACCATCGCCCAGAAAATCGAGCGCGTCTGCCTTCAGCGCCTGCGAACCGGACAGGAACCCGCCGAACATTTCGACCACGCCGTATCCGAGATTGAGCGCGACCACGATCCAGAGCGCGCGGCGATAGCTCGGGTCCTTGTAGGCCGGATCGGACGATGTATCGCCGTCCTCGATCTTCTCGAAACCGTAGCCGGTCGCGTCGAGCGCGGGCCGCACTTTCGGCAGATCGCCGTCCGCGATCCGCAATGTCATGATGTGGGTGGCGGCGGACACTTTCACGTCGCCTTCGGCCACGCCCGCAGACCGGGCCGCGCGCTCGATCTCGGCGGCATCTTTCGCGCAGTCCATGCCTTGCACCCGCATTCGGATCGGGGAGGAGGCTGTCGCCAACTTGCTGTTATCGGGCTGGCTCATGTGCGATCCTTTTTGTGGTGGCGGGCGAAAAGGTACGCTGCTAACGTATCAGTGGATAATGATATGACAGCGCAAAACATTCAAGACGATCTTTCGGCACCCGATACACTGGAACTGCGGGCAAAGCTCTTCCGGGGCCTAAGCGATCCCAGCCGTCTGACGATCCTCGATGCGCTGGTGTCGGACGAACGCAACGTGCAGGAAATCGTCGGGCATACGGGTTTGGGTCAGCCCAACGTCTCGAACCATCTGCGCTGTCTGCTGGAATGCGGGCTGGTCAGTCGCCGCAGCAAAGGCCGCTTCGTTCGGTATCGTCTGGCGGACAGGCGGGTCGCCGATCTCATCCGTGATGCAGATCAGCTACTTGCCTCGACAGCCAACGGAGTTGATGCCTGCCAAAGCTATACGGACTAACCGGCGCGACCTGCTGCAATGTCCTATCGGTGCGCCAAACCTGAAGCAGCCATCTGCGCATCCGCAGCGAATGCACCCTTTGTCCGCACTGTGTGATTTTATGCGCAGCGCAGCGAATGGCGGCTTTCACAAACGCAGGTTTGTGAAACGGATGTAAAATAGGCTCTCAGATAGCGAAGTCGTGCATCTCAGCTCATGTCTAAATGTAAATTCCGCAAAGGGTGCCAGCGTCAGGGAAAAATATTTCTTAGCGTAGGATTTTGCACTGAGCCGGAGCAGACCCCAGTCATGCAAACACCGAACTTACCTGCCATTCGCGCGCTTCGCCCTGCTTGGAACAAGGGGCGCATCGTGGGCCAGAAGCGGCCTCTGAAACCCAAGCATGTTTGGGCCATCAGGGTTCGGCTTGAGCTGGCCGAGAACCATCGCGACTTGGCGCTCTTCAATTTGGCTATCGACAGCAAGCTGCGCGGGTGCGATCTGGTCAAACTGAAGGTCGTAGATGTCATGGCTTCCGGCCTGATCAAGGAACGTCCCTCGGTCTTGCAAAGTAAGACGCAAAAACCAGTGCGGTTCGAAATTTCGGATGGCACGCGAGCGTCATTGGACAAATGGATGCAAGACCCCTTGATGGTCGGATCAAAATATTTATGGCCTGGGCGTTTCCACGAACGGCTTCATATCTCGACCCGGCAGTATGCACGCATTGTCAGGGATTGGGTGATCTCAATCGGGCTGGAGGCGAGCGCATGCGGCACCCATTCTATGCGCCGGACCAAGGTCAAGCAGCTCTACAAGAAGACCGGCAACCTGCGCGCAGTTCAACTCCTGCTGGGCCATACCAATATGGACAGCACGGTCAGATATTTGAGCGTCGAGCTTGAAGACGCACTTGCTATCGCCGAAGCCATTGAAATCTGAGACTACGCGCCGCCTTCATGGACGGCTCTGACCTGCCGTTCGCCTCGTGGCTGAGCGCTGCGGTGCAGCTTCACCAGACCGGCCATTCGTCCATCTTGCAGCATTTTCGGCGGGTGAAAGGTCGGTAGAGCGGGACGAATCGGGCATGGCAGCATTGCATTCTTGTCGCTTGTATTCGGTTCAGCTCCACATATGTAAAAGACAGCACGGTCCTGCAAACTGGAGTATTCACCAATGAAAAAGATCGATGTAAAAAAGGACTACAACCGGACAAAGTTTCTGATTATTGCCATGGTGGCACAGATTGTCGTGGTGTGGATTGTCATGGCAATCTATCTGGCGTGGTTGAACTGACTACCAAATCGTGAACCGGGCTGTGCAAGTTGGTTTCCTTAGAACCGCGATGGCGGGAAATTGGAAAGGCGTGACACCTCGAATGCACAAACTGATGCCCGCAACCCGTACAACTCCTTGAATTTATCGATTGGCAACAGCTAATATTCATTGCTGAAGCCGTCGCTGGTGAACCGCGCAACATCAGGCGCTTTGGGCTCAAAACGGGATTTCGCTGCGTTGTCCATGAAAGTCTGCTGTCATGGCTATGGAAGCTTTTATCATAAAGCTCGCATGAAGGGTCGCAGAGAAGAAAGTGGTTCGGACAGCGTTCGGGTTGCGTTCGTGGACGCTCATGATTGTGCCTAGGATAATCTTCCCATCAGCAACATGGAGTGATCTGATGGAAGTTATGGAACGAAATGCCGAGTATATCGCTGCCCAGTGTAAGTATCTTCGTAAGATGCTTGGGCTGACCCAAGAGAACCTTGCAGATGCTGCCGGGCTAACTGTCCGCACGATCCAAAAGGTGGAGAGCGGACGGCATGTGCCTGACGTTCAGACTTTGCGGAGTATTGCTCGCGGCATTGGGTTCGACGTGACTGTGTTCGCCAAGCCTACACCCGAGCAGGAGAAGCGTCAGCAAGAAGAGATTGAGCGTGCGCTGAAAAAAACTGCCCTCGTGCCCACATCGCCCATTAAGAAGGCGAATGACTTCTACTCCCGTAACCGTGAGTGGCACGCGCTCATGATTAATGCCGAGGCAGTGGAGGCGGACGACGCGCTCGAATTGACAGCGGCAATCTCAGAATGGATGAACGACCTTGACGGGATATGGGGGATCAGCACAGCCAGCCAGCGGCTGGGGTATGCGACCAGCATTTCCCAGTTGTGCCAGGAATTGGAAGGGCTTGGGTATCTCACCCACTTTGGCCATTTTCGTCAGCAGCACATGCGGGACAATAATCTGGCCTGGGACGTGGCGTTGATCACTTTTTTGCCAAAGGCTGACCATGATGGGCACCGTTACGGCCTCGTCACCCTCGACGATCCCTGGGAGGTTCCCGAACAGGACCGTCCTAAACTGTGATCAACGCGTGGGGGCAGTCTGTCATTCAATTAGGCCACCCATGTCGCGCGACCTCTTTACTTGTACTTAATATTGTACATATAGAGGGAAGCAAAGGAGAGTTGACATGGATGTTATGACCTACTCAGACGCACGAGCTCAACTGAAGGGCGTCATGGATCGAGCGATCCACGACAAGCAGGAAGTTGTCGTGACGCGCAAGAAGGGCGAGTCCGTTGTGGTCGTGTCCTTGGACACTTGGAACGCCGTCAACGAGACGTTGCACCTCTTGTCCACACCGAAAAACGCATCCCGCTTGCGCGCGTCGATCGCGCAACTCGATGCTGGAACTGGCGAAGAGCGTGAGCTGACCGAGTGAAGCTGGTTTTTTCCGATCAGGCCTGGGAAGACTATCAATACTGGGTCAACACCAACGACAAGGTACGCGACCGGATCAACGATCTGATCAAGCAGTGCAAGCGGACCCCCTTCAAGGGAACCGGCAAGCCGGAACCTTTGAAGGGCGATTTAACTGGCTGGTGGTCCCGGCGAATTTCTCAGGAAGATCGAATGGTCTACCGGGTCAGTGGAGCTGGCGATGGCCAAAGCCTAGAGATTGCGCAACTGCGGTTCCATTACTGAAAACCCTTAGGGTTGAAAGACTTAGATGTGATGTCGAACAGCTCAAAGCACTCCCGAATTTAACTCTAACTATGTCATTAAAGTTAACTCTATAATTAATGTTAACGACATAGTTGACGTTAGAGTTAAGCGAAGGCAATCTACCGCCATGTATGTAATCACCTTCGCAAACCCGAAAGGCGGCTCGGGGAAAACTACGTCCGCCATGCTCTTGGCTGAACAGATCGCTATTTCTGGCGGTCGCGTAGCGATTCTCGATCTGGACCCAAACGCCAACATCCTTGCATGGGCCCAGACGCGCGAAGCCGAGGGTAGAGACGTTCCTTTCACAGTTCATGCGCGACCGCAGGCCGAAGAGACGGTCGAGCTCATCGACAACCTATCCGACGAGGCTGACTATCTCATTATCGACCTTGAAGGGTCGAAGGATCAGATCGTCACTTTCGCGCTATCGCGGACAGATTTGTGCATCATCCCGCTCGATGGCTCGCCTATGGAAGCCCGGCAAGCCGCGCAAGCGGTTCGCTTGGTACAAACCACAGCAAACATGATCCGCGCGCAAATCAACTACGCTCTCTTGTTCACTCGCACCAACGCCGCGTTCCAGACCACGGATGAGCGCGACGTGCGGCAAGAAATGGAGCTCAACAACATCCCGACGCTACCCGTTCGGATCGCCAAGCGCGCGCCTTACACCCGCATCTTCCGGGACGGTGTGCTCTTGTCAGAGCTGCCTGACATCGTGACGCAAGAAATGCAGGGCAAAACCGCGTCTGTATCCGACAAGGCCATGAAGCAAGTGACCGGAGCCATCGAGAATGCCCGCGACTACGCACAAACCGTCATTGCAACCCTTACCAAGGAGCAAGTGGCATGAGTGGGAAATACGGCTTCTCAGGCGGGATCGACCTGCCCAAGACAACACCAGCACCCAAGCCTCGGCCAAAGGTCGATGGCAGCTCATTAAGCGAGGCCGTCAGGGCCGGTGCCGATCTTGGCTTCGTCAACAGGGAGCCAACGACGCGCCTCAAACCTGGCCCCAAACGCAAAGAGCCGCAGGACAAAGTTTCGATACCTGGCCCGAAGCGCGTGGTGGATGATTTCCGGGCTTTTTGTTCAACGCGCGATCTTACCCTTTGGCAGGGCTTGGAGTTGTTACTTGAAGAGCAGAAGGGTAGAAGCGGCTAAGGGTTGCCGCGTTTCTCAAAGATTTTCCGGCAGAACCCTAAGAATGCCCTGTCCGGGTTGGCCGGTGCATCGAGGCCACCGTCGGCCATCCATTCGCGCCATTCTTGCTCTAGCGTGTAGATATCCCATCCCGGCGCAACCTTACGGGCTTCCTGATAAACGTCAGGGCTCAAACGGATCGCCCCGGATGGAACCGCCAGAGCTTGCGGCTTTTCCGCGTTACGGTTTACAAATACGACCATGTTTTCGTCTAACCGGACTGAATAGTCCGGCATATGATTGTACGCCTCATCTTGAGCGACAATGTTGCCGACCAGCCGCTTAAACTCGCGAGAGGTCGAAGCCGATCCGCACTTGTCTTGCAAAGCAGAAAGACTGATTTTCCACTCTTTCTTCGAGCCACAGTGCTTGCGAGCGATCTCATAGATGCGCCGCTCTAATGGCTTACGCAGCCGGAAATAGTTCCGATGGAGGGTCAAAACTTCATGCGCTTGGATCGCGTTGAACACCCAATCTGAGAGCTGCACCTCGATCTCCTGCATCCGACCATCGCGGGTTTCACGTACGATGCGAGCGCGGTCGATGATGCTGAAAATATCCAATTGCTCGACATCGCCGGTCACGATGTTCGTCTCAATCTGTGTCCCTTGCAGCCGGGCGAGGGCGCTTCGAAGGCCGCTATATCCACGCCCATCCGATGGCCGGTTCGTTGCTTTCAGAAGGTCGAACGCCTTCAGGCGAACGATTTTTGAAACCTTCTGACCTTTGTTGATAGCTGCCATAATTTGACTGATGCAGTAGATCAGCACATCGCGATCGTGGATCGTGGCCAGACCATCGGACGAAGGTTTCACTTCGAGATAGTTTCGCCCCGTCCCATCTTCGTATCGCCGCACTCGGTGATCTGGTTTTGTAGAAAGCGAGAAAATCGGATGCGCCATCGAAGCCATGTCGCCCTTGGGTGCGGCATCAAAGATATCGCATACAAAAAAGTCGCCTTGTTCCTGCCGATCTGGCAGCAAGGGAGAGCGGTCGCCGTCTTTCGTGATTTCACACACCATGACCTATGTTTCGTGATTTCACACACACGGTCAAGCCCTTTCGTGATTTCACACACATGCACAGAGCTTTCGTGTCTTTACACACGTTCTTTCGTGTCTTTACACACGCTCTATCGTGACTCTACACACAGGCCACTTCTAAAAGCCTAATGAATTCATAGGACTATGAACACTTATCCACAGCGTAACACATTATATAACACATATTTAACACTACAAAATTACTCCGCATTTCGCATGCAAGTTCCTAGCTAAGTAGTACGGACGAACACATCTAGAGAGCATGGAGCACCACGCAATTTCACACAGAAACCCGATCAACTAACGATTCTAGCTGCTCACCGTCGATAGAACACGCACGCATCGACACCCGTGGTTGTCGTGGTCCAGGAAGCCCCGAGGACAGCGCATGTGGACGCGTTGCTGGCCAAGAAACGAGGAAGCGTCACCGTCAGCACCAGGGCCAAAACCAATGCACCTAGACCAAACCAGGGCAGGCGGCTTTTGAGGCGATCCGCTTTCTGTTCCCGTTCGAACACCGCTCGATAGGCTGTGGACCTGTCATCTTCCGATTTGGCCAAGGCCCCGATGGTCTTGTCCGTCTGGACGCCAAGGCGTCTGACAATCTCTGTCATTGCGTCTGCGGTTGCGCCCAGATGGCTGTCGAAGGTCTGGCCCAGAAGATCCCCGTATTTTTTCGGATTGGTTTGGTCCCGTGCGGCGAAGGCTGCGATCCGCGCTTCTGTCGTGATCTTTATCTGCTTGTCCGCCACGGCGGTCAGATCGTCGATCCTGTCGGACATGCTGGCGACAGCCGTGGCCATGAGATCGAGCGTTTCGCGCAGATCATCGTCGGAGAGGGCAGGGAGGTCGGGTTGGTCTGGCATCGGGAGGCGTCCTTCGGATTACTGGTCCTGCGGGACAAACAGTCCCTTGAACTCGGGATCGGCGTAATAGCGCAGCTTCTGCGCCACGGCGGTGGCTTGACCCTGCACGCGCAGGAGCTGGTTTTCCGGGCGGAGCTGCATGATTTCATCTGGGGTGAGCAGATCGCGGCCCGTGAGGTTGTTGCTGAAGCTGGGGCCGTCACCGGGTTTGAAGCTGTCAGTTTGGAACCCGGCAGTTTCCTGGCCGATCATCTGGCTCAGCCACTTCGCGGTTTCAAAATCATTCACCCCGAAGACCTGTTGCACCCCGGCATTGGCAATGAACGTCCCCGCGCGCTCGCCGTAGAGGTCCTTGAGCTGGCTCATGTCCTGCAGGATCGGCCAGAGTTGCAACCCATAGCCCGCCATCAGCCCCATGGCGCGCTCCACCGCCTCCAGACGGCCCAGAGCGGCAAACTCGTCCAGCAGGAACAGCGTGGGCGTCTTGAGGCGCTGTGTGCTCCCCTGAGCGCCTGCGGGGCCGCTCTGGGGTCTCACGGACGCCTCAGCGTCCCGTGCAATGTCTTGAAGGGCCTGAGACACCAGAAGGCGCAGCCAGCGGCTGTAGGCGTCCATCCGGTTCGGGGGCAGCACCAGAAACACCGAAGCGATCCGGTGGCGCAGATCGGAGAAATGGAAATCCGACCGCGACAGCACTTTGGCAATGCGCGGGCTGTCCAAAAAATGGGTGTGGCGCTGTGCATTCGACAGCACCGAGGCGGCTTCGCGATCCGCCTTGCCCAGAAACCGGTTGGCGGCGCGGGCAATCAGCCCGCCCGCCGCATCGCTGTCCTGCATCAGCTCCAGCAGCGCCCGCAGCTTTTCCGGGGGCAGGGTGAGATATTCCCGGACGGTGGCAAGTGTGCGGCGGTCACGGTCCTCGTGGCAGACGCAGAACATGATCAGCCCGCCGAGGATGGCCTTGGCCTCCTCGTTCCAGTGCGCTTCCGTCACTTGTCCCGGCGGGTCCATGACCAGAGCCTCTGTCAGGGAGGCCGCATCCTCGCCCAGATCAAGGCTGTTCGGTGCCAGCCGGTCGAGCGGATTGTAGGCGGCAGAGGGCATCCCGGAGACCTCAAACGGATCGAGGACGTGGACCGTTCCGAACCGCCGCCGGGCTTCCCCGGCGATCCGGGCATTCTCACCCTTGGGGTCGATGACCAGGACCGAGCGTTCCGCCGCCAGCAGGTTCGGGATGACGGTGCCGACGCCTTTCCCGGCCCGTGTCGGGGCGAGGGTGATCAGATGGGCCGGACCGTCATAGCGCAGCAGCCGTCCGGTGTGCGGGTTGCGCCCGATCAGAAGGCCGTCTTCCCGCTGGAGTTTCTTCAGCTCCTTGCGGTTGGCGAAGCGGGCGGAGCCGTGGCTGTCGCCGGTCAGCCCGAAGAAGGCGTCCGCGCCAGAGGCCATGCGCCAATACTGGAACCCGAAGACAGCACCGACAAAAATGAACGGGCCGAAGACCAGCCACTGCCACGCGCTTTCGCCGGGCGGCTGTTCAAAGAAGGCAAAGATGAACGGTGTGGCCACGAGCGCCCCGATCATCGCGCCGAACAGGACAGCGCCGATCATCCAGCCCAACAGGATGGGCGTGAAGATCAATCGACCGAAGAACCGGAACAGCCCTCCGAAGACGAGCATCACGCCCCGCATCAGGACGGCGTTTCCGGATCAGAGCTGGACGAGGCAGGGGAGGGCGTCCCCCAGTCAGCGAAGGCCTTGCGATCCTGTTCGCGGGGCAGGTTGCGGATCAGCCGGTCGAGCATCGCGGCGGCCCCGGAATCCCGTTCCGCCAGATCGAGGAGCGCACCGCCCAGGATCACCTTGCGCCGGGTATCCAACTTGCGCTGTCTGGTGGCTTCCCGGTTCTTCAGTGCCTGAAGACGGGCCTTGGCCTGGGCGTAGCGTTTCTCGGCCCGTTCGAGTTCGGTTTCTGCCAATGCGCGTCTCCATCTTTGAAAAGAGCAGGTGGACAGGTTGGTCTTGTCAGATCGAGCGATAGCGCTTACCCGTAGGCCTGTAAAGGACAAGGGCGCACTTATGCAAACTCTCCACCTGCGGTTCCGAGCTTTGCGTGCGATCTCTCTGGGGCAACGCCCCGGCCGATTGCCATCCCCTTCGCTGCGTGCCGCCGCGACATGGAAGGGCGCGCTGCCCCTTCCAAACCATCCCAGCCCAACCTTAGCGGTTGGATCGCGTCCCGCAAGGTCGCGCCAGCGTCTCGCCCGATGCCCCACGGTGGGGGCCGGTCTGCCGCTGGCGTCTCCCTTGCGGGAGGTTCGTGTCGTCGGACCTGACGGTGCCGACACGAACCGGGTTTGCCCCCGGCAAACCGCCAGTGATCTTTCCCCATATCCCGCCCCCCATGAGGCTGGGGATCTGGGGACAGGTCACTGGCAAGCCTGCGCCTTGGAGAGCCGTTGGCTCGCCTCAAGCGGGCTGTCTTTTCCCCTCAGACCGCGCCGGTTCCGGGCGCGATCCTGCGAAGAAAAGACGGCTGATCCGGTGGCCAATGTCAGGGCATCGGCACGGATCAGCTCCGGCGCGTGGGCGCGTTTGCATCACAGGCGAGGGGAGGGCGCATGGCCAGCTACCACCTCTCCGTGAAGACGATCAAACGCAGCGCCGGGCGCTCCGCCACGGCGGCGGCAGCCTACCGTGTCGGGGAGCGCATCGAGTGCCAGCGCGAAGGCCGTGTCCACGATTACACCCGCAAGCAGGGCATCGAGGAGACCTTCATCCTGACCCCGAAGGACGCCCCGGACTGGGCCTCGGACCGGTCCCGCCTCTGGAACGAGGTCGAGGCCAGCGAGACCCGTCGCAACTCCGTCACCGCCCGCGAATGGGAACTGGCCCTGCCGTCCGAGATCAGCGCCGAGGACCGCTCGCAGATCACCCGCGACTTTGCCCAGGAACTGGTCAGCCGCTACGGCGTGGCCGTCGATGTGGCGATTCATGCGCCGCACCGCGAAGGCGATCAGCGCAATCACCATGCCCATGTTCTGACCTCCACTCGCAAGCTGGAAGCCGGGGGCTTCACCACCAAAACCCGCGTGCTCGACTCCGCCAAGACTGGCGGCGTCGAGATCGAGCAGATGCGTGGCCTCTGGGCCGAATTGCAGAACCGCGCGCTGGAGCGTGTCGGGGAAGTCGAGCGTGTCGATCACCGGTCGCTTGAGAAGCAGCGCGAGACGGCGCTGGATCGTGGCGACAAGCTGACAGCCGAGGAACTGGACCGCGATCCCGAGCTGAAGCTGGGGCCAGCGGCCAATTCCATGGAGCGGCGCGCGAAAGCTGTGGCCGAGCGTCAGGGCAGGGAATACGTCCCGGTCACCGAGCGCGGGGCCGTGGTCCATGCCGCCCGCCAGGCCCGCGCCGCTTTCCGAGAAATGCGTGAGCGGCTGGATATCGCGCGAGAGACCTATGGCATCGAGCGCGAGGCGGGGCAGGGCCGTGTTTCCGCCGGTCTGGCAGCACTCAGGGCCGCAACAGCGAAAGACCGCGACAGCGACCGAAACCCGGATGACTTCCGGGAGCGGCTGGCGCGCGTCGTGGGCCAATCACGGGATCAGGCCGACACGCCGAAACCGGAAGGCCGCAATTATGCGCGGGAGCGGCTGAAAGAGATCATGGAGAAAGATGCCGGGCGCGACGGCCAGGCGGCGGTTCACAAGCTGGATGGGTTCAGCGAAAATGACCTTGGCGAGGAGGCTGTTAGACCGTTGCGGACCCCGGCCCAGCGTCAAAGGCAGGAGCGTTCCGAGGACATCGAGCGCGAGGATCGCACGCCGTCTGTGAACGAGCGCTTGAAGGACGTGCTCAACAAGCCCCGCGAGCGTTTGGAACCGGACAACGACCGCGAGCAGGAGCGCGATGACAACGAGAATGAAAACACGCGGGACAGGGATCGTGGCGAAGGCCACAGCCTGTGATGCGGTCTGACAGGACAAACAGAGGAGATCGAAAGATGGATGAAGTATTCAACGTGGGCAAAACGTTGCTGCTGGATGGGCAGCCCATGTCCTTGGTGACGCCCGCAGGCGTCGAGGCTTGGATCGATCAAGGGATCAAGTACAGCTATCGCTACGACCAAGTGCGCGATCCGCTCGATGGCAAGATGAAATACCGCTGCATCTATGAGAAACAAGGTGCGGATGTGCCGTTTGTGCTGGTCAACAGTCCGAGTAGCGGCGACGGGCGGGTGATCCTGTTTGACGAGGTTCCGGATCGCGATGTTCAGGCGCAATGAGTTAGGTTAGAGGCCATTGTTTTTGCGTTGAGCGATCTGAGGTCAAACAGGACATCCGCTTCGACTCTAGAGCGCTGGCAATGCTGTGTGACTACGATAAGAATCTAAACATTGTGACATGATACTAAAAATCCTTGTTTCGCGCCCAAATTATGAAGTAAAATCAAAGGTGTATTCTTAACTTCGAAAATGACAGCCTTGTACCAGTATTCTGGTTATTAATAGCGCAGTGTGACGGGGGCGGTATGGACCTTATCGAGACGTTCCTGGAACACAATGGCCCAGCTCTTTCGAGTGAAATTGCCAAACACCTTGTAGACGCCCACCGGATGACACCAGATCAAGCTCGCAAACGGGTGTCCCGGGCATCACATGTGCGACGGCTATCGGGAGTTACCTTTCCCCACAGAGTAAGGTTTTTGTACCTAGATAGGCAGTTTGGATCGGGCAGATACTGGGCCAACTTAGCTAGTGCCCTCATTTCATCGGGGTCAGCTTATGGCTACGCGATCAATGCTCTACGCCAGAGGGACGGCATTGTGCCAGAACGGCACTTTCCGATTATTTGCGGTGCTCCAGTTCGACAGAAGAAGCATCTTTCTCCGGAAAAGATATTTCAACGCTTGAGTGAAGCTGGGCTTTTAAAACGTGTAACACTTCCCAAGATCGGAGAGTGCATCTCTCTGGCCCGAGCTGATGGAATGTATGACTGGCGGGAAGCAGACTTCCGAGCGCGTTTGATGGCGGAAGAAATCTTGCTGTCTGCCGTGAAGGATTGGCTCAGGAATTTAGGAATCGCGAGCTATAACCAAGTTGCAACCCGAGAAGGGGACACTCTTCCTCAAGTGGCGACCTTCGTGTGGGATATGACGGCACCTTCCTATCTGGGCCACATGGTCAAGAAAACTCAGGACGGGCAGGTCAAGCCAGGTTTTGTCGCTTGCGATGTCTACTTGGGTGGTGTGGTGACAGAAGATGGCGCGGGCCCTTTCGTCCGAAAGTGCATCACCCTGCGAAGCCTAAGAAACGTCGGGCCTTGCATGCAAATATTCGTAGGACCGAGGTTCAGTGATGGCGCTTTCCGTCTTCTGAAACAGCACGGTATCATACCAGCTACACCTAGAAGCTTGTTTGGTGAGGAGGTAGCAGATGGCCTGGTTCAGCTTCAGTCTGTGCTGTCGAGCGCCGCTGAGACGACAGTAGACCCTGAAAGATTCGACAAACTATTCAAGCAGCTTGGAAAAATCGAAGGAGCTGCAAACCAGCTCCGAGGCACATTATTCGAATACCTTACTGCCGAGCTGTCGCGCCAATCACTGGCTCAAACTGTCAAGATGAATCGAATCTTCAAACCCTCAGGAGACAATGAAGAGGCAGAGGCCGATGTTGTCGCTGTCCATAACGATAAAATCAGGGTTATTGAGTGCAAGGGATACAGTCCGAGAGGAACAGTGCCGATCGACCTATTTAAACGTTGGCTGCAGGTAAATGTCCCTAGGTGCTACAGGGCAATCAAAGAACATCCGGACTGGAGAAATTTGCCAGTTCACTTTGAGTTCTGGTGTTCGGGAAAACTGTGTGAAGAGGCATTAGATTTGTTCCACGCCGCGCAGAAGTCCCTAAACGCAAACCGCTATTCCATCGACCTGCGGATCGGCAGAGAACTGCATGACGCTTTTCGGGAAAACAAGGATGCTGGATTGCTGACAGCGTTTGAGAAGCATTTTCTGTCGCATTGATAGCGGTATGAAGGTCAGAAACGGTTGTTTTGTCCTGCCGCATTCGTCCAAGTTGCGTGATCCCGGCAGTGTGCCGGTCTCGCTTTGAGCGATAGACAGGGCAGGGGATCGACGGGCTGACGCCCGCTTACCCCAACCCTGACAGTTTCCAAATCCTGTTGTTCCGCCTGCCATCCTGTCAGGTCCGAGAAAACCGGCAAGCGCCGCCTGCGGCGTCGGTTCCGGTCGAGAATTCCGGTTCCTCCCACGCGCAGGCGCGCGGTTCCCTCCCAAATTCACGCCCTCCACCCGGTTGTCACGGCCCCGCCAGGCCGCAGGACGGGCTTTGCCCTTACCTGCTCTGCCCTTCGGAATGCATGGGCATTCCAAAGATCAGAACAGGAAGGCCCGCCCATTGGCGGAAAGGGGAAGAGACCCGGACCGCGTCATTCGAAGGAGGGTCACAAATGACCGCAGAGAAGTTTGACGTTTATTCCCATGTTACCAACCAGATCATCGCGCAGATCGAGGCGGGAACGCCGCCTTGGCGAAAGCCATGGACCGGCGGTGGTGCATCGGTCAGCCTGCCGGAACGGTTCAACGGTGAAGCCTATCGAGGCATCAACATCCTGATGCTTTGGGCGACAGCGATGGCCAAGGATTACAGCTCAGCCCGCTGGATGACGTTCAATCAGGCCAAGCAGCTTGGGGGCCATGTCCGCAAGGGCGAGAAATCCGCTACGGTCGTGAAATACGGCACCGTCGAGCGCGAGGACGAGAACGGCGAGGAACGCCAGATCCCCTATGCCAAAGCCTACCGCGTGTTCAATGCCGATCAGATCGAGGGCTTGCCCGCTGAATTCTACATCCTGCCCGATCCGCCCCGTGATCTTGGCACCGTAGCCGACCCCACGTTGGAGGCCTTCTTTGCCGCGTCCGGCGCACAGATCGACGTGACCGAGGAGCCGCGCGCCTATTACAACATCAAGACAGACCGGATTCATATGCCGCCGATTGGCACGTTTCACCGGGCCGCAGGGTATTACGGCACCTTGGCGCATGAGCTGACCCACTGGACAGGGGCGACAAAGCGACTGGACCGTCTGGGCCGGTTCAATGATCGCAAGGCCTATGCGTTCGAGGAGCTGGTCGCGGAAATCGGAAACTGCATGCTTTGCGCACAGATCGGGGTGGAGCCTGAATTCGACCAGAGCGCCGCCTATGTCGAGGGGTGGCTTGCCGCGATGAAGGAAGACAGCCGCGCAATATTCCGCGCTGCGTCTGAAGCTCAAAAGGCCGTGGATTACATCATGGAGCGCACCGCGCAGGCCGACCGGATGGCCGCCGAGTAACAGCCTGCACCGCCGAAATGATCGAGGCCCCCGTCAGCAGGCGGGGGCTTTGTTCCGTTGTGATCTGATCCTGGACGGGGACGGTTTCAGGGTGACCTGTCGGCGGGCAACCTAAAGGCCACCCGCCGACAGGCCCGGCGCTTCGCGCAGACGCCCCCAAAGGGGCGAACGATCTTAAGCCGCCTTCGCTGGTAGCAGCTTGGGCAGATGGGGCAGCGCCGCTGGGTCGCGAGTGTTGAAATAACGCTCTGAATGCTCGGGAATCCAAACATTATCAACGAATTCGATGAACAGCGGCAACATGCTGTTTGGGTACTGTCTTGCAGGCCCCTCCCATTCATCTGTCTTGTGTGAATACATCAAATGAGTATTCTTTAGGTGGGGATGGTTCGTGTCGAGCCATTTTGCGAAAAGGCTTCCCACACTGTTTTCGGGCCGGTTTTGAGTTCCGTTGGGTGCATAATCTGCCATCATGTGACCGACCATTTCGAGGCGACCCCATACCCTGACTGCCAGTTCATTGATCACTGAAAAGTAGCCAACGTTCACGCGATTCCAGTTCGCGTTGTGGCGCTTGATGAACGCAGGAACGTGACCACCATAGGAACCGGTTTTCCGAATGCTCGGAAGGACTTCTGAGGTGATCCATTTCTTGAACCGCTTAGCCTCAGGCTTCCTGGACCTTAAGACCAGAGAGTAAAGACCAGACTCGTTGATGATGGTCATCTGGCGTGCGCCGCCACGCGTACCCTTTTGACTATCGGTAATACCGATAGTCATTCGTTCATCTTCATCCAGACTGGATGCTGCGTCCCCGGTGTTGACGATGCCAAGCTTTTTACAGACTTCGGCGAGGACGAACCAAGGCTCACCGTTATGGTCGATCACACGAAACTGATCATTATCTTCGTACTCAAAAATTTGCATTGTATACTGCATTTACGTCCTTTCATGACGCTGGTGCAGTACGATTTTGCTTGACGGGTGTTCCTCTTCATGGGACATACCCTTTGACAGTTAAGCCGAATCGCACTGCGGTTACGGAAAAGGACCGGCCCCAAAAGGGTTCGGTCCGTTTTTTATTTTAACAGAAAATTTACCAAATTGCAAGCGTGAGTTCTTCTATTGTTCTCTTGCTCCTCTAAGTGTTGCATTTTGGCAACAATCTGTGTGCGCGCCGGTTAGATTGCCGCCTCTAGCAGCCCGATTTCGTCTTCGGTCAGGTCGAACAGGTCATAGACAATGCTGTCGATCTGGGCTTCAGCCTGGGCGATTTCGGCGGTCAGGCGGGCAATCTCGGCGCGGTCGCGGTTGATCCAGTCTTCCCAGTCGGAGCGATCGGTCAGCGGGATGTCTGCCTTGAACACCTTCTTCACTTCGGCGCGGAAGGCGGCGAAGTCGGGCAGGGTCCACCATTCCTTGAGCTTGTTGGTCAGCTTGGGTTCGCGTTCAGGCGGGCAGAGGTCTGGTAGGCGGCGCGTGAGAGCGGTTTGGAGTGCTAGGCGTTTCTGGGCAGCTGCCTGGCAACTGTTGGTTAGGCCTTCAAGGTCAGTTTTCTGCTCAGCCAAGATTTTTGGTATCACGGCCTGCTCGACAAACTGAGAGTGCATTTGATGAAAACCACCACGAACAGGAACACTGTTTCCGGTGATCGTGAACCAGGCCACTTTGGAGTTCAGGAAAGCTGCGAGCCAGGCGTCGTCTGAACCGATAAAGTAGCATTTGTTGTTCGTAAAATGCCCGTCTTCCAACTGGAACTGTGGCACATTACAAAATTCAGGGTAGAGCACCTTTGCGCCCTCAAAGTAAGGCAAGTAGGCCTCCTGCGCCTGTTGGAGCTCGAACCATTCCTGCTTCGTGGCGCGCTTTTCCAGTTTGTCCCTGAAGGGCAGCAGCCATTCCCGGATGGCGGGATAATCGTCAATGTCGATCCGGTTCTTGGGAATGTAGATCAGCCACAGGCCGCGCGGTTCGGCACGCCAGCGTTTCAGGTCTTTGCCTTCGAGGAAGGGCTTCAGCAAATCGGCAGACTTTGGGTCCTGGGCACAGAGGCGTTCTTTGGTAACGTTGTCGATCACAAAGGCTCCGTTCAACCCTGTAACAATCCCCCGGCATGGTGCGCCATATACGCTTTTCAGGGTCTTCCTGCCCTTTTTGATCTTGTCCCGCAGGGCGCGCAGGGCGGGGTTTTCCAGTTCCCATGACCCGGCCCCTAGGGCCGTTTGTGGATACGGGCCGGCAGCGGCTTCCCAAGTGGCGAGGAAGTTGTTTTCCGGCAGAGCATCCACCTTCCAGAAGCGCAGCTCATGCCCCTTGGGCGCGGCACCTCGTTTCATGGTCAGGATGGCCGGATAGGTGGTCACCCCCTCGAAGACTTGCAGGTCGCCAAAATCGACTACGCTTTCGATGGTCGCCTCTTTCAGAAGGTATTCGCGCAGGGGCTTGCCCGAGCCGGTCTTGAAGAAGGTGTTCGAGGAAATGTAGCCCAAGCGCCCGCCCGGTTTCAGCAAGCGCAGGCCGCGTTCGTAGAAATAGCAGTAGAGATCAGCCCGGTCGGACACGACCTCATAGCGCTTTTCCAGATAGGGTTTCAGCAGCTTCAGGAATTCCATCCGCACATAAGGCGGGTTGCCCAGGACCACGTCAAAGCCGCCTTCGGCAAAGACGCCGGGGAAGGCGGTTTCCCAGGTGAACGCGTGGTCAAGATAGGCGAAGTTGCTGTCCTCGATCAGGCTGTCACCGACGCGGATGCTGCCCGACAGGCTGTCGAGAACCTTGCCGCGCCGGGCGGTCTTGATCCAGAGCGACAGCTTGGTGATCTCGATGCTTTCCTCGTTCACGTCCACGCCGAAGAGGTTGTCGGTCAGAATTTCGCTGTCGGGGACATAGTCGAGCAGATCGCCAAAATGCTCGGCCTTGGGCAGCAGGTCTTTGATCTTGTCGTTTACGCGGGTCAGTTCGGCCTTCATGAAGTCGAAGGCCATGATCAGGAACACACCGGAGCCACAGGCGGGATCGACAATGCGCAAGGATTTCAGGCGATCGCGATAGGCTTGCCAGGCTTCCAGCTCGGCTGACTTTTTCCGCCAGGGGATGTTTTCGTAGTCGGTGACATCCGCGCCCTTCTTGGCGTGAGCGCGCATAGTGTCGTCGAAGATTTCCCGCAGATGCGTGCCGAGGGTTTCGGCCACGATGAACCGCGCAATGTAATCAGGGGTATAGACCACCCCGTCACGCTTGCGCCGTCCGCTTGTGCCAGTGGTTTTCTCGGGCTCTTCCTCTTCACCGCGGGCGATCGCTTGCAGACGTTCCACGTCCGCGATAGACTGTTCAAAGATGTGGCCGAGGACCGTGACCGAGACCTCGGAGGCGAAGTCATACTCGCCCAGGGTCTTGAACCCTTCGCAAATGTCATCGGGTATGGTCAGCCCGTTGATCACCCCGTCTTCGCGGAACAGGCCGCCGTTGTAGCGCGGGATTTTCAGATCACTGTTGCCCTTGTCAATCGCGCGAAACAGGCCTTTGAAATTGTCCCAGACGGGGCGGGGATTGTAAGCGTCACGCGCGACGAAGGCGTTTTCCAGCGTGTTGTCTGGCAGCAGACCGGTATCTTCGGCGAAGGCGATGAATAGCACCCGATCGAGGATCTTCTGCGCGAGGGCAATCGCATCGAGGGGCGCGATCGCGGCATCGGCTTTTTGGACAGCGCTCAGGAGCTTGAGGCGCAGGTCCTTGTAGTCCTGATACAGGCTGTCGGTGATGTCCTTGTCTTCGCGGCGGCTTTCTTTCAGCAGATCAGCCGTGCGGCCAGACAGCAGATTTTCCGCCGACAGAAGCAGCATGAAGCGCGCGTATTCTGAGGGGTCTGTCAGTTGGTCGAGGCGGAATTCCTCATAGGCCGAGGTGCCTTCCCCGAAACCGTAGAAGCGCAGCTCGATCATGTTCGAGACCAGCACCCATTTCACGCCACGCGCGTTCATGGCGTATTCCCACGCCTGTTGAACGGGGCTCTTGTTCCTGCCCGGCATGATTGCGTCGAGGTCGCGGGTATCCGCGCCCTTCAGCTCGAACGGTGCCACGATGTCAGGCGTCTTGCCGCCAAAGCGGCCAAGCGCCAGATCGACGCTGCCGCGCAGAATATTTTGTTCGGTTGAGACGTTGTAATCTGCGCCACCAGCCGGGCCGTGGTAGCCGAGAACACCTTCAACAATCTTGGAGGCGAACTGCCCATGCAGGGCGGTTTCCTTCAGGCGTTCAATCCGCCCCGAGCTGATCAGCTCCGCCCAGGCTTCCAGCGCAGCCAAATGGTCGGACGGGATCGGATCGGCTTTGATGTGGCGCTTCAGGGTCTTACGGTTGAACAAATTCATGAATTAAAGGGCTTTCTTGATACTGCCCCATGGCAGCGAAACATAGAGATCGCGCATGAGAGCAAAGCGCTCTTCAAAGGGCGGAAGGTCACCAATTTCGAGGGCGAGCGTTTCCCAATCGGCCTGGGCGCGTTGCTTGATTTCCGGGCCATCCATGGACTCTGGCTTGGCCTCGATCCCACGGCTGCGGCATTTCTCGATCAATGTGGTCAAGATGGCTGTTTTGTCAGCGCCGCTGAAATCATGCTCGCCAATCAGAAATGCGATGTCGTAGACATCCTGTCGCCGGTTGCGCTTGCGTACGGGTTGCTGAAGCAACGCACGGAATTTTTCAGCGACAAGCTCATGAATGGTGAACGCACGCACCGCCACACCGGCCCCGTGCAGGTTCAGCTCCTGGAAGGCATAGACCTGATCACGGAAGCTGATCTCGACATCAAGAACCCGGCTTGCCTTGCCGTCCGCCAGCCGGGCCTCTTCACCTGTGCCACGCTTGGCAGAGCCAATGCGGACCCGGAGCGCGGGGAATTCGTGATCTTCGAAGTTCTCTGCGCGCGGCATCTTCTTCACCGATTGCACTCGACAGAGGAGATCGGGGTAGCCGAGCTTGATCGCGGTGCGAGGCAGAACCTCATTCAGTTCGGTGATGATCTTTTCCGTCAGGTCGGCGGGCTCTGCCATCGAGGTGAAATCAACATCCCCGGTGACCCGATTGCTCTTGAAAGCCAGGGCCATGACCGCCCCGCCCTTCAAGACGAGCGTTTTCGACAGTGAAGGGGCCAAGCCGATTGCCCCTAAGACAATTTCCGTTACCTGGCGATCTCGATAGAGTGTTGGGTTTGCACGCGCGGTTTCGACCCATGCACGAACATCAACATCGACGATGTCGAATTTTGTATCTTGCGCGTGCGGGTCAGTGTCAGACATTTATTGAAATCATCCAGCGTTCTGAGAATTCAGGGGCGTACTCGGCGTCAGGGTCGAGTTTGCGCGATCCGCCCCGTTGAGCAAACTGCTCCCAGTTGTGCAGCGCCGGATCATCTATGTCCATGACTTCAGACAGAATATAGCCTGCGCGAACTTTTGCGATCTTACTGTCGAGGAGATCAATTGCGGCAATAATTTCGGGCACCCACTGATCCGCCTCATTTTCCCAGACATCGAGAACATGGCGCATGCCCCCACAAAGCTGTGGTTCGGCAAGCATGTCAGCAAAGGTTTGGCCAATTGAAGTGATCCGCGTTTCCTCACCACTCACGGGGGCCGGTGTCCAGGGGTGGCTTGATACATGCACCACGATTGGGCGGCGACGGATCGTATTCTTGAAGCCAGGCCTATTCAGAACGGGCGCTTCAATTTGGTCGAGATCGGGCAGGTCTACATGAAGACGTTTATCCCGGAGCGCATTCCACAGGGGTCTTTTGGGGGTTGTCAGGTGTAGCGCCTGTGGGCTGCGGTCAGTAAGCCCATAGCGCTGCATGGCAGATAGATGCGAGACGTAGGCGAAAGGATCAGCGATGCAGGCGACCTCTTCCGCCGACCCAGCTCTCGTTGATTGCGTCACACGCCACACGCCCGAGCGGAAGTCAGAGTCCATGACAAGCGCCTTCCGTGCCTCAAGGCGCCGTAGCGCATTTTTGGCGCGTGTCTGATCCCAGTCGTGCGGGAGGCGCTTCAACGGCTCGCCGTTCAGCGCCTTTTTGTGAAACAGGTGGTAGCCCAGAACGAAGAAGTCGTAGAAGGTTATGACTGGTAAGTCCTTGTCATTTATAGCCTTTTCGAGACCTTCGGTAAAATTCATCTGCCATCCTTACCCCTATGTCCTAAGGACATAGGGGTAAGGATGGCGTCATGTCAAGAGATGCTCTCAAAGCAAACAAAAGTATGATTAGGTTCGAGCGGGGTGTCTATATGTCCTAAGGACATATAGACACCCCGCTCAGATGTAAACTGGGCCAATAAAGTTATCCAAACATCGCGAGCTGCTGAGGCTCCACCCAGTAGCCGCGCTGACGCTTGGAGGCTTCCAGTGTAATCAGCGCCGCGACGGCCTGATTTTCATCCGCGAACCAATCCATCCGAACCTGACCGCCCTGCCCTATGCGGCCCCATTCGCGGTAGAGCGTCCATTCGCCAAACAAGTTCGGCATGACGGACATCCGGTAGAACCGGGCCATTTTCTGCGCAGGCTGGCGTTTCTCAAGATAGGTCTGCATGGCCGTCACAGGTGATACTTGCGCGCAATTTCGAGGGCTTCGGCCTGTTCGGTACCGATGTATTCCTTGGTGCTTTCAATACTGGCATGGCCGAGCAGCAGCTGGGCCGCGCGCAGGTTACCGGTCTGCTGGTAGATATGGGTCGGGAAGGTCCGGCGCAGCGAATGCAGGCCGTAGAGGCTGGGATCGAGGCGAGCCTTCTCCAGCCAGACCCGGAACAGCCGCCAGAGCTGACTTTCACTGAGATGGGACTGGGACCACCGTGCCCCCTGCCCCGTGAACAGCCAGCCGTGCAACGGCTTTTCTGAAGCTGCGAGATAGGTGCGCAGACTGTCGCGCGTGCCCGAGGACAGCCGCGCCTGGACCGGGCGTGCATTGCGGGCTTCGGTCTTCTTCTGCCGGATTTCCACGATCTCGCGCACACCGGCAGGCGTAGCCACATCCGCCACCCGCAACCGCACCAGATCCGATCCCCGGAAACTGGTATCGAGGGCGGTGTTGAACAGTGCCAGATCACGCAAGGCTTTTTCCTGGCGCAGGATCATACGGATCAGCGATACCTGGTCGGGCGTCAGCGGTGGTTTTTTACCCACGACGCGGCCTTTGTTCCAGGTGGTCTCAACGGCAGCTTTCACGGGCAAATCCTTGCGAGGTTATAGCAGTATAATACCGACAAACCTTGCATGATGAAAGACACATGTTGCGCGACTGGGCATTTTCCCCATGTTTTGTTGGCTTTTTGGCGTGGCCACTTATGCGAGCTTTTAATAAAAAGCTCGCATGAAGATAAAAGACGACATTCGCTGCGTGGGGCATCAAAGCTCGATGTGCGAGACAAAGCGGACTTTGGCGCTGATCGAAAACGCACCCGCAAGTCAGACACGCAGGGGCTTGTGCTGCTGCCCGTGATCATCGAAATTTTCGGGCGCCAGCCAATCCTCATAGATAGGCTTCATGCGCTGCCAGTCCCCGTCCGTCATCGCGAACCAGGCCGTGTCGCGATTGGCGTTCTTCACGACCATGTGCTGCCGGAACACGCCTTCCGGGCGGAAGCCAAACCGCTTGGCCGCGCGTTTTGATGGATCATTCAAATCATTGCATTTCCATTCGAACCGGCGATATCCGAGGCCGAATACGTGATCTGCAAAAAGGTAGTGGGCCTCGGTCGCCATTCGGGTCCGCTGCAATGCTGCACCCCACATGATGTTGCCAATCTCCACGACGCCATTGGTCGTGTCTATGCGCATCAAGGCCTGACGCCCCTCGGCGCGGCCACTGGCCTTGTCAATCACGGCGAAAAACATGGGATCGATCGACGCGGATGCCTTTTGGCCCCATCGGAAGGTTTCTTCGTAGAACCACGCTAAGGGGGAACTTTCAGAGAACATCTTCACGTTCCCCAGTCTCTGGCTGGCCTGATGTTCAGCGGTCGCGCAATTTTGCGGTCAGCGGCTCTAGAATGCCAATCAAAGTCGCCGGAAAGGATGACGTGCTCCCACCCGAGCGGCGAGGTATGCGGAAGCAGCTTGGCGTCGTAGAGCGGGCTGGCCTGTGCGAGGTGGCTGGCCGCTTTGTCCATGTAGATCGTGTTCCAGAACGTGATGGCGGCGATGACGAGGTTGAGCGCCATGGCCCGTTTCTGTTGAGCCGCGTCAGAACGATCATGAATGCGCCCTTGTGAGTGGGCAAAGACGGCCCTGGCCAGCGAGTGCCGCGCTTCGCCCTTGTTGAGGCCTGCGTGGCATTCCATGCGCAGAGCGGCGTTTTCGATCCAGTCAAGCATGAAGAGTGTGCGTTCGATCCGACCGATTTCACCGAGGGCAAGATACAGCCTGTTTTGCTGGCGGTACGCCCCAAGCTTTCGCAGGATTTCAGACGGTTTCAGAGATCTGTCGCGGATGCTGGCCGCGAGTCGCATGAC
>LADL02000122.1_pt1 | contig 24235 bp, 21 predicted proteins | sample 619721 | NCBI WGS metagenome assembly LADL02 (sample SAMN03397408, study PRJNA257561) | rock porewater metagenome | biome: terrestrial; feature: Opalinus Clay rock; material: porewater; isolation source: Opalinus Clay rock porewater BRC-3 borehole | place: Switzerland: Mt Terri URL, St-Ursanne ...
TAAAGAAGTACTCTCCCATAGTCGAGTTGGGTGACTTCGCCCAGGAATACGCCGAGGCCCTTAATGAAGCCACAGGGCACATCGCCTTGATATCTGATAGGGACCATATCGTTTCTGTCGCCGGGGCGCCCAAGAAAGAGTTCTATGAGCGGCGCGTCTGGCCCGCCCTGGAGGAAGTAATGGAAAGCCGCAAAGGGGTTATCATCAACAACGTCGGGGAGCAGGAATTGTGTGGAGAGTGCCTATATGAGGGGGACGAGTGCAAATTTACAGCCGAGATTATTGAGCCAATAGTCTCCGGTGGTGATCCAATCGGTACCGTCGTTATCACCTCAAAAGAGCCTGGGGTAACATTGGGCGAGATGGAGAAGAAATTGGCAGAGACAGCCGCAAGTTTCCTCGCCAAGCAGATGGAAGAATAGACCCTCGGCTATCAATAGATGCTTTATTTGGCTTAGGGAGGCGTGCCACAAACCGTGGCGCGCCTTCGCCTGTTCCCTGGCTCGCCTTAGAGGGATAGGGGCTGTTGTGTAGAAAGGAATTGAGCGGGCTGCTTGCGGCGGAATCGCCTGCGCCTAAGGGCTCAAGAGACAAGGAAAGGGTGTTCGGATGCCAGCCGCGGTGAATCCCGAGATAGTTATAGCAGGGCTGGGGCCAAGTGATGCCCGCCACCTTCCTCAGGGGTTGGTAGACGCCCTCTCCCGAGCCCACCAGGATGGAGCTGCTGTTTACCTGCGTACGGCTCGACACCCCGCAGTGGGTTATCTCGATGAGCGACAGATCGCTTTCGCCAGTTTTGACTACCTCTATGAGCAGGCAGATACATTTGAGGATGTATACGAAGCCATTGCCGGAACAATCCTGGGCCAAGCGCAGGCAGGTAAGAAACTATGGTACCTTGTGCCTGGCCACCCGCTAGTGGCCGAGGATTCGGTGCGGATTCTGATCCAGTCGGCGGAGGAGAGTGGGGTTGCGGTAACAATCTACTCCGGAATCAGTTTCCTGGAGCCGCTATTTACAGCACTGCGTCTGGATCCCTTGCAGGACGGCCTTAAGATTGTGGACGCCCTTGATCTGATCGGCCTCGGTAGACCCGGTCATAGACCAGATCTAAACGCGGGCACCCTGATAACCCAGGTCCACAGCAGATTGGTGGCAGCAGACCTCAAGATTGAACTCATGGATCAATACCCTGATGACCATCCCCTCAGTGTTGCGGTTGCCACTGGGAGCGACTGGGAGCAGGTCGTCCAGGTGCCACTATATGAGATGGACAGGTTGGACATCTATGACCACCTGACCACCGTATATGTCCCCCCCTGCGCCGAGGGCGGGTCAATGGGGGGTGGTGGGCGAGGCTGGGACAGGTTTGTGGAGATTATCAGGGAACTGCGTGGAGAGAAGGGCTGCCCCTGGGACAGGAGGCAAACCCATCAATCCCTCATCCCCTTCTTCATCGAAGAGGTATACGAGGCGATTGAGGCCATTGAGAAGGGCGACTATCAGGGCTTGGGGGAGGAGTTAGGGGATGTGCTTCTTCAGGTCGTGTTACACAGCGTCATTGCTGAAGAGGCCGGCAGTTTCACAATAGACAAGGTCATAACGACTATTTCCGACAAGATGGTTCGCCGCCACCCTCATGTCTTCGCCGATATCGCCCTTGACACCAGTGAAGAGGTGCTTACCCAGTGGGCCGAGATCAAAGCCCAGGAGAAGCAGGAAAGAGAGGCCGCTGCCGGCGGCCTTTCATCGGGACCCACGGATGTGGGCAGCGCGGCGTCAGAGATGCGTGTTCCAAACCTGCCATCCTTGATGCAGGCCCACAGACTGCAGGAAGAGGCGGCTGAAGAGGGTTTTGATTGGCCAAACATCGCTGGGGTTTGGGATAAATTAAGTGAGGAAGTGGCAGAACTTAAGGCAGAATACCAAAAAAGGCAAGAGGGCAAGATAGAGGAAGAACTTGGAGATTTGCTTTTTACCGTTGTAAACCTGGCTCGGTTCCTGGGGGTAGACCCATCTGGGGCGCTGCGCGGGGCCAATTACAAGTTTGCCAGACGGTACAGCGCCGTCAGGGGCTTGGCGCGGGAATCCGGGGGAGACTTGAATAACATGACATTGGAAGAGATGGAGGGGCTGTGGCAAGAAATCAAGCTCTCAGAAAAAGAATAGGGGAGTAAGCAGGAGAAAAAACTTGTATTGGCGAATAGTGGCAAATGGCGTAGCCAAAAATCTCAAAGTCTTACCGAGAGAGGGGAATACGAATGAATAAGTCCGATTTGGTCGACGTAATCGCGCAAAAGGCTGGTCTAACGAAGAAGGATTGCGAGTTGGCTCTCAACGCTACCCTTGAGGCTGTTCAGGAAGCCGTTGCCGCAGGCGACGACGTCACACTTGTAGGCTTTGGCAGCTTCAAGCGTCGCAAGCGCGCAGCCAGGTCAATGAAGCACCCACGTACAGGTGAAACAATCAATGTGCCAGAGACACACATCCCTGTCTTCAAGGCAGGCAAGCCTTTTAAGGATGACGTGGCCGGCAAGTAACCAGCCCATTCATTGATACCACAGCAGTAAAAGCAAAACCGGGCCTTGCGCCCGGTTTTCTTCTTCCTGGGGGGAAAGATAATGCGTCTTGACAAGTTTCTGAAGGTGGCAAGGATAATAAAGCGCAGGACGGTAGCAAAGGAGGCCTGTGATGGAGGCAGGGTCTCTCTTAATGGCCGGCCAGCAAAGGCTGGGGCACAGGTAGCCCTGGGAGACCGGATAAAGATCAGCTTCGGCTCCCGGGAGTTGGAGGTTGAGGTAGTGGAGCTGGCCAGCACAGTTCGGGCCAAGGACGCCTCAAACCTGTATCGCGTGATAAGAGACGAGGACGTGTAAAGGAGGGCTTTAAGGGCCTGAGCGTCACTACCCCGTTCCTTCCACTACTAGTATCTGGCTGGTTTGGAATACTAGGCAAAGGACCCGGAGGCGGTAGTGGAGATTTCCGCTACCACTGTCGGGCGGCGCGCACCCTCAGCCATGCCGTAGAGGGGATGAGCGCCAATCCACCAGGCCGGGCAGGACAGGTACCTTTAAGGAGGGGTAGGTCGCACAATGAGAAACGAGGAAACCTTTTATCTCAGCCGGATGCGGGTAGCATTAGTTGTACTGTTAGTAGCGGCGGTTCTCGTCACGCTAGTGGCGGGGTGCAGCATTCCGTTCTTCCGTCAGGAGGGGCGGTTGCAGCAAGAGCCAACGATATCCGTCTTCTTTGATGAAGAGAGCACTCAGCGGAACCTGAAGCTTGAGGAGTACCTACTAGGAGTCGTGGCTCAAGAGATGGATCCCAGTTGGCCCATGGAGGCCCTTAAAGCCCAGGCGATCTTGGCCCGGACCTTCACCATGAAGAAACTCGAAGAGGGTGGGGTCAAGGACATCCACGGTACTGACGCCTGCACAAACCCAGAGCACTTTCAGGCCTACAACGCTCAGAGGATAAATGATCGGGTCAGGGAAGCAGTGGCCAGCACCAGGGGTCTGGTAATGCTCCATGACGGCCAGTTCATACGCGGCTGGTTCTTCGCGGACTCCGGCGGCAAGACGGCAACCGCCCAGGAGGGCCTTAATTTCAAGGGGGAGCCCACGCCCTACGTCAAGGTCGTCAACGATGTTGCCGGCCCAGATGGATTTGAGCAGTGGACGGCGACCTTCACAAAAGAAGAGGTAGCCACCGCCGCCAAACAGGTGGCCAACCAGGACCCAGGGGACTTTGATGCCCTTGAGGTTACAGACAAGGGGCCATCGGGGCGGGCAACAATGATGAGAATCGGCAGCGTGACTGTGAATGCAGCTGACTTCAGGGTTGCCCTGGATAGCAAGAAGATGAAGTCAACCCTGTTTACAAAGGAACCTGAGGTCAGCGGAGATACAGTTACCTTCAGCGGTAAGGGTTTCGGCCACGGTGTCGGCATGGCGCAGCAGGGCGCCAGGGCCCAGGCTGAAGAGGGGAAGAAAGCCGAAGACATCCTCAGGTTCTACTACAAAGACATCAGAATATCGCAGCGCTGGAAGTAGTAGGCGGCTCCTCAGGGTCATTGCCCAAGCCCGCGACGGGAATATTCCGGGGGCTTGGGCATATCTATTAGTTAGGACAGGTTTGGTTATTTTTCTGAAAGGAGGGAGCGGCGGTGGATGAAAAAGGGTTCCAGATTCCTGAGGAGCACAAGGTTTCATTAGTCAACAGGGAGATTGCCAATATAGAGGGCGTACTCAACGTAGACAGTTTTGACGATCAGGAGATTATACTCGATACGGATCTCGGGCTCCTTACCCTGAGAGGGGAAGACCTGCACATCAAGCAACTCAACCTTGATACCGGGAGCCTTACAGTGGACGGCCTGATCAACTCCATTGAGTACAGCATGGAAAAAGGCGGCATCAAAGATAGGGGCAAGGGACTGCTTGACCGGCTTTTACGATAGAGCCGAGAACTCAGGGCTATTTCCATGTGGTAGGCCAGGGCGCTCTAGCAGAGGGCGCCCTCTACCTTGCATTACCTTACTCCACCTGCAGCAGCTTCAGCCAGTCCAGCAGGATTCACCTCCTCTTTTGCGAAGTAACCCCAAAGAGATGAGGAGGAAGCCTGTGGTGCCCGGTCTACAACCATTGTCGTCTGTGGTCAGCAAGAAAGGTAATCCCTTCCTGCGCGCGGCAAGAGTGTGTCTGCTCATAGTCCGCGGTATCCTGGTATGCCTCGCCTCTTTTATCTTGAGCCCCGTTGTGCTCCTGGCGGACCTACTGACGCCTGGCCAGACCATCGCCAAGCGTTGGGTCATAGGCTATCTTGCCATTATCCTGGTTGTTACCGGGGTGGCTATAGCGGTATCCCACTACGAGGAAGTCCAGACCAATTCAGCAATGGAGGTTCTCAATAGCTTCTACCAGAGAAATATAGAGCTGGACCAGGTACCCTTCGGTAGTGAGATTAACATGGTGGCAGTTCGAGTTGGCCTTGACCCGGCTCTCATCGCCGCCGTGGTAGAGGTAGAGAGCGACTTTCGTCCAGAGGTGGTATCACCTGCGGGAGCCAAGGGCCTTATGCAGATAATGCCTGCGACCTGGCGAGAGCTAAATCCTGGAGGCCCTTGCGACGGGCGACATCCACCTCCGGCCCGAGAGGCCGGGTGCATCTTTGATCCCCTTGCTAACCTTGATGCCGGCGCCCGTTACCTCAAGATGCTCCTGGACCACTACAACGGGGACTTTCCATTGGCCTTCGCGGCCTATAATGCCGGTATGGGCAATGTAGCCAGGTTCCAGGCCTCTTCAGTGGCAGGCATTCCGCCCTTTGTTGAAACTAGGGACTATGTTGTCTCTGTTCTCAATGAATGGCTCGGCAGGCGTCAGGAGGTCCGGTCTCCGCTGGTGATGGAGACGGTCCGCTTGTTGCGCTGGTGGGATCTTCGCCTCCCCTGGGTTACTTTGGGGCTCTGGCTCCTATTACTCATGTGGGTCATAGTCAAACTTAACTAAGGGCATATCCCCCTTTCAGCTCTAATAAACATTATTGCAGCTATTGGAAGGGGGCTTACGGTCTTGATTTCCCTCAAACTGCAGTTTTCAATGTTTTTAATAATGATTCTTACCGGTGTCGTAATCGGCTTCCTATATGACTTCTATCGGGCCCTGCGCGGGATCACGAGGCCAAGGAGCCTGGCGACGAATCTCGGGGACGCTCTTTTCGTGGTCCTGTTAGGCGTCGTGGTTCTCGGCGCGCTGATGTTTGGAAACTGGTGTGACCTGAGGTTCTATGCGGCCGTTGGTCTCACCGTTGGGTTTCTGATGTACATGGCCCTTGTCAGTTCACTGGTACTCAGCATCTACAGGGAGACCCTCACGGCAGTGGGGTGTGGCGCTCTTAGGTTAGCTCGCGCAGTCACGGCGCCCCTCAGGGCGGGTTGGCGCATCTTCAGGAAACCGGTTGCCTGGGTGTGGAACCTGGCCCTGGCTCCGTTGAGACAATTGAAGGCCCGTTGGCAGGGCGATGACGACAATGATGACGATCAAGACCGCCGCTAGCTGTAACCAGCCAGCAGGGAATCAGCGCCCTTCAAACGAATAACTTGGAGAGTAAGAACGGTGAGCCTAGTGGAGACAATGGTGGCTACCTATAGGAGTTTTCTCGGCAAATGGTATCTCGCAGGGACTTTTCATCATCCTCAAGAACCAATCGCTCAGCGCTACGATCCCGGTTTCGCCGAAAGCGTCGATATCGGGTCAACTGGTTTCAGGTTGCGCTGGTTCTTGTCATCCTATATACTTCAGTAGTGTTCGTTCAACAACAGTTAATTTTTATGAAATTGAAAGCCCAGGCTGACCAACTAGAGTCAAAGCTTAATCGCCTGCGTAGTCAAACAAATGCCCTTTCAGAAGAGGCCAAGCGATTGAATGACCCGCAGTACATTGAGGCATTGGCCCGCGAGTCCCTGGGAATGATAAAGGAAGGCGAAGTACCATATATCATTGCCTCGCCGGATCAATAACTGAGTAACAGTTGACTTAACAGCAGTTTTCCTGTAACATTATATTTCGCGGGGTGGAGCAGTCAGGCAGCTCGTCGGGCTCATAACCCGGAGGTCGTAGGTTCAAATCCTACCCCCGCAACAATTGACGCGACTAGACGAAGAGTTTTCCTGGCGGCGTAGCTCAGCTGGTCAGAGCACACGGTTCATACCCGTGGAGTCGCTGGTTCAAGTCCAGCCGCCGCTACAGTCAGATGTAAAACAGGCGCCGATACTCGGCGCCTGTTTCTTTGGGAGGATGGGAGGACATTGTCGCGATTATATGTGTAATGTGTTACAAGGGCCCATTGGCGCTAGGAAGCGGTTCTGGACGCGTGGTATCCCTGCTTCCCGGCCGCACGGATCAACATGAAGGGCGTCTGCTCGGTCTTCTGGCCGGCGGGATTGTCCTGGATGAGATCCCGGAGCTCGCTGTCTTGGAGGGGCATTCCAGGGGCCTTGCCAAGTAGTTCTACCCCCAGGTCATTGGCGTCAACAATCATGGCGTCAACACCAAACAGGCGCTTTAACTCGGCGCAAACGAGATCGGGTTGGTGCGGGGACAGGATCCCTTTGTCTGCGTAGTATTTGTAACCAACCACGCAGAAGCCATCAATACCCGCCACCTCTTGCCCCAGGATGCGATAGAAGATCCCGCCAATGCCCAGCGCTTTGCCGATGCCGGCGGCGGCGGCGGCCAACAGCACCCTTCCGGGGCCGCGCAGGTTGATGGCGGCCTGCATCTTGTAGACATTGTCCATGGCCGGTCCGGCGGGGTTTCTCATGGCAAATCGACAGAGGAACCTGGCAAGCCAACTGATCTTCATAGAGCTTAGAAGCATGACCTGGCCCTGACAGAGGGAGATCACTTTTTCACTGATAGCGAGGATGTCTCCCGGTCGGTAGTAGGGAACAACGTATCGCTGGACCAGTTCACGGTAGTCCTCGCCAATGGTGACAAAGTGGGTTCGGATTGGAAACCTGAAGTACTCCATGCCGCCAACTCGCCGGACCAGATTCTTTCCGGGGTTTGGTTCATGTAATGGCTTCTGGTGATTAAGCATTGGGTGGTCCCCCTTAGATAGCGAGGGTGAGTCAGTCTCAACCTCAACCATGTCTCAGAGTCTGTGTTTTGATCTCTGGTCTTATTATCATTCATTGATTTTACGGGGCGGTTACCCAAATGTAAATTTGTTTTACGAATTCGTGAAACTATCGGCCGCTTGCCAGCTTGGAACCGATGGATGCCTGCTATCTTGACAAGGAAAACCGACGGTGCTATTATAGTAAAGCACGATTTCAGAATAGGCCATTAGCTCAGTTGGCTAGAGCACCTGACTCTTAATCAGGGTGTCCAGGGTTCGAGTCCCTGATGGCCTACACAATCAAAAGCCCGCAACCATCGAGGCGTTGCGGGTCTTTGTATTTGGGCGAGAGTGATTCAGAAACAGACTGGAAGCAGGAGCGGTCCCGGACGTGGGTTCCCGCAGTGTCTAGGTTTTATCCTTCCACCACTGTCCGTACACTGGGTGTTTTTTCCACTCCCAGGCGTTCTGATTATCGGCGTCGGCCTGAACGCAGGTATCGGCGCCACTGCCAAAGTCAATCCCAACGTGTCCTGTCACTTTGGCATGGGCAGTGAGGATCTTTCCCGGGATGCTTGCGCTAACAAGGGCTACGTCATAGTTGCACCGGGTCATGGCTATTCGCGCCTGTTCCAGGTGGTTCCAGCTGGGGCAGTCAATCACAGCCACAATCCCCCGCCAATCATAGCGCTTTACCAGGACTTCCTTGAGGTTAGCAGCGGTCCTCCCCACAAGGATAACCTTAGTCTCCCTGAATGAATCATAAAACTCCCTGGTCTTGCTGAGATAGAAGTTGTCAAAGGCGTAAAATAGCCGCTTCGGCTTCAGCTCATAATAGTCAATTACCATGTCGGCAATGGGACGGAAGTACCATTCGGGCTGTTCCAGTCGGCCAAGGAAATCCGCTTGCTTGAAGGCCGAAACAAGTCGCTCCCGGGCCTCGGGGTTGGGTAGGGATAGTCCGTAGAAGTTGTCGGCCCAGCCATACATTCTCTGAACAAAACGGTTGGTTAAGATCGCCCCATGCGCTGCCACTGCCGCCTCCACATCACCGATTCGAATAGACGCATGCGGTTCTTGGCGCTCTATTATGTCCCGCCAAGCGTCCAGCAGATCGAGAGTCTGTATTGTCTCGATGGTCATTCCGCACTCTCCCTCCTTGATGGTTCAGCCTCTGGTACAGGGTATGAAGACCCCAGCGAAATGAACCTGTGACGGATTAACAGACTACAGGGACGAAATCAGGAGCAGAATCGTAGGATGACACAGGAGCACATTTGCCAGCGGGCCCTGAAAAGAGGCGGACTTGGGAAGGACGACTGCCGTATGCCTATAGATATGACCATCGTTTACCCTCCTTCAGTAGACTACCGGTTCATGCATCAGCGCCCGCAACAAATCATGAAGGCCTTCGCTATGATGGGCGCGCAATCTATATATATCAACCCTGCCAACATGTACCGGCAGAAGCAACCCATTGAAAGACCCTTTGCAGACCTGCCGAACTTCCGCGTTATCAGGAGTGATGTGCCGCTGGCGGGAATGCTTAAGGGCAGAGTAATCCTATGGTGCGCCGTTCACCACGCCGCATTTGCGGACTCCGCCGATTTCGCCGATCTGGTTGCCTTTGACTCAGTGGACCTGGCAGAGGATGAGTTCTCCTGTTGGCGCCAGGCAGTAGTGGAAATGGAAGAGCGGGCCGACGTAATCTTCGCAACTGCTAAGGCCATACAGGAAGACCACGCATCTCGGGGACATGAAGCTATTCTCCTGCCCAACGCTGCTGACTTTGACCATTTCAGATGGGCTCAGTACCGTCTGGGGTGGCGCCCAGACGACCTGCCTTCTCCTGGCAACAAACCCCTTGTCGGCTACCACGGGGCCATTGGTTCCTGGCTGGATTTAGAGATGGTGTACGCCATTGCCGATAATTACCCAGTGGTGATGGTTGGGCGCAATCGGTTATTTGATCACCCGGTGCGCCATAGTAATATCACTGTCCTCAGGATGAAGAGCTATGACATGCTGCCGATTTACTTGAGTTGGTTTGATGTAACCCTCATCCCCTTTCGATTAACCAGGATGGTTGCGGGGTGTGATCCTATTAAGTTCTATGAGTATCTATCTGCGGGAAAGCCAGTTGTTACCAGTCAACTACTGGAGCTTGAAGGACTCTCCCAGCTATGCTACTTCGCTCATCGAGATAATGCCGCGGCTCAGGTTGCCCAGGCTCTAAGCAACAACACCGCTGAGCTCGTTAGAGAGAGACAATTCTTTGCTCAGCAGAACCAATGGATCCACCGCGCCCAGGAGGCCCTTAAAGTCATCGATGAGAGGCTCTCGTCAGGGTGAGGTTAAAGTGCCGGGCACCCGCCCCTGAGGCATAGTCAAACCTCAGTATTTCCAGGCCAGCCCTGGCCATGAGAGTGCGGATCTCTTCCTCGTCAAAGAGATAGATATGGTCATCTTTAAAGTCAGCAGACCTGTCGCCCAGGGGCTGGGGCATGTGCTCGTAGCTATGGTAATAGGCGCTTCGTCCCCATTGTCGAGCATCTGGGGTGCTAAGATAGATCAGTCCGTCATCAACCAGAAGGCCTTTGAGCTTGAGCAGCGTAGGCAACGGATGACAGTTCAGGTGCTCCAGGACCTCGGTAAATATGATGACGTCAAAACCTGCCTCAAAGGGAACTGGGTCCATCTCAATATTGCAGATGGCGAAATGAAGCCCGAATTCCTCTACTAGCCTTGCACTCAAGTACTCGTCGGTAACGTCAATGCAGTAAACTTCTGCCTCGGTTATAGCCTTGCAGAATAAGGCGAGGGTGCCGTAGGCGCAGCCAACGTCAAGGCATCTCTTAGGGCTTCCGACCCTGATATCTTGCCAGAGCCACTGGGCCACCTTTGACCAATAGCCCAGCTCCGCTTCCCGGTAGGCCTTTGGGTAGTAGGGGTGAGGGTCAAGGCTGGCGATGATATCCTGACACTGCCTGATTAGCCGGGTCCACGGTTTGAACTTTGAGCGGCGCAGCCTGGATCTGCCACTCTGTCTCATAGGCTCTTTCTCCCCTCTGGCCGGCTAATTTGGTGAGTGCAGGTACCGACTCCTAATCTATATGTCAGAGGGCCCGGACACTTGCCCCAGGCTCGCCAGATCTACCCCGGCCTTCTTCTCAGGCGCCAGCAGCACCTTGCTTCCAGGCAACCTTAGCATGGCCAGGGCAAAAACAAGGCTCAAGGCTCCCATCAGCCCAATGGTAACCGCTGAACCCAGCGCGCCAATGACCAGGCCTACTACGGCCAGGGAGAGCAGGCCGGCCCCATTCATCAGAGAGTTAGTGACACTGAAGACTCGGCCCCGGACCTCAACAGGGGTGCGACTGTAGAAGATGGCTGTTAAGGGCACCTGGAATGCTGAGCCCAGGATCCCCGAGACCAGAGCTATCGCCATAAGAGGAGTAAAGCTCGGCTGCAGGAAGTAGAGGGTCCACACCAGGCCTTGGCCCACGAAGCTGAGATAGAAGGACCGGCCTTTGTGAAGTCTGTCGCCGACGTTGCCCATTACCAAAGCGCCGAGGGCGGCGCCAACCCCTGACACCATCATCAGGGTTCCGAAGAGGGTGGGGTCGATGTCCAGGACATTCCTGGTATAATCTAGGAAGCCAACCCCTGCGAACTGGGCTAATACTGAGAAGGCACCCATCATGGTTACGATGAACCAGAGGACCGGCTCGCCGCGGAGAAAGCGCAGCCCGAAGGCAAGTTGCGCGCCGAACCTCTTCAAGGGGGCTTCTTCCTCAGGAGTCTCCTGCTCGAGAGCAGGAGCGCCGAAGCGGGCTGAAACAGGCACAGCTATCATCACAATGAGTAGGGCAGAGATGAAGAAAGTAACGGCGTTGAAGCTAAAGACAGCGCCAGCCCCAAAGAACCCGGCCATGGCCCCACCCATCACTGGACCGAGGATCCCCACCGTCTGCTGGGTTGTCTGCGATAGCCCGATGGCTGCCGTCAACTGCTCATCACCCACCAGGTCTGGGATAATGGCCCCTCGAGCCGGGTTGAAAAAGAGGCTGGCGAGGTTGGCCAGGAAGACCACGACATAGACCCAGAGGGGTTCGGGATGCAAGGCAATAACGAGGTACAGCGCTCCCCGGGCTGCATCGCTGAATATGAGTATCTTCTTGCGATCCCAGCGATCAACAAAGACCCCAATGATAGGCCCCAGGGCGATCATTGGCAGCATTTGTACCATCATCAATCCCGATATGGCCAGGGCGGAGTCGCTCTGGTCGGTGATGAAGATCAACAATGCCATCCGGGCGAGAGCATCGCCGAGATTTGATGTCAGCTGGGCAACCCAGAGCAACAGGAAGTTGCGATTGCGCAGCACCGAGACAAAACTTGCGTCGTTACTTGGGTTGGCTTCCTGTCTACTCTCCTGGCTCTGCTCCATTGTCCTCTTCGCCTCCCCACTCCATTGGCACCGTTGGCTCGCGCCCGTCATAGCGCATGTGCCTGTGGACGGCCCCCACCAGAAGGAGGAGGAGCATGCCGCCTCGGGTCAGCGCGTAGCGACTGCGCTCAGGTTGCTCAACCAGCTTGGCGTTGAGCAGGTCCCTGAGGTGGTGGTAGAGAGGGCCACCCTCCATCTGTACGGTGTCTCCCAGGTCCCGGGCACTCTTCTCTCCGCCCGCCAATTCCTTAAGGATCTGCACTCGAACGGGGTGGGCCATGGCCGAAGCCAGGGCTGCCAACCCGTCAATACTCTCATCCCGAACAATCACTCCCAGGCTCGTCACCTGGCTTACACAGGTCCCCAAGGCATCGGCATAGGCCGTTCCCAGCAGGTAGTCGTTGCCGGGGTCAACGCCAATGCCCGAGAAGTCTAATTCCTTGGCAGTGGAACCCACCAGCCGCTGGAGCGAGACCACCAGGTCACTGGCGGAGGCCACTGCCGAAGCCTCTATGCTTGACATCTCTCTGCCTTCTAAGGGGGCAGCCATGTTTCTGGCGGCGGCTTCCAGATCTGCCACTCGTCTCGCCAAGTCCTTCACCATGTCTTCCAACAGGCTATCGCTACTCAATTCCTGTTTGTCAGCCACTATTGCATTACCTCCTTCGGATCGTACTGGCAGGCAAGAGCAGGTGCCTTGCTGCATATGCTCAAGCATAACACTGCTACAAAATATAATAGTACAACTATAGCATGGTGTCAACAGCAGGCAGAAGATTACCCTGAGGGGGGCGAGATCATAGCTAACCGATAGGAGAGGGGCTTTCTTTCCAGAGATGAGCGGCCCTCGCTATGCTTGAATGGCGGCCCATGATTACCGTCCGGTCTCCGCTCCTGAGCCGGGTAGCGCTTTCTGGATTGGGAATGGCTTTGCGTTCACGGATAAGGGCCAGCACTGAAACTCCATATTCTTGACGAAGCTCTATTTCACCCAGAGTCCGGCCCTCTAAGGCGCAACCGGGCGCAACCGTCAGGGTAAGAATCTCTGTGTCAGGGAGTTCAACAGGAAGGGTGAGCCTGCGAGCCCCTCCATTTGATACAGCCCCTGCCTTTGGCATCGGAGCGTCTCGGAACAGTTTGTAACCCTCATTGCGCTGCTCCGCGGCAAGGGCTAAGATCCGGTCTCGAGGTACAAGATATTGGTTCAGCACACGAGAAAAGATCTCTACTGACGTCTCGAATTCTTGGGGGATAACCATGTTCGCCCCCAGTTCTGCAAGAGGGCTCATTTCCGTGACGTAAGGGGTTCTTGCCATGATGTAGATGCTGGGGCTAAACTGACGTAGCACCTCGACGATTCTTCTGGTGGCAGCGGCATCATTAATAGCAACCACTGCAACCCGAGCCTTCCGCGCCCCTGTATGGTCGAGGATCTCTTTGTTAGCGGCGTCTCCGAACAAGGCGGGTTTCCCCGCCTTAACAAGCTGCTTTGTGGTCTCTGGGTTCATATCTATCACCAGGTATGGTATGTCCACCGCTTCAGCCGCTCGCACCAGGCTTTGACCTGTGAACCCATAGCCGATGACAAGAAGGTGATCATTTAGTTGGGGAGCGCTCTTGGCTTCAATCTGGCCTGCCTTGAGCCGGAGAGGAACCCAGTCCCTACGGTGTAGCCAATTGCCAAGCCCAATGCCAGCATCTATTAAGAAGGGCGTGGCTGCCATAGTAAATATGGCAACTCCAAGTATAACCTGATAGGTTTCATGGTTGAGCAGCCCAGACCCTAAGCCCAATTGAGCCAGGATAAAAGAGAATTCCCCAATCTGCGTCAGGGCCAAACCTGTGGAGACAGCGCTACGGAGCGGATAGCCTAGAACCAGGATGGCGATTGAGGCAATACTCCCTTTCAAGACGACAATGGCCACCGTCACTACGAGGACCATGCCAATATGCTCGACAAGAAAACCCAGGTTCACTAACATACCAACGGAGACAAAGAAGAAACTGGAGAAGACATCACGGAATGGAACTACATTGCCAAGGGTCTGGTGGCCATATTCAGATTCTGAGATGATCAGACCTGCCAGGAAAGCACCCAGGGCTAGAGATAGTCCCGCGCCTGAGGTCAGCAATGCTATGGAGAGGCCAATCAGGATCACTGTAAGGATAAACGCCTCCCGGCTGCGAATGCGCACTACGGAAAACAGAATCTTGGGTACAAGGACCCTGGCACTGACCACCACCAGGGCAACAATGGCAGCTCCTTTAAAGATGGGAATAGCCACCGTCTCAAGTAGGCCCCTACCCGCACCTGCCAGTGCCGGGACTAGCAGGATCATCGGCACAATTGCGAGGTCTTGAAAGATGAGAATCCCCAGGCTAGCCCTTCCGTGGGGGGTATCGACTAGCCCTTTGTCCTGTAGTGACTTGATCACAATGACTGTACTACTAAGAGCCGCTATGAGCCCCAAGAAGATAGAAGGCTCCAGTTCCAGCCCAAATAGCAGGTGAGCCGCCACGGTACTCAGGACTGCTGTCAGGCCAACCTGAAGGACACCACCGAGTAGCACCAACCTCTTAATCTTCAAGAGCTGCTCGAAGGAGAACTCGACACCGATTGTAAAGAGCAGGAGGACGACCCCAATCTCAGCCAGAATTTCGACCTCATGAGAAGACTTGACCAGGGCCAGCCCATGAGGGCCAGCGATGATACCAGCAAGAAGAAAGCCCACGACTGGTGGAAGCTTGAAGCGATGAAAAACCAGGACGAGAGATGTTGAGAGAGCGAAGATAATAGTAATGTCTTGCAGGATAACAGCGTCTGCCTGCATTGATCAGGACCTCCTCTCCTACCTGTCATTATAGTGACAACTGATAAGAACCACAAGCGGGTGGTCGTTCCTCAACAACCTTAACCAGTTCATGGCGGTGTAAGACAGTCAACAGCCAGGGCAGCCCTGAAGGCAGTAGATTGGACGTGAACAACATTCCAGAAAGGAGAATCGCCATGGCAATCGCTCTCGTTAACCAACCCCCACACTTCTTTGCGAAGTCTCCAATTATCCACCACCCGCAGTTTCTTGTATACTTGGAGGGGTGGTTGAATCATGATCAAAAGCAAAGGATAACGGGAGGGTTTTGACATCATGAAACTCAAGGCCTATAAGAAGGATCTCGATCACTCATATGCCCTGGGGGTGTTCCCAACCCTTGAACTCCTCGACTTTCAGGCAGATCGCGTAGTCCAGGTTGTTGTCAGCTCAGACAGCGGGGAGAATGAAGGGGTCGCCAAAATGCGCAAGATTTGTGCCGAGAAGGGGATAGAGCTTGCTGTCAGCGACCGGACCATCAACCGCTTAAGCCCCAAAGGCAACTGCCATGCCATTGGCGTGTTTGAGAAGTACGAAGCGAATCTGCGGCCCCATAGCGATCATATCGTTCTGGTTGACCCCAACAACATGGGAAATCTGGGGGCAATTATTCGAACCAGCGTTGGCTTTGGCCTCAATGACCTGGCCATAATCCGCCCTGGGGTGGACATCTTCAACCCTAAGGTCATAAGGGCATCAATGGGCGCCATCTTTAGGATTGCTTTCCAGTACTTCGACGACTTTGACCACTACGCCGGAGCATATGACCATGAGATCTATCCCTTTATGCTCAATGGGGCCAGGCCCGTTAGTTCCATGGAAGTAGGCCATAAGCAACCCTTTGCGCTAGTGTTCGGCAATGAGGGGAGCGGGCTGCCCGATGAGTTCCTGGACCGTGGGACAAGCGTCTTCATCCCTCAGACAGAGGGCGTTGACTCCCTCAACCTCTCGACAGCAGTGGGGATCGCCTGTTATGAGTTCACACGGGGACGGCTCTAGGAAGCGGACTCCTGTTACAGGGCCTCCGCAAGCTCGAAGAAGGCCTCAGGCCCCCTGGTGGACCCTTCGTCATCCGCAGCAGCTATCTCCATCGTGGAGAGTAGGGCATCCCTCCCCAGCATCTCATCAATGCGCTTTGCCATGAGGAAGCCAGCGTAGTGGAAGAGCTTGTCAGGGGAACCGAACCTGCTTAGAACGTCGCCAACCTCAGTCACCGAGAGCTTCTTGGGAAGGTGATGCAGTTCAGCCAGGAGTTTACCAAACACCCGTAGAATTCCCCGGGCGCGCTTAGGATTGGTCAACACCACATAGTCGGGGTCGCCTTGCCAATTGCCCTGGGCATTGGCCACAAGCCAACCGGCGTACATCCCTAACCCCTCCAGGTGGGTCAGATACCTGGTCAGATCAATCATCGCGGCCCTTGTGTCAACTTTTTCTAGAACCGGCAGCGGATGAATACTGGCATAGGCAGCATGGTGCAGTTCGTGGCAGGCATAGTGTGGTAGCTGTGCTGGGTCCTTACGGATATGCGATACGGCAAGGTTGACAGATGCCTCACCAGGGTGGGAAACAACCCCGATGTCGTAGCCAAAGGTAAGGTACAGTGTGCCCCGAAAGGCCTGGCCTGGTGGCAGCAAGTCCGTAAGGGCCACAAGCCACTGAGGGGGGTTTTCCCCCTCGTTCTCCTGGGCTGCTGCAACCGCTGCCGCCAGCTGCCGCGCTGCGGCTAGGGCCTGCCTGGTTTCGTCTACAACCTGAGCGGTCTTATCGAAGGGTAGTAGTAGTGACCTCGTTATCTCCAAAGCCGACGGGGCGGTGTCCCGGGCGAAGCGGGAGGCATGCCCGGCCATGTGGCGGGCGCCAGGCAATCGAGATATATCTAGAAGGAGGGTGTCATCTCTCTCACCGATGGCCTTGAGGGACAGCTCAACGTGGTCAAAGTCAAAGCATACATCATATGTCGCGGGAAGCTGGCTGATAATCATCATCTCCTGGGGTGAGCAAGCCAGGTGCTGACCGTGGCGGGGAACCCGTTTCCTGAGTTCTGGCTTTCTTTCTTTAGTTCTTGGTTCTCTTCCGCCCGCTGGTTATCCTTTGCGATTTCCAGTCCCAAGATTCAGGTAGATTATTGACAGGCAACGGTATATAGTTGATAGGTGGTTCCCAATTGCGCTACAAGGGGGAGGGCCCCATGTCAGGGCACAGTAGTGACAGCATGGACAGCGTAGCGGCTGTTCTCGGAGTAACAATGGACAACCCAGACCGCAGCATAATCCGTAAGGATGTGTTGAACATGGTCTGGCCCTACACCCTGGAGAATGTACTGCACTTCGCCGTTGGCATCGTTTCAACGGCCATGGTGGGTCGCCTGGGAGCAACCGCCCTGGCTACTGTTGGCTTGAGTATGAGAGTGGTGTCATGGGTCTGGGTTCTCTCACAGGCCGTTACCGTTGGGGCAACGGTTCTGGTTGCGCGGGCCGTTGGCGGGCAGCAGCGGGAACAGGCAGCCCACGCCGCCGCCCAGGCCCTGTTTCTCATGGTCTTCTTGGGACTAGCCCTGGCTGCCACGTTTTACTTCTTTGCTGAATCTATCATTGGCATCTTCCCGGGTGAATCCGGACTGTTGTCCGAAGGCACCAAGTACCTGCGGATTGTGGCCTGGGGTATTCCTTTCACCGGTATCTCAATGACTGTTGGCGCTGTTCTGCGCGGCTCAGGCGATACCAAGACCCCCATGTATATCGCCGTTGTCGTCAATATTGTCAACATTGTTCTGGGCTACCTCCTCATCTTTGGGAACCTTGGTTTCCCGCGGCTCGGCCTGGAGGGTGGCGCCATCGCGGTGGTCAGCGCCCAGGGGGTAGGCTGTCTTGCAGCCCTGGTGGTGTTGTTCCTTGGTAAGACACTGCCCATTTCCCTTCAGACTCTCAGGAACATCAATGTTAGCCTGATGCGGTCCATGCTCTCGATAGGGATCCCCGCATCGGCGGAGTCGGCCTTCTGGCAGGCTGCCACTTTCATCCTGACCATGCTTATCGTATCCCTTGGCACTGTATCCATGGCCGCTCATCAGGTGGGTCTGACGGTGGAGGGGCTCTCCTACATGCCCGCTGGCGCGCTAGGGGTCGCGGCAACGGCCTTTGTTGGCCAGTCGCTGGGCGCGAGGCGCCCTCATCTCAGTGAGCGCTACATGCGTGAGGTCCTGCGTTGGGCCATGGCCCTGTGCGCCATCACCACCATCACCCTGGTGGCGATACCAAAGGCCCTGTTGCGGTTGCTCACAACCGATACTGCCGTCATTGACCTGGGCGCATACTACCTTATCTTAATGGGCTTGGCGCAGTTTCCGCAGATTCTTGCCTGGGTGTTCAACGGGGCCCTGCGGGGCGCTGGTGACACCAAGTCGCCGATGTACTTCGCTGGAGTCGGCATCTGGCTTGTGCGCCTACCCCTGGCATTCTTTTTCGGCCAGTACCTGGGCATGGGAATTCTCGGGGTCTGGTGGGCGATGCTCGTCGATATCCTGGTTCGCTTTGGCCTGTCCTTCTGGCGGTACCGTCAGGGCAAGTGGAAGGAAGCTACCTGAGGAGGTAATCTATGAACCACTTCACTGAGCTAGATCAGGAGATAGGCACCGTGGTTGAGCAGTGTCCAACCGGGGCCCTTAGTCTCGAAGAGAAGGAGATTGATTGAGTCAGTCCATCCTGAAGGGCCGGTCCATCGTCATTTTGCAGCATATAAATCGTCAAACAAAACCTACCCCCGCCAGATAGCGGGGGTTTTGTGTCTCCTCGGCTCGAGAACTGTCGCATAAGGTTGCACTGCCACAGACTAAAAATGACAGATACCTCCCTAGCTGGAGTTCTACAATTTTGACACACATAAAAACACTTGGAAGACCTTCAGATTGGGGGAGACATATAGTGGCTCAGCGGGAGCAGTCTTTGCCCACCGGACACTGGGTTGGCAAAGGAAGGCACAAAGAATCTATTCCGGGCCCAGGTTTAACCGCCCTGAGCAAATCAGTTTCATTGCCGGACAGGACTAGCTCGTCTCCACAAGGTCTCAATCTGGCTCTTGTCATAGGAAAAATCAAGGATCTGGCGAACATACGCGCACATGCTTTCATTCTGGCGTTGAGTTTCTTAATGGCTCGCGCCAGCATGTTTGAGATCCTGTTCCCCTTTGGTATTGCCTTGATGGCGGCAGTAATGTTTGAGGATCGCAATCGCGTCGCCTCGGGGACTATCGGTGTCACCCTGGGGCTCTTTACGGTACTGCAGCCCATCAAGGCCCTGGTGTACGCCCTGGCCGTTATCGCCCTTCCCGCGGCCAGGTCTGCCTTTGATGACAACGTGTTGCTTGACAGTCCCTGGCGGCTTGGCCTGTTGACCACCTTCATTAGCGGAATGTTCTTGGGCCTCGGTGGGCTACTGATGGGCTATGACGGCCACGGAATGCTTGTCGTTGTCTTGGAGTCGGTTGTGGCAGGGGCAAGCGCCATCGTGTTTCAACAGGCTCTCCCTTACCTGACGGGATCTCAGCCCCTGTCCAGCCTCCCCATTGATGAGTTAATATACCTTGTGTTGCTACCGGCAATGGCGGCGGCAGGAGTTCACGGTGTTGCGGTGGGGCCGGTAGATCTCCACATTGCCCTTGCGGCTACAATTGTGATAATCACCGCCTACCTGGCGGGCAGTAATGCCGGTGCTGCTGTAGGCGTTGTTGTCGGTGTTCTCTTCGGCCTGACGGGCGACTTCTCCAGTCTTGCCATCGGGCTCTTTGCCTTTAGTGGATGGGTAGCGGGTTTCTTCCGGGAGTTGGGTCGTTGGGTGACAGCCATAGGTTTCTCCTTGACCTATGTTGTAGCACTCCTATACTTTGGGGAAGTTGGCTCCATAGACCCATCGGTGTATGGCGTTATGGCCGCTGCCGTGGGAGCGATATTTGTCCCGATTGGCCCCAGAGACCAGTTTTTAATGACGGCCCGGGGGAATCACGATGGGCGCGATGTAAACCGATTTCAAAATCACATTTCTAACAAGCTATCGGACTTTGGCAAGGTGTTCCATCAACTCGGCGCAGCGTTTACCGAGACCCAGGGGGTCGAAACCACAGAGCCTGACGGTGATCTGAACCGACTCTTTGGGGCCATCGCGAAGAGGGTGTGTGACGGTTGTCAAGACTACAGTAGCTGTTGGGAGCGAGGCTTCTATCAGACCTACCGAAAGATTCTGGAACTCATGAGTGTCGCCGAGCGAAGGGGTTCCCTCTCAGTTGATGCGATGTCCGCCAAGCATCGGGATGCCTGCCGCAAGCCCGGGGACCTTGTCTCAACAATCAACTATGTTCTGGAAGCCAGACAGATTGACGGCTTTTGGAACAGCAGGCTCAAGGAAAGTCGCGAAGTAGTTCATCAGCAGTTCATGGAGATGGGCAACATCCTGACATCCTTGGCCGGAGAGGCTAAGAACTACATGGCCTACAGCGCAGAGACGGCCGCCGTACTGAGAAGGGAGATCCTTGCCCAGAGTCCCGCTCAGATAGAACTGCAGGCAAGCGGATCCGGATTGCTAGACTTGGAGGTTCAGGCGTGGGGACAGCCCTGCCCAAGCGGGGATTTCTGCACCGCCAGGTTCACCCCCTCAGCCTCCAGAATTCTGGGACAGCGTATGGGGGCTCAGGTCTATTCCTGCCCTCACCAGTCCGATGATGACAGCGAGTGTCGCTTTGTGGTGGCCGCCCAACCAGTGCTTGATTACGTGTCTGGGGTAGCCCTTCGCGCAAAGGAGGACGGGGGTGTGTGCGGCGATACCTACCTGATTAAGGAGGTATCCGCCGGCAAGCTTCTTCTCATCCTTAGCGATGGGATGGGCGCAGGCCCCAGGGCAGCCAGGGAAAGTGAGGCCACCGTTGGTTTGCTTGAACAGTTCCTCAGCGTAGGTTTTGATACTCGCACCGCGGTGCAGACCATAAACTCCATCCTGATGTTGCGGTCGTGGGAAGAGGTATTTGCCACCCTGGACCTGGCGGTCATTGATCTCTATACTGGCTCAACCGAGCTTGTCAAGATTGGCGCTGAGAGCAGCTTCATGGTCTCAGGAAAAGGGTCGGTGGCGGCTATAAGATCATCAACAATACCCATTGGCATCCTTGATAGCGTGGAGGTTCCACGCGAGACTCGTACCATGCAGAGCTACGATACCCTGCTAATGGTTACCGACGGTGTCTTGGCGGCAAAGGACAGTGGTGAATGGATAGGCAGATTGCTGGCTGGATGCAAAGATTGTAGCCCGCAGTATATAGCTGATTTAGTGCTGGAGAAGGCCAAGGAGAGGTCACCGACGGGCCAGGACGACGACATGGTGGTGTTGGCCTGTAAGATCCTCCCGCGACTCACCAGCTGAAGGCCGACTCCTTCAGGGTCAGGATTGACTATAACAAAAGGTTTTCTCCCCCCAACAGGCGTGGGTTATTCCACGCCTTCTTTTTTGGGAGCGCCGGCTTTTCTGGTAGAATTGTTAATAGAGGGTGGTGGTATCGTTGGGTGGCAAAGGTTTAGACAACAAGGTTCTCTCATTCATCAGACGCTTCGGCTTTCCTGCCGACGGTGACAGGGTGCTGGTGGCCTTATCAGGCGGAGCGGATTCCACCGCCCTTCTTGTCATACTAAACCATCTTGCAAAAGAGAAGGGGCTTGAGATTGTTGCGGCCCATTACAACCACTGCCTGAGGGGAGAGGAATCCCATGAGGACGAGGCCTTTGTGCGGCGACTGTGCCAGAGCCTGGGGGTAGACACGGTTGTTGGTTACCCGCCCTCAGGTGGTATCCTGAAAATGTCGGGCGAGTCTCTTCAGGAAGGTGCTAGGCGCCTCAGGTATGACTTTTTCTTGAAGGTAGCCGAGGAGGTCAACGCTCAGCTATTGGCCTTAGGGCATCACCAAAGTGACCAGGCTGAGACCGTACTGATGAGGTTTATTGATGGAGCAGGCCCTCGAGGGCTGGCAGGCATACCTCCCATCGGTCAGTGGAAAGGGCTACAGCTGATCAGGCCGTTGATGACGGCATCCCGGGAAGAAATCCTAGATTACCTTGCAGGGATTGGTCAGCAGTATCGCGCAGACAGCTCCAACACCAATCCGGGGTATCGCCGCAACAGGATTCGTCTGGATCTCTTGCCGAATCTGAAGACAGAGTATAATCCGGGCATTGAGGACGCCCTGGTCAACACCGCCGAGATAATGCGGGCTGTTGATGACCTCCTATGCAACCTTACTGAGGAGTTGGCTCAGCAGTTACTGTCGCGGGATGGCCAGGCCGGCATCGTAGACGTCAACGGGCTTGCATCGCGTCCACTGGCTCTCCAGAGGCGCCTGATGCGCCGGGCCTATAAAATGGTAGCGGGTGGTGACGCCAAGGATCTGAGCTTTCAGCATACAGAGGCGATGGTATCTCTACTGCGGTCCGACACCGGGAAGCGGATCAGTCTCCCTGGATCGGTCACCGTTGTAAGGGAATATGAGGTGGTTCGAATTGGCAAACATGAGACTGAGGAAGCAAGCCATCCAGATGGCGTGCCTGCAGCTAGGAAGGGATCTGAAGGGCGCCTCGATGTCCCCGGGGTTGTCCAGTGGGACGACAGGCGCAGTCTAAAGGCCACCTCTGTTTTATGTACAGGAGAGGTTTGGGCGGATGCCATCAATTCCAACAGATGCGTAGCCTACGTAGACGCTGACGCCGTTGAGTTTCCGCTGCGGGTCAGGACTCGCCTCGATGGTGATGATTTCACACCACTGGGCATGACTGGAACCAAGAAACTCAAGGATTTTTTCGTTGATGAAAAAGTGCCCGCCAGGGAGCGGGATCAGATCCCGCTAGTGGTTGATACTTCCAACAGGATCCTGTGGGTAGCAGGGATGAGGTTGGACGATAGCTTCAAACTAACACAGAGCACCCAGACAGCAGTCCGACTGGAGTTGACCACTAAAGCCCGATAGCGAACGGATAATGGCAGCAACACCCAGAGAGGTGCCTTGTTTAGAACACCTGGGCGGTTTGTCACGCCAATCCTTATATGGTAGAATGAAACGGCATTGAATTTGTAGGTAAACACCAAGCTAACGCACAAGTTTTGTCTCAAGGGAGGCAATTATGTCACGATTTAGAAGCATCGTTTTTTATGTGCTGTTGCTCATCATGTCACTGGCAATAGCCAACTTCTTCAGCAGCACCGTGCAGGAACCAGAAGAGATCACTCGGTCTCAGTTTAAGACCTGGATTGAGCAGGAGAAGGTTAGAGAGGTCAAGATTGTTAATCAGACTGTGGCCGGCACCCTCAATGATGGCACAGAGTTCACAACGATTATAGAGGGGGAGCCCCAGGATCTGTTGGCGCTTCTTGAGGAGAAGAATGTTACGGTTGAATTTGGTCTACCGCCGGAGCCGCCGTGGTGGACCGCCCTATTGACAACCCTATTGCCGGTCCTGCTGGTGGTTGGCGCCTTCTTCTTTATTATGCAGCAGACCCAGGGCGGCGGTAACCGTGTGATGCAGTTTGGTAAGAGCGGTGCAAGGCTTAACACCGGCGAACAGAAGCGAGTAACCTTTGATGATGTTGCCGGCATTGATGAGGTCAAGGAAGAATTGGCTGAGGTGGTTGATTTCCTTAAGCACCCCCGGCGTTACACCAAGCTTGGGGCAAGAATACCTAAAGGGGTGCTCCTCTTTGGCGCGCCAGGTACCGGTAAAACCCTACTGGCCAGGGCTGTGGCAGGGGAAGCGGACGTTCCCTTCTTCGACATTAGCGGCTCGGACTTTGTGGAGATGTTTGTCGGTGTCGGGGCTTCTCGTGTAAGAGATCTCTTCGAGCAGGCCAAGAAAAACGCCCCCTGCATTGTGTTCATTGATGAAATTGATGCTGTGGGTCGGCAGCGTGGAGCGGGCTACGGCGGCGGCCATGACGAACGGGAGCAGACCCTGAACCAGCTTCTGGTTGAGATGGACGGCTTCGGCATTAATGAAGGTATTATCGTAATCGCGGCAACCAACAGGCCTGACGTTCTAGACCCAGCGTTGCAGCGCCCCGGTCGTTTTGACCGGCAGGTCTCTATTGACCGTCCAGATCTGGTGGGTCGAGAAGCCATCCTGAAGATTCACACAAGAGACAAGCCTCTGGCTGACGAGGTCGACCTTGAGGTGCTAGCCCGGAGGATCCCCGGGTTCACCGGCGCTGATATAGAGAACCTTTCTAATGAAGCTGCCCTTTTGGCGGCGCGTCGCCACAAAAAGACT
>LADL02001756.1_pt1 | contig 24103 bp, 21 predicted proteins | sample 619721 | NCBI WGS metagenome assembly LADL02 (sample SAMN03397408, study PRJNA257561) | rock porewater metagenome | biome: terrestrial; feature: Opalinus Clay rock; material: porewater; isolation source: Opalinus Clay rock porewater BRC-3 borehole | place: Switzerland: Mt Terri URL, St-Ursanne ...
AAAGAATTTAAAAATATTTGGAAAAGCATTGAGCTTTGGGTTAAAGAAAATACCAAAAATTTAAATAGAATTTCTGTCATTGGTTCTGGAGGGAACATCAATAAAATTTTCAAAATTTCGGGCAAACCAATGGGCAAACCATTGTATTTAAGTTACATAAAAGATCAACTGGAATTATTGAGCAATTTGAGTTATGAAGAACGCATTATGCAGCTGGACTTAAATCCGGACAGGGCCGACGTAATTATTCCTGCAACCAAAATTTATTTATCCATTATGGAATGGAGCGGTGCAAATAAAATTTTTGTTCCGAAGATTGGACTTGCAGATGGTATTGTAAAAAATTTATATTATGAAAAATAGTGACAGGTCAAAACCTATCACTATTTTTAATTTTTTATAAATTCTTCAACTAATTTCCCGACAGATTTTTCAGCAATTTTAGCTACTTTTTGAACTTCTTCGTGTGAAACCGATTCCACAATGCCTTCAACACCCAAATCGGTAATTACGGAGATTCCAAAACATACCATTCCCATATGTTTGGCGACAATCACTTCAGGCACGGTTGACATTCCAACAGCGTCTGCTCCTAAATTTTTTACCATTTTATATTCTGCTGGCGTTTCAAAAGTTGGTCCTTGCAATGCCAAATAAATTCCTTTTTGAACCGGAATATTCAATTTTAGTGCAATTTCTTCCATTTTTGCAATCATTTTTTTGCTGTATGCCTCGTGCATATCAACAAATCGTGGTCCGAAACGATCATCATTTTTACCATGCAAAGGATGAACCGGCATTAAATTAATATGATCAGTTATGATCATAATATCACCAACTTTATAATTAGGATTTACGCCTCCTGATGCATTTGAAACAATTAAATTTTCAACACCTAAAAATTTCATCACACGCACCGGAAAAACGGTTTGCTCCATCGTCCAGCCTTCATAATAATGAAATCGGCCACGCATGGCGATCACTTTTTTAGTGCCGATGGTGCCATAAATCAATTCTCCTGAATGTCCTTCAACCGTTGAAATTGGGAAATTGGGAATTTCATTGTAGGGAATTGAAAATTCAATGTCGATTTTTTCTACCAAATTTCCCAAACCTGTTCCTAAAATAATACCGTAATCTGCTTTTGAAATTCCTTTATTTTGTAAGAATTTAACTGTTTCCTGAACTTTGTTCCACATAATTTTTTATAAGATTGTCAAACTCATTTTTACGAGTTATAAACGTTGTTTTTATTGAGATGTAATGCAAGTTTTTTAGTTTGCCAAAAATACGGACATAATCCTTCTCTGTTGTTAAAATAATTTTATTTGTTGCTGATAACGATTCAAAAGCTAAATTTATTTCCTCAAGTTCATTTAAACTGAAATGATGATGATCCGCATATTTTAAATGTTTAAAATTTAGATTGATGCTTTTTAAATAATCGGTCAACGGATTTGGATTCGCGATTCCGGTTACCAATAAAATTTCAGAATCGGCCAAATCGCTTAAATCAATTGTTGATTCACCTTTTAATTGCGTATCATAAGTTATAGCTGTAAAAAACACTTGCTGATGTGCTTTCGGATGTAACTTTTTAATGATTTCCGATTGTGCTGTTTCTGAAATATCCGCAGGACATTTAGTCACAATAATGGCTTGTGCCCTATTTGCTCCCGAAGTATTTTCACGTAAATCGCCGGTTGGCAGCATCGTGTCATTTACATACAAATTCGAGAAAGTGGTTAACAGAATATTACATCCGCCCCGAACTTTTCTGTGCTGAAAAGCATCATCCAGCAAAATAACTTTTGGCGGATTTTCCAATTGCTCCAATTTTGTAATTCCGTTGGTTCTGTCTGCATCAACGCAAACAATCACTTCTGGGTATTTTAGATGAATTTGAAAAGGTTCATCACCCAAAATTTCCGCAGAAACAGTTGAATCAGCCATCAAAAATCCTTTGCTTTTTCTTTTATAACCCCTGCTTAAAACCGCAATTTTGTAATCACTTTTCAACAAATCGATTAAATATTCAATCTGGGGCGTTTTTCCTGTGCCGCCAACGCTTAAATTCCCGACCACAATCGTTGGCGTTTTAAATTCCGTAGATTTCAACAAGGCAACATCGTATAAATAATTACGCAAACTTGTAATTAATCCATACAATATTGAAAACGGAAATGCTATTTTTCTTAAAAACTCCACAGTTAGCGAAAATACAAAACAAAATCAGAAAATTTATTCATTATTACTTTAACTTTCTTTGGTAAATTTTATCTTTGTTTCCCTAACGCTTTTGAAAAATGAAGATTAAAGATATCGCAGCTTGCATTGAAGAAATTGCCCCTTTAAATTATGCCGAAGATTTTGACAATGTGGGTTTGTTGGTGGGTGAATTCAACACTGAAGTAACGGGAGTTTTGGTGACATTAGACACCTTAGAATCCGTGGTTGATGAAGCCATCGAAAACAATTGCAACTTAATCGTAAGTTTTCATCCCATTTTATTTTCAGGCTTAAAAAAACTGAACGGCAAAAATTATGTGGAACGCGCGGTGATTAAAGCCCTTAAAAACAATATTGCCATTTATGCGATGCATACCGCTTTGGACAATTCATTTGAAGGCGTAAACGCAAAAATGTGTGAAGTTTTAGGATTGAAAAATAAAAAAATATTGATTCCGCAAAAAAATACGCTTAAAAAACTCACCACTTATGCGCCAATAGCTGAAGCAGAAAAAGTGAGACAGGCGCTATTTAACGCAGGTGCCGGAACTGTTGGAAATTATGACCATTGCAGTTTTAATGCAGAAGGTTACGGAACTTTTAAAGGAAATGAAGATTCGAATCCGGTTTATGGAGAAAAAGGAAAATTACATCAGGAAAATGAGACCTTAATCAGCGTTATTTTTGAAAAACACAAGGAAAGAAATATCCTTTCTGCGCTTTTTGAATCGCATCCCTATGAAGAAGTTGCCTATGAAATCGTTGTTTTGGAGAACACAAATCAGGAAATTGGTTTGGGAATGATTGGTGAATTGGCGGAAGAAAGCAGCGAAACTGACTTCCTGAATTTCTTAAAAAACACCATGAATTCAAAAGGCATTCGCCATTCGGAGTTGTTGGGTAAACCCCTTAAAAAAGTCGCAGTTTTAGGTGGCTCCGGAAGCTTTGCCATTGAGAAAGCCATAGAAGCGGGAGCCGACATTTATGTGACAGCCGACATCAAATATCACGAGTTTTACAAAGCTGAAAATAAACTGGTTATTGCAGACATTGGGCACTATGAAAGTGAACAATTCACAAAAAATCTTTTAGTTGATATACTTACAAAAAAATTTCCTAATTTTGCAATCATTTTATCACAAAAAAACACAAATCCAATTTATTACTTATAATATGGCTAAAAGCAAAGAAGTTACTGTTGAAGAAAAGTTAAGAGCTCTTTATGATTTGCAATTAATTGATTCAAGAATTGATGAAATTAAAAGCGTAAGAGGCGAATTACCTTTAGAAGTTGAAGATTTAGAAGATGAAGTTATTGGTTTAAACAAAAGACTTGTTAATTTAGACGAAGAAGTAGCTGCCCTAAAAAAAGAAATTACCGACAAAAAATTGGTGATTGATGAAGCAAATGCTTTAGTAAAAAAATACACAGAACAATCAAAGAAAGTTCGCAACAACAGAGAATTCAATTCAATCAGCAAAGAAACTGAGTTTCAAGAACTTGAAATTGAATTGGCTGAAAAAAGAATCAAAGAACACAGAGCCAAAATTGACCAAAAAAATGAAGTGATTGAAGGCACAAAAGTAAACCTTGCCAGAAAAGAAGAATTGCTTAAACACAAGGCGGCTGAGTTGAATGATATTATGAGCGACACCGAAAAAGAAGAAAACATTTTACTTGAAAAATCTAAAGAATACGCTGAATTGATAGATGATAATTTATTGTCGGCTTACAACAGAATCAGATCAAACGTAAAAAATGGTTTGGCGGTTGTTTCTATTGAAAGAGGCGCATCAGGCGGATCTTTTTTCACCATTCCACCACAAAGACAAGTTGAAATTTCAAGTCGCAAAAAAATCATTACCGATGAATACAGCGGCAGAATTTTAGTTGACGGCGCTTTGGCTGAAGAAGAAAGAGAAAAAATCGAAAAACTTTTAAAATAAGTTAACCGCAAATTTCACTAAGTTTTACGCAAGAAATATATCTTAAAAAGGCTTCCGAATCGGAAGCCTTTTATTTTTTTGTTGCTTTGACGGAATAGATCAACGGAAATAATTTTTCACCTCCTTTTTGCACAAACATGCCGTCTTCAGTTTCTACCATTTCCGGCAACACATTATAAGGTGATTTTTCAAATTCGTGCAAAAATTCAATATGAAGTCCGGCCGCTGTCAACGCCGAAACAACTTCACCCAAACCGTGATTCCATCCATATTCTTTACTGATAATATCGGCATCTCTATTGGTATAAGTCCCTGTATATTCCTCATAAATCACCTCACTATTTTGATACGGATACATGAGTTTTGGCGGCGTTTGCAAATAATCGAACATCCAAACAATGGGGTGAAATTCGATCAGATAAAACACGCCTCCTTTTTTAAGTTTTTTTGCGATAATTTCTCCCCATTTTTTTAAATCGGGCAACCAGCCAATAACGCCGTAAGAAGTAAAAACAATATCAAACGTGCCTTTCACATTTTTTGGGACATCATATAAATTGCTTTCAATAAAAGTGGCGTCCAAACCCAATGCATCATTTAAAAGTTTCGCATTTTTTATGCCTTCGTTTGAAATATCGATGCCGGTACATTTGGCTCCTAGCCTGCTCCAACTCAAAGTATCCTGACCGAAATGACATTGCAAATGCAACAACGATTTGCCTTTTACTTCGCCCAATTCTTCCAATTCTACAGCGTTTAAAGATGTTTTTCCTTTTTTAAAACCTTCAACATCATAAAAATCTGATTTGATATGAATGCTCACTTTTTTGTTCCAGGTATCTTTATTTACTTCAAAATATTTTTGATTTTTATGCTCCATTAAATTTCATTTAAACTTTTATTATTTGATAAAAATAAGCAATCCCAACCAAATTATGGGAATTGATTCCACCCAAAAACTGGTGTAGTAACGAGTTCGATTTGGTGACGAAAACCACAAAAAAAGTGCGTTAATCAATGAGATTATCAGCAAAACCAGAAAACCAAAATACGTAAAATTTTCTTTGACAATTTCCATCAGAAGAAACCCAAACAACAACAAAGTTCCCAAAACCTTCGAATTGTTTATTCCCAAAGTTTGCGGCAAGGTTTTTAATGATTTTGAGTCTGCATTTACATCCCTGATATCAAACGGAATGGTAATCGCCAGCAGAATTAAAATCCGCTGAAAAAATTCCAGATAAACTGCCGAAGTGAATTGATAATCCGCTTCATACAAAGGAAAAAATACCGAAATTCCCGCCCAGGCTATGCCGATGCTAAAGATTTTTATCACCGGAAAATTTCGAAATGAAACTTCCAGTTTCCCTGTCTTAAACAATGGAATTGCATAAAAAAACGTCATAAAAGCAAAGGGAAAAAGGATTAAAACCGATTTTAGATTGAATTCGGTAAAAAATAAAATAGTTGCCAAGCCCAAAATCGACAAAAATATCAACAGCAATATTCCATTAATATTGATAAAAAACCAGTCCTTAAACCAAATCAATCTGTTGTTTTTTATTTCATAAAATCGAATAAAATTATAGGATACAACAATAGAAAAAGTGACAAATAACGGCGTTAAATTATCATCAATTGCAAAATTAAGCAGCGTGATTTTTGTCAATGAAAATCCGGCCAAAGCAACGTGGATATTGCTGTAAATATAAAAATCAACTATTTTTTTAAACAACCGCATCATACAAAAGTACCGATTTGCAATCATAATGGATTTCTTGGTTAACAAAATATTATAATTAAGTAATTTGAATGGCAGTGCTTTCTGGAATTTTCATTAAATTTGGAATCATTAAAATAAAAAAATACCAAAACATAAATGAGAACAGATTCCTTTGTTTTAAGACATATTGGACCTCGAGAAAATGAGGTGAAAGAAATGATTGCCACCATTGGTGTTCAATCGTTAGATGAATTAATTGACAAAACTATACCGACTGATATTCGATTGGCTCATGAGTTGGATTTGCCAATAGCAATGAGTGAGTTTGAGTATTTAACGCACATTCAAAAACTTGCAGGCAAAAACAAATTGTTTAAAAATTATATCGGATTGGGTTATCATCCAACCATTCTTCCGGGGGTTATTCAAAGAAATATTTTAGAAAACCCGGGCTGGTACACTTCTTACACGCCTTATCAGGCTGAAATTTCACAAGGCCGAATGGAAGCTTTGATCACTTATCAAACAATGATCTGCGATTTAACAGGCTTAAAAATAGCGAATGCTTCATTATTGGATGAAGGAACTGCGGCTGCAGAAGCCATGCTCATGCTTTATAGTTCAAGATCTCGTGACAAAATAAAAGCAAATGCCTTAAAATTCTTTGTTTCGAATGAGGTTTTACCGCAAACAATAGATGTTTTAAAAACACGTGCAATTCCATTAGATATTGAACTTATTTTTGGAGATCACGAAAAATTTGAATTTAGTCCTGAATTTTTTGGGGCACTTATTCAATATCCGGGAAAAAGCGGCCAAATTTATGATTATAAAGCGTTTGTTGAAAAAGCGAAAGCTGTTGATGCAAAAATAGCGGTTGCTGCCGATTTATTGAGCTTGTCATTATTGACGCCTCCAGGCGAATGGGGCGCAGATGTGGTGGTTGGAACTACCCAACGTTTTGGAATTCCGATGGGTTATGGCGGTCCGCACGCAGGATATTTTGCCACCAAAGAAGAATATAAACGCAATTTGCCGGGTCGAATTATTGGCATTTCTGTAGACAAAAACGGAAATCGTGCTTTGCGTATGGCTTTACAAACCAGAGAGCAACACATAAAACGTGAAAAAGCAACTTCAAACATTTGCACCGCCCAGGTTTTATTGGCCGTAATGGCGGGAATGTATGCCGTTTACCATGGACCAAAAGGCATAAAATACATTGCAACCAACATTCAAAACCTGGCTTCAACCTTGCATAAAGGTTTAAAAGATCTTGGTTTAAAACAATTGAACAGCTCTTATTTTGACACACTGCTCATTGAAGTTTCCAATGCTGCGAAGGTGAAAGAAATTTCAGAAAAAAATGAAATAAACTTTTATTATCCTTCAAACAATTTAGTGGGTATTTCCATTAATGAAACAACCAATTTAGCTGATATCAATGAAATCCTTGTCATTCTGGCTGAAGCAGAAGGCAAAAAAGCCATCGTTTTAAATGCGATTTCTGAAAGTACCATTCCGTCAAAATTTACAAGAACTTCTCCGTTTATGGAAAATGAAGTTTTTGAAAAATACCATTCGGAAACCGAAATGATGCGTTTCATCAAAAGATTGGAAAGAAAAGATATTTCATTGACACATTCCATGATTTCATTGGGCTCTTGCACGATGAAATTGAATGCCGCTTCGGAAATGTTCCCGATAAGTTCGCCAAGTTGGGGAAATATGCATCCATTTGTGCCCATAGAACAAGCACAAGGTTATCAGGAAGTGATTAAAGGTTTGGAAGAAGCGCTGAATGAAATAACCGGTTTTTACGCCACTTCATTACAGCCAAATTCAGGTGCGCAAGGCGAATATGCTGGATTGATGGTGATTAAAGCTTTCCACGAATCAAATGGCGACGGTCACAGGAATATTTGTTTAATTCCTTCATCGGCGCACGGAACCAATCCTGCATCAGCAGTTATGGCTGGCTTTAAAGTGATTGTTACCAAAACAAACGAACAAGGAAATATAGATGTAGACGATATTAGAGAAAAAGCTTTGTTGTACAAAGACAGTTTGGCTGCTTTGATGGTAACTTATCCTTCAACCCACGGTGTTTTTGAAAGTTCAATCAAAGAAATTACGAAGATTATCCACGAAAATGGCGGACAAGTTTATATGGATGGTGCCAATATGAACGCACAAGTTGGATTGACAAATCCGGCCACCATTGGCGCAGATGTTTGTCATTTAAATTTGCATAAAACTTTCGCAATTCCTCACGGAGGCGGAGGCCCGGGTGTTGGACCAATTTGTGTCGCAAAACATTTAGCGCCGTTTTTACCTTCAAATCCAATCATTAAAACTGGCGGAGAACTTGGAATTACCGGAGTTTCGTCAGCTCCTTGGGGTTCGGCTTTGGTTTTGTTGATTTCCTACAGCTACATAAAAATGTTAGGCTCTAACGGATTAAAACAAGCAACAATTTATGCGATTTTGAATGCCAACTACATGAAGTCAAGGTTAGAGAAACATTTTAAAATTTTATATACAGGAGAAAACGGATTTTCAGCGCACGAAATGATCGTTGACTTTAGAGAATATAAAAACTTTGGAGCCGATGTTACAGATATTTCAAAACGATTGATGGATTATGGATTTCACGCGCCAACACTTTCATTTCCGGTTCATGACACTTTAATGATTGAGCCAACGGAAAGTGAAGGAAAACAAGAATTAGATCGTTTTTGCGACACGCTTATCAACATAAAAAGTGAAATTATGGATAATGATGGCGCTTTAATTCCAATGTTAAAAAACGCACCGCATACTGAAAGTGAAATCACTGCGAATGAGTGGAATAATTCTTACACACGTGAACAGGCTGCTTTTCCGCTTCCTTACATCAGAGAAAATAAATTTTGGCCATCTGTGGCAAGAGTTGACAATGCGTTGGGTGACAGGAATTTAATTTGTTCTTGTAACCCTATTGAAGATTATATGGATTCCTAAAACCAAATACCTTTTAAAATAAAAAAAGTCTCGAGAAATCTCGAGACTTTTTATTTCTGATGTTTATTATAAAAAGTAATAATATTTGTAGTCCCCACAACTGTAGTATATTATTATAGCTTTTCTTATCTATCAGAAAATTAACTTCAAAAATAAATTAAAGAATTTGTCGTCCCCACAACTGTAGTATCATCTTTAATCACTGTAAATATAACTGTTATACTTCAAAAATATTGCCTAAAATGATATTTTTTAAAAATAATTTTGAATCAGTGCCTCGTCAAAATAAAACATTTTAAGACTTCATAAACATTTACGAAAACATTATAGTAAAAAAAATTGTGGTTTGTTTAATTACTAAAATGCAAAATGGTATTTTTGCAGTTCGACTTAAACTTATATTTTTTATAAATGAAAAAAATAACAAAAGAAACCTATATCAACTGGTATAAAGACATGCTGTTTTGGAGAAAATTCGAAGATAAATTGGCGGCACTTTATATTCAACAAAAAATAAGAGGCTTTCTGCATTTATATAATGGACAAGAAGCTGTTTTGGCGGGCGCTTTGCATGTGATGCAAAAAAACGACAAAATGATCACTGCTTACAGGAATCACGTTCAACCGATAGGATTGGGTGTTGATCCTAAAAGAATTATGGCGGAATTGATGGGAAAAGACACGGGAACTTCTCGTGGTATGGGCGGTTCTATGCACATTTTTTCTCCTGAACACAATTTTTTTGGCGGTCACGGAATTGTGGGCGGACAAATACCCTTAGGTGCAGGTTTGGCTTTTGCCGATAAATATTTTGGAAGGGATGGCGTTACCTTAACTTATTTTGGAGATGGGGCGGCCAGACAAGGTTCTTTGCACGAAACATTTAATATGGCCATAACCTGGAAACTACCAGTGGTATTTATTTGTGAAAACAACGGTTATGCCATGGGAACATCTGTGAGCAGAACTTCCAATCACGAAGATATCTGGAAACTTGGTTTGGGTTATGAAATGCCTTGTGGACCAGTAGACGGAATGAATCCGGTTAAAGTGGCAGAAGCAATGGATGAAGCGATTAAACGCGCCAGAAGAGGTGACGGACCAACGTTGCTCGACATAAAAACGTATCGATACAGAGGACATTCAATGAGTGATGCCCAAAAATACAGAACCAAAGAAGAAGTGGACGAGTATCGTAAAATTGATCCAATTTCTCAGGTTTTGACAGTAATACAAGAAAAAAAATACGCTACAGAAAAAGAAATTAAAGCTTGGGATCAAGAGATTAAGGATAAGGTTGAAGAATGTCAAAAATTCGCTGAAGAATCTCCTTATCCAGACAAACAATTATTATACGATATTGTTTACGAACAAAAAGATTATCCGTTTTTAAAACATAGATAAATGGCAGAAATTATAACAATGCCACGTTTAAGTGATACAATGACAGAGGGCGTTGTGGCACAGTGGTTAAAAAAAGTTGGCGATAAAATTTCAGAAGGCGATATTTTAGCCGAAATTGAAACCGACAAAGCAACAATGGAGTTTGAATCTTTTAGCGAAGGAACGCTTTTATATATCGGTTTAAAAGATGGCGAAAGTGCTCCGGTTGATTCATTATTGGCTATCATAGGCGAAGAAGGTGAAGATATTGACGCCATTCTAAAAGAATTTAAAGCCGCCACACCAGGCGCAAGCAAAGCACCAGAAACAACAAAAACTCCTGAAGCGCCAAAAGCTCCAGAAAAATCAGCTGAAATTGCTGAACCTGTTAAAGTTGCCGAAACTGCACAAGCTCCAGTATCAGCAAATGCATCTGGAAGAATAATTGCATCCCCTTTGGCAAAAAAAATAGCTTCAGAAAAAGGAATTAATCTAAATACTGTTTCCGGAACAGGTGAAGGCGGACGTATTGTAAAATCGGATGTTGAAAATTATGTGCCAGCTGCAGTTTCTGCCGTTGCCACTGTTGCTGCACCGATTGTTTCAGGAACAGAAAGTTTTGAAGAAACACCAAATTCGCAAATGCGTAAAACCATTGCGCGCAGATTGGCAGAATCTAAATTTACCGCACCTCATTATTATTTAATGCTGGAGATTAATATGGACAACGCCATTGAATCGCGAAGAATTATTAATGAATTGCCAGACACTAAAGTATCTTTCAATGATATGGTGGTTAAAGCAAGCGCTATGGCCTTGAAAAAACACCCAAAAGTGAATTCACAATGGTTTGACGACAGAACACGCATAAACCACCACGTGAATATTGGTGTTGCTGTTGCTGTTGAAGACGGATTGGTGGTGCCGGTAACTCGTTTTACCGATCAAAAAAGCATGACTCAAATTGGTGCGGAAATAAAAGATATGGCCACCAGAGCCAAATCTAAAAAATTAACGCCTGCAGAAATGGAAGGAAGCACTTTTACGGTTTCTAACCTTGGAATGTTTGGGATTTCAGAATTTACTTCGATTATCAATCAGCCAAACTCTGCAATTTTATCAGTAGGCGCCATTATTGAAAAACCTGTGGTAAAAAATGGCCAAATTGTGGTTGGCAATACCATGAAAGTCACGTTGGCTTGCGATCACAGAACAGTTGATGGCGCAACCGGATCTGCTTTTTTGCAAACGTTAAAACAATATATTGAAAATCCGGTAACTATGTTAGCGTAAGCAATATAGCATACATATAGTTTTAAAAACCCATTGCAAATGCAATGGGTTTTTTGCTTACTTTCAGTAAATTTAGTGCTAAAAAGACTAAATTATTCTGCAGTTTTCGGATCAATAATCGTTGCGACCTCGCTTACGGAATTTGCCGGAAATCCACCTTGTTTTGCATGTTCCCTAACCATTTCTTCATTTGGAGCAAGATAAACACAATAAATTTTATCATTAGTAACATAACTGTGGACCCATTGAATTTCTGAACCCATTTTTTCTAACACAGCGCAAGAAGTTTGTGAGATGGCTTTCAATTCTTCCGCAGTTAATTTACCTGCATTTGGAATCTCTCTTTCAATTACGTACATGTGTTGGTTTTCTTTTAAAGCTTCTGGCTTTAAAATAGCTGATAACGGTTTTTCATTACTGGTGCAATTAATAACCGGCAATAAAATAATGAAAATCAATAAACCTTTTAAAATCTTCATAATTAAATATTTTTAGTTAATAGTATAACTAAACTACTAAATATTAATATGATAACGCACAATTTATTCAATTAAATTTATTCAAAGTATTTCTAAAATTCAGAAATCCCCCTAATTCAATACTGGATTAGAACTTGATATAAAAAATCCATCTGGGAGATTGGTTTATCAAATCCCATTTTGTATGAAATAAATCCTTCTTTTTGAATTCTTATCATATCCAACAACAATGTTTTATATTAATTATTCGGTTTTATATTCTGATTCACGCTAAAAAAATTAGTTGGATCATATTTCATTTTAATTTTTCTCAAACGGTCATAATTGTGTTTATAACTTGCTTTCACACGTTCTTGTCCTTCATCCATCATAAAATTTGAATAAGCGCCACCAGAAGAATATGGATGCAAAGCTTTCCAATAATCTTTACACCAGTTTGTAATTTTATCTGAATCTTCAGATTTTGGAGAAACACCAACAATTACGCCTGCAAATTTTGCGTCGCGATAAGCCCAAGGTGTTTCCTCTTTGCCAACATTACTTGCTGAACCACTTATTGGGTATAAATGCATTTGAGAAAGTGGCGTTGGAATTTTTAATCCGAATTTCAAATGTTGGGCCCTGACCTCAGGTCCCAATTCATTAAAAAAGTCTGCTCTCCAATACCATTGCAGCCCTGGAGGAAATAATCCGTCAAATAATGTTTGAATTGCCGGATATGGCATTTCACCCACATGTTCAAATAAAGGCTTCATCGCTAATATTAGCTTGAATACTTCAGCTGCTTTATCCATATCACCCGAATAACACCACACGATTCCACAGAATTGTTTGTTGTGCAGATGTTCGGGAAATGGTGCTCCTGGAATAACCATAGTAGCAATAAATCCGTTTAATTCGTCTGGAGCATTCGTTAAAAACTTTTGATACCATTCCATAATTTCTTCTGTTTTTTCGATAGGCCATAAAGTTGGGCCGCCAAAAACAGTTTTTACAGGATGTGCTTGAAATTTAAAAGAGGTTACAATTCCGAAGTTACCGCCGCCGCCACGAATGGCCCAATATAAATCTGCGTTCTGCTTGGCATTTACAGTTACAAAACTTCCATCAGCCAAAACCATATCGGCTTCCAATAAATTATCTATGGTCAAACCATATTTTCTTGATAAATGCCCAATACCGCCGCCAAGCGTTAATCCACCAACACCTGTTGTAGAAATAATACCGGCAGGTATTGCCAATCCAAAAGGATGTGTAGCATGGTCAACTTCTCCCCATAGGTTTCCTCCTCCAACTCTTACGGTATTATTTGAAGTGTCAACTCGAACATATTTGATTCCTGATAAATCAATTACCAATCCGTCGTCACAAATGCCTAAACCGCCGCCATTGTGTCCGCCCCCTCTAACAGCAACCAATAAATTATTTTTTCTGCCAAAATTTACGCAATAAATAACATCAGCAACATCCAAACATTTAACAATTAAGCCAGGATGCTTATTTATCATTGCATTATACACTTTACGTGCATTGTTATACCCTGAATCTTTCGGGAATATTAATTCGCCTCTAATTTTAGCTGAAAATTCTTCAATTAAGGAAGTGTCTAAATTTTTTGCTGGATTTTTCATGGTTTTTGTTTTTAAATTTTGCAAAAAATTATTGAGAGACAATCATCCCCTTCAATGACCATAGAATGGCAAGCACCTCACTTTTTGCGTCTTCACTGATGGAATTTTTATCCAAAGCAACAAAAATATCGTCAATTACATGCATATATTCCGCCGGACTAATATTCATTCCTTTATGGGCGGTTACCATATCTTTTCCATTATATATTGGTGGTCCGCCACTTCCGGCGCTAAAAAATTCAATGGTATGCTGTTTGATGACCGCTAATTTTTCGGGTTGCTCTTTGTAAGGCAAAAATCTTGCATTTACGGCAGGATTGTTCATGTGTGTCTCCACAGTGTCATCAACAATCCGTGAAATGCCATCTCTGCCTCCTAAACGTTCATAAAGTGTTTTTGTCATAATATTTGATTTTTAGGTTAGTAATAAAGTATTCAATAAGATCAACCAAAAAGATTAGCATCTTTTTAATGAATCTTTTAAACAACCAATTTTAGCAATATCTAGATGAAAACACTGCTACATTTAATTCAAATAATTACAATTTTGGATCATTCAATATAACAGGATAGTCTAATTTTTATGTTGTTGAATAAATTTTGAAGGTAAAATACCGTATTTTTCCATAAAACATTTAGAAAAATATGCAGGGCTGTTAAAACCTGATTCGTAAGCAATTTCAGAGATGTTTCTATTTTGTTTATGAAGTAATTCTAAAGCCTTATGCAATCTAAATTCTCTAATAAAGTTGTTGGGCGACATGCCTGTTAGCTTCATCAATTTCCTATAAAATTGTGATTTACTGTACCCCAAACCGCTACTGAAATTATGGACATTAAAACTGGAAGCATTCCAAACTTGTTCAACGTAATTCATTAATTTTATCAGAAAGCTTTCTTCGGCTGGATTTAAAGCTTTAATTAATTTGTGATCAATTATCAAATTTCTGTTTTCACTTTCATACAATACCTTCACCTCATTAGAAATAATCAATTGAGCATTCACAATATCACACATTCTTGTAGCCAAAACTATTGCTTCTTCAAAAAGTTTTTTTTCATCAGAAACCGGAACTCCGGCGCTTAATGCAATTTTAATTTTACGATTTTTCAAATCGAATTTTGGAGTGACATATTTAAAATTTGATTGAATTTTAAGGATACAAGAAACAGCATTGCTTACCGATTTAAAAGACACTAAATAATAATTACTGTCACATTTAACAATACTTCCTTTAAAATGTTTTAAGGATTTTAAAACACTGTTATGAAATTTTTGCGCAAATAAATTAAACTGATTTGCTTCTAATCTATCTATATAACTACTGGATTTTAAAACCATAATAACCCTGAAAGCCGGATCGTTTATGATGTTTAATTTAGTGTTTTGAGCATTAACAGGATCTTCAATTCTACCTAAAAAAGATTCAACTATTTTACTGTCAACTTCAATTATTTTATGAGGCACCTCACCGTGAGCGTGGTCATGCATTTTTTTTATAGCCTCTTTGTTAGGTGCTTCAATTAAACAAAATGCAGTTTTTCTTTTTTCATCAAACCAATACGTAAGTCCCCTGCATTTATATTTATCTTGTATTTTTAAATCCGCTTGATGTAATTGCGCTACGTTTTCTGCAGTAACAGTTTCAGATACATCATGGCGATCCATATATATAGGCATACTAACAGTTTTAATATGCAATATAGTAATTATTTATGAATGTAAATATTATAACAAATTAAAGACCAATTGAATACACCCCATTAATTTTGGCTTAAATCCATCATATATCAAAAAAAATCCCCAACTTTCGTTGAGGATTTTAAATATTTTAATGCTGCAAATTATTTTTTAAATTGTGCATATTTAGTTTTGAACTTATCAATACGTCCTGCAGTGTCAACCATTTTAGTTTTACCTGTGTAATATGGATGTGAAGTTCTTGAAATCTCTAATTTTACCAAAGGGTATTCAACACCATCAACTTCAAGAGTTTCTCTAGTGTTTACTGTTGAACGAGTTAAAAACACATCTTCATTCGACATATCTTTAAATGCTACCATTCTATAATTTTCTGGGTGTATACCTTTTTTCATCGTAAACTCGTTTTAAATGTAATTTTATTTTTAAGACTGCAAATTTAACTATATTTTTGAAACTTCAAACAAATAATTTATTTTATTTACATAAAAAATTCATAAACCTCCATTTTAAGATATGTCCTACAAATCATTTTTTAGTTTTTTTATCTTTATCCTATTATTCTCCTGTAAAAGCGAACATAAATTTATAATAAATGCACCACAAAAAATTCAGACAAATAAGGAATTGACCATTTCTGTTTCAGAAAAAAACAATCAGCCTATTGATTCTGCCCAATTTTTAATAGATGATAAAAAAATAAAAAGTGACCTAACATCTGCAACCCTTAAAATTAATGATTATAAACTTGGAAAGCATGTGATCACCGCCATTATTTTTCACGAAAATAAAACGACGAAGATTTCTGAAATCATTTATTTTTTGGCTGATGCAGCTCCGGAAATTTATACCTATAAAATTATAAACACTTTTCCGCACGACAAAGACGCTTATACCCAAGGATTGGAATTTTACAACGGATTTTTATATGAAGGAACCGGCAGGAAAGGAAGTTCTTCCATTAGGAAAGTTGAGTTGAAAACCGGAAAAGTTTTGCAGCAAAAAGATTTAGACGCACAATATTTTGGAGAAGGAATCACTATTTTCAACAATAAATTGTACCAGCTCACCTGGCAAAGCGGTATTGGTTTTGTATATGATTTAAACACTTTTGAGCAAGAAAAAACATTTAAATATACTAAAAGCCAGGAAGGCTGGGGATTGACCCATAACGGAGAAAAACTGATTAAAACCGACGGAACAGAACTTATTTGGTTTTTGAATCCGGAAACCCTTGTTGAGGAAAGATATATTGAAGTTTACACCAACGAGCGCAAAGTGGAAAAACTGAACGAACTGGAATTTGTAAACGGATTAATTTACGCAAATATTTGGCAACAAAACAGTATATTAATAGTGAATCCAAACTCAGGTAAAGTGGAAGGCGTTGCCAATTTAAATGGTTTAAAAACCCTTATTGATAAAGAACAAAAATTAGATGATGCCGATGAAGTGCTCAACGGAATCGCCTTCGACAAAGAAAATAACCGCCTATTTGTGACCGGAAAACACTGGGGTAAATTGTACGAGATTGAATTGCTGAAAAAATAAGGCGCTGAAAATTATTTTTTTACCTTTACAAAAACAACCCGAATGCGTTATTCTGTAACTTTATTATGCGCTTTAACATTGCTGGTCTTTTTTTCGTGCAGAAAAGATTTTTCAGCGGAGTTAAGTTCGGGCAACCTTTCATTTTCAAAAGACACGGTGTATTTGGATACCGTTTTTACCAATATTGGCTCAAGCACCTACAATTTAAAGGTCTATAATAAAAGCAATAAAAATATCTCCATTCCGTCCATTGCCCTCGGCAAAGGCGACGGTTCGTTTTACAGGTTGAATGTTGACGGAACTCCGGGCAAAGTTTTTGAAAATGTGGAAATTTTGGCCAAAGACAGTCTGTTTATTTTTATTGAAACCACCATCGATTACAGCCAGGTTTCAAACCCGATTTATACTGATGAAATTGTTTTCGACCATGGCATTAATTTACAGGAAGTAACATTGGTGACTTTGGTGAAAGATGCCCATTTTTTGTTTCCTTCAAAAGATGCAAATGGTTTTATTGAGACAATTTCTATTGGAAAAACAACTGATGGCGAAGAATTAAAAGTTAATGGATTTTATCTTGAGGAAAACACCACTTTCACCAACCAAAAACCCTATGTAATTTATGGGTATTGCGCTGTTCCGCCATCCAAAACATTGACCATTGAAGCGGGTGTAAAAATTTATTTTCACGCAAATTCAGGATTGATTGTCAGTAAAAATGCCACATTAACCATCAATGGCGAATTAAACAATAAAGTTTTTATGGAAGGCGACCGGCTTGAACCGCAATTCAGCAATATTCCCGGACAATGGGGCGTAATTTGGCTTCGTGCAGGAAGCAAAAACAACAGCATAAAAAACACCATCATCAAAAATGCTTCCACAGGAATTATTTCTGATTCAATCGGCAATAACACGGCGCCTACTTTAATCATTAAAAACAGCCAGATTTACAACAGTTCCAATTTTGGAATTTTAGGACGAGAAACCAATATTTACGGAGAAAATTTGGTGATTAACAACAGTGGACAATCGTCTTTGGCCTGCACCATTGGCGGAACTTACAATTTTGTTCATTCAACCTTTGCAAATTATTGGAACAACAGTTTTAGGCAATACCCAAGCGTTTTAATCAATAATTTTTTCACTTACAATAAAAACAACGCGCAAGTTGTTGAAAAACGGAATTTACACGCAGCTAATTTCACCAATTGCATTATTGATGGAAACAGCAATATTGAATTGGTGATTGAAAAAGCCGAAGGCACTGTTTTCAATTATTCCTTTAAAAATAACCTGATCCGATTTAAAGATCCTAATGATCCAATTCACTATATTGACAATATTTTTAACGGAAATCCGCATTTTAAATCACCAGTAAAAAACGAATTAATGATAGGCCAAAATTCAGAAGCCATCAAAAAAGGAAATGAACAAGGAAGGATTTTAGCACCCAACGATATTTTAGGAGTCACAAGAAGCATGCCTGCTGATATTGGCGCTTATCAAAACGTTATATTCTAACAACAAAATTATTGCTTATAAATTACACCTTCTTTCATCACAAAAGTCACATTTTCCATAGTATGTATGTTTTGGGTTGGATCGTCATCGACTGCAATAATATCAGCTAATTTTCCTATATCAATACTTCCAATTTTATCATCCATATTTAAAATTTTAGCAGGTGTCATTGTTGCAGATTGAATTGTTTCAATTGCAGGCATACCTGCTTCCGCCATATAACCAAATTCTTTCCCATTTTTACCATGGTCAAAAACCCCCGCGTCGGTTCCAAAAGCAATTCCAACTCCTTTTTTATAAGCCTTTGCAAAAGTATTTTGAATTTTTGGGCCAATTTCCAATGCTTTTGGAACTACAATCTCAGGGTAAAATCCTTTGACTTTCGCTTTATCAGACACTTCTTTTCCTGCGGTAATTGTTGGCACCAAATAGGCATTATATTTAATCATTAAATCCATTGTCTCTTCAGACATTAAAGTGCCGTGTTCTATGGCTTTAACGCCTCCTAAAATTGCGCGTCTCATTCCTTCATCTCCGTGTGCGTGCGTTGCAACGTGCATTCCATAATCTTTCGCAGTTTCAGTTATTGCCGTAATTTCTTCCACAGTAAATTGTGGGTTTTGACCACTTTTGGCCACACTAAGCACACCGCCAGTTGCCGTAATTTTTATTAAGTCGGCACCATTTTTATATCTTTGGCGCACTGCTTTTTTAGCATCCTCCACACTATTTACAACACCTTCTTTAGGTCCTGGGTCACCCATTAACTTTCTGTTGCTCCCATTAGTAGGATCGGCATGGCCACCTGTTGTTGCCAAAGATTTTTCTGCTGCAAAAATTCTTGGCCCCATAATTTTTCCTGAGTTAATTGCATTGCGAAGAGAAATATTAACACCTGTTCCTCCCAAGTCTCTAACAGTGGTAAAACCCGCTAACAAAGTTATTTCTGCAAATTTTACTGAATTAAATGCAATATCGGCCTCATTCAAGGTGTATTCATCTATATACCTAGAAGGACTCATTTCAAACTCTAAATGCACATGCATATCAATAAGACCGGGCATCACCGTTTTTTGTTTTAAATTTATTGTTATATCTTTTTGGTTATCAGACAAAATATATCCTTTTTGAACATCTATAATTTTATTTCCTGAAATAATTATAGTCATTTGTGTAGCAATTTTTCCAGATTTAGTGTCAATTAATTTTCCGCAGTGTAAATATGTATTTTGTGAAAAAAGTGATGTTGCCATAAAAAACAGAAAAATAAAAATGGTTGATTTTTTCATAAGTAGAAAGATTAAAATGGTTTAGTTTTACCAAATATATCAAAATAATGATTAGTTTGGTTTTTTGATGAAAATTCAAGATATGAAAAACGTAATAATTACAGGAACAAGTCGCGGAATTGGTTTTGAACTGGCGCAATTGTTCGCCAAAAATAATTTTCAGGTGTTGGCTTTGTCTAGAAATACAACCTCATTGGGAAATCTAAAGCTGAAAAATATCACCACCATTTCTGTGGATTTATCAGATGAAAAAGATCTAAAAAAAGTGACGGATTTTGTTGGTAAAAACTGGAAACAAGTTGATATTTTGATCAATAATGCCGGAAAATTAATCAACAAACCCTTTGGAAATTTAACTTCAGAAGATTTTTTAGAAGTCTATAAAGTCAATGTTTTTGCAGTTGTCGAACTAACGCGATTGCTCATTCCATTTTTAGCAAAAGGAAGTCACGTGGTAAATATCAGCAGTATTGGCGGCATTCAGGGAAGTATGAAATTTCCCGGATTGGCAGCTTACAGTTCATCAAAAGGCGCTCTATTGACATTGACCGAAGTGTTGGCGGAAGAATATAAGGAACAACAAATCTCCTTTAACGCATTGGCCCTTGGAGCGGTGCAAACCGAAATGCTTGAAGAGGCGTTTCCTGGCTATAAAGCATCTGTTTCCGCTGAAGAAATGGCCGATTATATTTATAATTTTGCCATAACAGGAAATAAATTTTATAATGGAAAAATTTTGCAGGTTTCTTCAACAACGCCTTAATATTCAATGAAAATACTTTCAAAATACATTCCTGAAGCTTCGGTTGGATTGGTTGAAGAAATTTTGACAAATCATCCTATTCACATCAAAATTGTGAATAACAGAGCCACAAAACACGGCGATTTTAAAAGAAAACTCAACGGCGATTTTCAAATAACTTTAAATAACACGTTAAATCAATATCAGTTTTTATTTACGCTAATTCACGAGTTGGCGCATTGGGTGACTTTTAAAAAGCACAAAAGGGTAAAGCCCCATGGCAAGGAATGGAAACAAAATTTTCAGCATTTGATGTTGCCTTTTTTGCAGCCGACTATTTATCCTTCGCACCTGCTTCCCCATTTGGCGAATTACCTTAAAAATCCGAAAGCGAGCACTGGAGCCGACGTTAATTTAACGCGCGAAATGAATATCTACAATGAAAAGTCGGGAAAGCGTTTTGTCTTTGAGCTCGAAATCGGAAGCTTTTTTAGTTTCAACAACAAAGCTTTTAAAAAAGGGGCCAAAAGAAGAACACGGTTTGAATGCATTGAAATGGCAAGCAAAAAAGTGTATTTATTTAACCCAAATGCTGAAGTGGAAGCCCTTACTGCACATTAAAAAAGGTCATTGCCAACAAAAACAAAGGATAATTCGTATTTTTGACCTATAAATTTATTGAGATGGATAAGAATTATTATGCAGTCATAATGGCTGGCGGCGTTGGTTCCCGATTTTGGCCTATGAGCACCGAGCAGTTTCCAAAACAATTTCACGATATGCTGGGAACCGGAAGCACCCTAATCCAAAAAACTGTCGGCCGATTTGAAAAAATAATTCCTTCGGAAAATATTTTAATCGCCACCAACAAAAAATATGAAAATTTGGTTTTTGGGCAGTTGCCAAAAATTTCATCGAAACAATTGCTGTTAGAACCTGTAATGCGTAACACGGCACCTTGTATTTTATACAGTGCATTTAAAATTTACAATGAAAACCCGGATGGCATTATGGTGGTTGCACCATCTGATCATTGGATTGAGGACGAAAAAGAATTTTTAAAAAATATTAAAACCGCCTTCGATTTCTGCGCAGAAAATGATGCATTAGTAACGCTTGGCATTCAACCAACAAATCCTAATACAGGTTACGGCTATATTCAGTTTGAAAATTCAGAAAATGAACTGAAAAAAGTTAAAAAATTTACCGAAAAACCCAATTTGGAAAAGGCGGAACAGTTTATAAAAAGTGGTGATTACCTTTGGAATGCCGGCATATTTGTTTGGAGCGTTAAAAGCATTTTGAACGCTTTTAAAACATATTTACCTGAAATGTACGCATTATTCTCAAATGGAGAAAATAATTACAATACCGTTTTAGAAACCCAATTTATTGAATCAAATTATGCGTTTTCTGAAAATATTTCCATTGATTTTGGCATTATGGAAAAAGCAAACAACGTATTTGTGTTGCCGGTAAATTTTGCTTGGAACGATTTGGGAACCTGGAGCTCTTTATATCATGAATTAAAAAAAGATTCGGACCAAAATGCCACTTTGGGCGGAAACGTGATTTATATAGATTCTGCAAACAATATCGTACAAACACAATCCAAAAAACGGGTTGTGATACAAGGATTAAATGATTATATTGTGATTGAAAAAGATGATGTGATTCTTATTTGCCCAAAAAACAAAGAACAAGAGATAAAACAAATCACTTCAGCGGTAAAAACCGAATTTGGAGAAAATTTTGTTTAAAAAAATGTAATAATGGAAGACGCTAAAGACATTAAGCCAATCGAAAAGAAAAAAATAAAAGAAGCTTGGGAGGAAGTAAAACAATTTTTATTTGAATTATTGAATATCAATCACGATACGGATAAGGAAGCTACCATTACAGATATTAAAGAAAATATTTCTATGAAAGGCCATACCGCCTGGGTATTGATTTTTTCCATTTTAATAGCTTCCATCGGATTAAATATCAGTTCCCCTGCCGTTGTTATTGGCGCGATGCTAATTTCCCCTTTATTGGGTCCGATTTTGGGAGTCGGATTGTCCATTGGCACCAATGATATAGACACCTTAAAAAAATCGTTAATCAATTTAGGAGTAATGATCGTGTTAAGTTTGTCAACCTCCTTCCTTTTCTTTCTGATTCCAATATTCAGAAATGAAACCCCTGAACTTTTGGCAAGAACATCGCCAGATGTTCGCGATGTGTTTATTGCCATAGCCGGTGGTTTGGCTTTAATTATTGCCATAAGCAGAAGAACAAAACAAACCAATACCATTGCCGGTGTTGCCATTGCCACCGCTTTAATGCCGCCACTTTGCACGGCAGGATACGGACTCGCAATTGGAAATTTAAGTTATTTTGGTGGCGCTATGTTCTTATTTAGCATTAACACCATTTTTATTGCTTTGGCCACTTTTGTGATTGTGAAATTTTTGAAATTCCCCATGTTTAAATATCTCGATTCCGCCAAAAGAAAACAAATAGCTCACGTAGCTTCCTTTGTTGCATTTTTAGTATTTGCGGGAAGTATCTATCTGTTTTTTAACCTGTTCAAAATAAATCAGTTTAAACAATCGGCGGAAAATTTGATTGCCGACCTAAAAAAGAGCGGTATCAGCATTATCGATGAAAAAGACGAAGATCTTAACTACAAAGACAAAACGGTAAAAATTTATGTTTATGGTAAAAAGCTTTCGACGGAAGAAATAACTTATTGGACTTCAAGACTTCCTAAATATGGGCTTAATAACACCAAATTAATCGTTGAACAAGGCGTTGATTCAGATTTGATAAACGAAGTTCAAAATCTGACAGAATTGTATTCGCAAAATCAAAAATTAATTTCCACAAGAGATGAATCCTTAAAAGAAAAAGAAGATAAAATTAAACTTTTAGAAGCTGAATTGAACAAATTTTACGCGCATAATGTTCCTTTTGTGCAAATTAGCAAGGAAGCCATCATCAATTACCCCGGCTTAAAACAATTGAGTTATTCCACGCAGTTTAGAACCAATTTCAAAAAAGTAGATACAATTACTGCTTTTAACGCCGAATGGTATGCTGCAGTAAAAAACAAACGTAAAGAAGAGCTTAGATTTAAAAAATGGCTTAAAACGCGTTTGAATTTAGATACGCTTATTGTTAATAATCGCTAAAAATCGAGAATAATTCCAAATCTTGGCAGTACAGTCCCTGAAGTGTTTTTTACACTTTCCAATACATATTTGGAACTGTTATTGGAATCAATTATTTTATTTCCGTTAGAGTCTAAAGTCGGAATTAAATAAGGCTGCTCAATCGCTTCGCCAGCTAACGCGTTTTGCACATCCACATAAAAATTGAGGGAAAACTTTTTCCAAAACCACGTTTTATCTATCCGAAGATCCAATTGGGTAAAGGTTTTAAATCGTTCGGTATTTAATTGGCTGAAATCTAAAATTCCCTGATTTGATACATCATAATTTGCAATTTCTGATGATGCATCTATATCGTATGGTGTATAAGGGCGTCCGCCAACCAATCTAAATTTACCACCAATTTCCCAATTTCTTTTCAGCTTTTTCCCTGCTGTTAAGGTTAACAAATG
>LADL02000938.1_pt1 | contig 23917 bp, 18 predicted proteins | sample 619721 | NCBI WGS metagenome assembly LADL02 (sample SAMN03397408, study PRJNA257561) | rock porewater metagenome | biome: terrestrial; feature: Opalinus Clay rock; material: porewater; isolation source: Opalinus Clay rock porewater BRC-3 borehole | place: Switzerland: Mt Terri URL, St-Ursanne ...
TAAAGTTTACCTTCAGTCTTTACTAATTGGAACCATAGTAATTTCAAACGTTACTGGAAATTAATAAATGAAAAAGTTGTAACGATAAAAAAAGATGCTGCATCACAAGACATGGTAAGCCTTGCCAAAGAACCACTGCCTATAGCAACATGTGGTTAGTATGCCTAAATGGAGGTAAAAGGAAAAACTGATAGAAGAAACAAGGAATTAGTGCATATAATTGCCATATATAGCCATTATGTGAGACAAATGCTCATTACTATTGATTTTTAAAAAAAGAGTGGTTTGCAAACGGCAAAAAAACAGCCTTTTTGCAACACTCTCCTAGCCGGGCTGATCATCATGGGGAAAATGAACCATCCATAATGAGCTAATGCTGCCAATTATCCAGCAATATTTGGGTAGAGTATTTTGTGCGGGTTTAATCGGACCACCGGCAAGAGTAGTTTGGTTAACCAGATAGCAAAATCAGATGTTGAAGGTAGATCGATTGATAGTAAACTTGACGGTTTACTAAACTTACACGAAAAGAAAAAAGTATTAATGCAATGAACTAATTAACCCCTTATCAGTCAAATAGAAGAACTATTCAAGAAAAAAGATTTTTTGAGAAAACTTTAAATCTCACCCCATATTCCTCCGTAGAGATAGTAGCGGGGGCAGCCATAACTGACTTGACCAGAAGTGAAAAAATAACGTTAACTACTCAAAAACAGAGAAATGACCCCTTGAGACTTAACCAGAGCTGCTCCATTAGAGAAAGTTCCTGGTAAAATAGAATTCATAAAAAATCCCTCTCCTTTTAGTGGAGTGGTTTGGTTATTATATTTTGCCAAAAGTTGAGGGTGTTTTTGTTTCATATCAAGGTTTCAGGTCGCTTTTTCAGCTGATAAAATTTAGATACATGACTATAAAACTTGCTCAGGAACATATGTACGGTAGCGAACGTTTGTGCTATTATAAGGGTACCGCCAATTTACAGGGGGCCTGAACAATGGCACAACAAGAAAAAATGAGTATATTCGAGTTCCAAAATCGATTTGCCAGTGAGGAATCTTGCCAAAAGCACCTTTTTAATAAGCGATGGCCTGATGGTTTTTGTTGCCCTCGTTGTGGGTGTAAAAAATATTACCTCATTACAAAACGTAGGCTTTACCAGTGTACCGAATGCAATTATCAAGCTTCTGTTACTGCAGGAACGAGCTTCCAAAAAACTCGTACGCCGCTTCGGAAATGGTTTTGGGCAATCTTTTTAGTTTCAAATGATAAAAGAGGTTACTCCGCACTTGCATTACAAAACACTATAGGGGTAAGTTACCCCACTGCCTGGCATATGCTACATAAAATTAGGACTGCAATGGCCGATCGGGATCAACAATATGAACTTCTCGGGTTTGTTCAGTTAGACGACGCTTTTTTCGGGGGACCAGACGGCATACAAGGACGCGGTACAGAGAAAACCCCGGTTTATGTTGCAGTTTCAACAGATGAAAAGGGCAAGCCACAATTCGCAAAAATGGAAGTTGTAGATGCCATCAATAATGATACAGCACAAAAATTCATTACCAAGGCTATAGCGACTGGTTGCACGGTTACAACTGATGGATATACGGTGTACCCACAGCTAAAGGGCCTGGGGTATAACCATGAACGAGTCTTATCCTCCGAGCCAGAAGCCGAAGAGAAGTTTCATTGGGTTCATACCATTATTGCCAACGCAAAGGCTTTTATAATTGGCACTTTTCATGGCCTTGATGGTAAACATTTACAAGCATACCTAAATGAATTTTGTTACCGCTTTAATCGTAGATATTGGCGTGGACAGCTTTTCAACAGATTATTGAATGCCTGTATAACCGGGCCGGTTTTAACTTATGCTGAGCTAACTTTATAGTCATGTTTAGATATTAAAATATAATGTCTTAATAGACAAAAAGGATTAACTTGCTTCCACAAACTATCTTAACATACAATTTTAGTTTTTTGATAATTAGAAATTGTCTGACGTTTACCCTTGAATTAAACTTCGCTGGTATAGGGCAATTTGGGAATGCTACATTTTCGAATTAGAGTAGGTTAAATGATTCTAATTAAATTATAGATATAGCGGTAGGTTGATATTCTTACATCTGAAGTTAATCCAGTAACGGAGGATAGTATTAATGAAATCTGCATGGAAAAAATTTATTGAGAAAGGCGAGATTGACGATAAAGTTAGTCAATTTATTGCTAACTCGTGGAAAAGATCGAGAGAATTCGGTTTAAATCCATATAAAGGTAATAGCCGAATTATATTAGACAACAATTCGTTTAAAGAAAAATTACAAATGCTAGAGCCATTGATAAATATAGCATTGCCTTTCATGACCAGCCTATATTCCATAGTGGAGGGCTCAGGATTCATGGTAGTGCTATCAGATAATGAGGGCTACCTGCTGAAAGCTATCGGGGATAATAAAGTTCTATCCTATGCACAATCAAAAGGATTTATTGAAGGGGTAAATTGGAGTGAAAAATTTGTTGGCACCAATGCTTTAGGACTGTCATTATTAACTGGGAGACCAGTACAAGTGTGCTCTTTTCAACATTATTGCAGTGGTCATCACGAATGGACTTGCTCATCTTCACCAATAAAAGATGCAAAAGGACAAATAGTTGGTGTGCTTAATGTTTCAGGAAATTATAAACTGGCGCATTCTCATACTTTAGGTATGGTTTTGGCTGCTGCTAATGCAATCGAAAACCAATTAAAAGCACAGGAAATTATGAAAGAGCTTTTTAGTGCGAATAAATATACAAATACCGTCTTGGACTCAATTTCAGAGGGCGTCATTTCTGTTGATGTCGATGGGGTAATTACACGTATGAATACTTGTGGTATGAAGATGTTAGAGGGTAATTTAATAGGAAAGAATATAGATATTCTACCAGTTCTTTATTCAAAAATAAATGATGTACTTAACAATTCAAATGGTGTTACGGACCATGAGGTTGTAGTGGATATAAAAAGTACAAATAAACAATTTTCAGTGACCACAAGACCAATACAAAATCATAATGGAATAATCGCTGGAGTTGTCCTGACATTAAAAGAGATGAAATTAGTTCACCGGTTGATAAATAGATTAAGTGGTTCTCAGGCAAACTTTACTTTTGACGATATAATTGGTAATTGTGAAGAACTAACTGATATTATTAACATTCTAAAGAAATCTGCCAATAATAAAAGTAGTATTCTAATACAGGGTGAAAGTGGGACTGGAAAAGAGATGTTTGCTCAAGCAGTCCATAATTTTTGTTATAGAAGAAGTGGTCCATTTGTAGCTATTAATTGTGCTGCGATACCAAGGGACTTGATAGAAAGTGAGCTGTTCGGGTATGAAGAGGGTGCATTTACGGGGGCGAAAAAGGGTGGAAGACCTGGCAAGTTTGAACTAGCTAACGGAGGAACTATTTTTTTAGATGAAATAGGTGACATGCCATTGGAGGTCCAAGCAACATTATTGCGTGTTCTACAGGAAAGGAAAGTTATTAGAGTGGGTGGAAGTAGAGAAATTCCATTAGATATCAGAGTTATGGCATCTACTAATAAGTTTTTGTTTGACGAAGTACAAAAAAATAATTTCAGACTTGATTTATATTATAGAATAAATGTAATTAATGTCACAGTACCCCCTCTAAGATATCGAGGAAAAGATATAATTACTTTAGCAAACAATTTTCTGATAAAATTTTGCTTACAAGCGGATAAATCTAATATTAATTTATCACCAGGGGCAACTAAAATTCTGTGTCAGTATTCCTGGCCCGGGAACGTGAGGGAACTTCAAAATGTTATGGAGCGGGTTGTAAGCATGGTGGATGACAAGGAAATAAAAGCGGCGTATATTGAAAAGGTAATTATGACTAAAAAGAAATTACTTAATGAGAGTATAAATAATTTAAATGCTTATGAATGTGAGTATATAAAACAAGTTTTAGAGTCAAATAAAGATAATATTGCTAAATCAGCTCTAATGTTGGGTATTGGAAGAAATACCCTCTATAGAAAAATACGAAAATGTGGAATTTACCGCAGATAAATGGCATAATATTACAAAATATTAGTTTTTATGTCGCGATAGGTATATATATGCAACAATATAGCAAAAGTAATCGTAGGCAATTGTTGGGTAGTAGGAAAAATAATTATAGCTTTAAAACAATAGTAATTCGCGATCCATATCGGAACACTATCAAAATTGGTTGGAGAAAATCAAAGCAAAATAATATTTTCAACACTTGCTCCGAAATGGAGCATGCGATACTATGGAACACAATGATTGAATATATTTTTGAAATGAGCTGGTAGAGAAGAAATAAATTGATTTCGATAACAGTATATTATTCCGAGCAATATCATCGTTTTCAATAATTCAATAAGAAAAGATAAAATGTAATGATCTTATCGTTTGTGAGCCAACATCGAATCATAGAATCGTTCCAAAATCTTCTTTAGTAAGAGTCAAGGTGTAACGTATGTGCGGTAAGCCGGTTAGATGATTTGGTAAAATAGATTCATAAAAAACATCCTTTCTCTTTGGTGGAGTGGTTTTCTATTTACCAAAAGATAGGGGGTGTTTTTGTTTTTTTCTAAATAACACGTTATTTAATTATGAATTATAACGCTCAATAGGAGTTTTTAAAAGTTGTTTCGTAATTAAGAAGATTTAAATATGTAAAAAAAATAAAATTCAAAACATTGTGAATGGCATAAAATTTGCGTAATTTTAAATTACTCAACCTTCAATCAGGGGGGTGATGAAAGGCTTATTTAACGTATAAGAAGTGCAAAAGGTAAAAAATTTAAGAAAAGGGGGTAAATGCTTTGTTGGTAACTGTCTTTGTATTAGCATTGGTTGTTTACGCGGCAGTGGGTATTTATTTTTGGCGTAAGAGTCAAACAACGGAAGGTTATTATGTGGCCGACCGCAAGGGTTCTTTATTGTTAATGACCGGTACAATTACAGCATCATGGGCAAGTGTTGTTGGGTTTGTGGGATTTACTGGAAATGCTTGGAATATTGGATTCAGTCCGGTTACTTTAATATGGAGTTTCTGGGGTTACGCTTTGATTTTTACTTTTGTATTAGGTATACCTTTACGCCGTTTTGGCGGTTATACGGTACCTGATTTCTTTGGAGACCGTTTTAACAGTAATGCTCTAAGGGCTGTAGCCGCAGTTATTATCATAATAAGCGTTGGGGCATATGCTATTGTTCAAATCGTTGGAATGGGTGTTGTGCTTAATGCATTAGGAATTTCCTATCTAACTGGTACAATAATTGCATCTGCTATCGTTTTGCTATATGTTTTAACAGGCGGAATGTGGGCTGTTATTGTTACTGAGACCATTCAATTTTTTATATTTCTGGCTGCAGGTGTTGTTTTGTTGCCCGCTGTGTTGTTATTCATCGGTGGTGGCTCATTTGTCGAGGGGTTTAAGGTTTTAGTCGTAGATTTGCCAAGTAAGCATCCTCATCTTTTAACAGCCTTCGGAGGTGCGGGTTTTGGTTGGGTTTTAGCCAACAATTTAGCTTGGAACTTAGGAATTCCACCCATGCCCCATTTAATATCAAGGGCTTATATCGCAGAAAACGAGAGAACTCTTGCCAAGGCAATTTTATTAACTGTAACTATTGGTATTCCTTGGTGCTGGTTGATATATCCAAGCGGTACGGCTATGAGGGCGGTATGGACGAATATAAACCAAATCGGAGGTAGTGTTGACAATGTTATGCCTAACATAGTAAAGACTGTCTTGCCCGAATGGCTTGGAGCACTAGTTTTGGCAGGAGTTATGGCAGTGGCGCTATCAACAGTTGCATCTCAAATTCCTCAAATTGCTTTTGGTGTTGCCCGTGATATTTACCATAAAATAATTAATCCAAATGCGTCGGATAAAAAGATTCTAAACCTAACCAGAGGGGTAATTATAGTTATTGCTCCTATATTTGTATTCTTGGCGGCCATTAAACCAGTAACAATAATGGTAATGGGTGTATGGGCTGCAGCAGTATCAGCAGGTGCATTTCTGCCTGCATTTATTGCAGGAATCTATTGGCGCAGGGCGACAAAAAGCGCGGTATTGTCAGGTATGGTAGTTTCAACGTTATTGGCCATGCTCTTTACGATTAAGGTTTTGCCTCTACCCTTTAATCTACATATGATTTACTGGGTAGTACTGGCTTCGATGTTAGTTATTATAGTCGGGAGCTATTTAACCAAGCCGACACCTAATGAGCTAAGCATATTCGACACTCTAAGCCAAAAAATGTCACAGCGTACTGATTTGCCAGAAGCCGGAAGAAAAGATTACATGGTGCCGTTCATTTCGATTGCTGTATCACTATTGTTCTTGTTAGTTTATGGCGCAACATTCCTTGCGTTTCCGGGATCGAAGGCCGGCTGGGACTTGTTTGGTGCCATTGCATATACTGAAGCCATTCCGGTAGTAACAGCCTTAATAATAATATACAAGTTCAAAAACAAAACTTTATAGGTGGGTGAGATTAGGGGTGGGTTAACCCCACCCCTAATTAATCATAGCTCTGGTAAACACCCAATTTAAAAATTGGTTTAGGAAGGAGGGCAATAATGCAGATAAGTTTAAAGGGTAAAGTTGCACTTGTAACAGGTGGCGGCAGGGGTATAGGAAAATCAATAGCCTTGGCGTTTGCGGAGTCTGGAGCAGATGTTGCAGTTGTGGCGAGGACAAAAAGCCAAGTCGATCAAGTGGCGGCAAAAGTTGGGCGAATGGGGCAGCGCTCCCTGGCATTAACAGCTGACGTTACAAACGTATCGATGGTTGAAAAGATGAAAGATGAATGCCTGAAATATTTTGGAAGGATAGATATACTGGTGAATAATACCGGAGTCTTGTTCAATAAACCCACAGAAGAATTTTCTGATAATGAGTGGAAGGAAACCATTGAAACAAATTTGAGTTCAGTGTTTTACTGCACCAAAGAAATAGGCAGGCACATGATTGAGAGGAAAAGCGGCAAAATTATTAATATATCATCCATGGATGGTATTAGACCATTTAAGAGTATTTCTGCATACTGCGCGGCAAAGGCAGGAGTAATACTTTTTTCTCAGGCAGTTGCTATAGAGTGGGCAAAATACGGCATAAATGTAAATACTATTGCTCCGGGTTATGTACAAACTCCGCTGATGGACAGAATTCTGGATGAACAAAACGTAAACATGGAAACAGTATCAAAAAAGCATATTCCTTTAAAGAGGTTTGGCAGGCCTGAGGAGGTAGCTAATTTGGCAGTATTTTTAGCTTCCGATACAGGCGATTTTATTACAGGGTCAGTATATGTTATAGACGGTGGTTCATTGCTAAGATAACTTTTAAAATATTATGTTTAGGGGAAGGGTAAAAATGAATTTTTATGATTTAAATGATTATCAAAAGTCAATTCTTGAAACGATTAAGAAGATATGCACAGAAGTTGTCCAGCCACGTACTGCAGAAATGGATGAGACCGGGGAATTTCCATGGGATATAGTCAAGGTTTTAGGTGGAGCCGGCTTTTTTGCGTCGGCCATACCTGAGCAATATGGCGGAACGGGGATAGACAATACAACACTATGTATAATTAACGAGGAATTTTCTAAAACTAATCCATTTTGCGCAAATGTTACTGGGGCGCATTCATACTGCGCAAGGGGTATTTTATACGGGGGAACCGAGGAGCAAAAATCAAAAATATTGACTAAGATGACGGATGAGTCCGGAATGGGCGCTTTCAGCATAACCGAACCGGAAGCAGGCTCCGACGTAAAGTCAATTAAAACCAAAGCGATCCTTAATGGCGACAGTTTTGTCATAAACGGCAGAAAGTGCTTTTGCACCAACGCTAGGGTGGCAAGTTACTACCTGGTTTTTGCGTCAACAGAAGTTAATAACAATAATGTCGGTATTTCGGCTTTCTTAATAGAAAACGGGATGCAGGGGTTGTCTTTTGGAAAGGAAGAAAACAAGCTGGGCATGCGCGCTCAGGCAACGGCGGACGTAATACTGGAGGACGTATTAGTTTCGCCTGAAAATGTTATCGGGAAGATTGGTGGGGGAGTAGAAATTGCCAAAAAAGTACTTAACCATGCGCGTTTAGATGCAGCAAGCGTTGCACTGGGCTTGGCCGAGGGAGCTTTTTTGTTTGCAAGGGATTATGCCAAGACAAGGGTACAGTTCAAAAAGCCAATTGCGGCTTTTCAGGCAATTCAATCTATGTTGGCTGATATGGCTATAAAAATCGAGGCTTCAAAAGCACTCATATACAAAACTGCAGGGCTTATGGACAATAACCTGGCAAATAACAATGAAATAAGTAAATTGGTTTCCATGGCAAAATGTTTTACTTCAGACATGGCTATGGAAGTTACCATTAATGCAATACAGGTTTTAGGCGGATACGGTTATATGAAAGATTACCCTGTCGAACGCATGATGCGAGATGCCAAACTCTGGCAGATTGGAGACGGTACAAACCAGATTCAGAGGATTGTAATTGCCCACCATATTTTGTCCGATTAATCTGCCTTAAAAAATTTAAGGATGTGAACTTTTTGGATAGATTGTTTTCAAAAGGCTTTATTGGCAGCATGGAGCTTAAGAACAGAATTGTAATGCCGCCGATGGGTACTTGTTTTGCAAATACTGATGGAACGATTTGCCAAAGGTTGCTAAATTATTACGAGAGAAGGGCTATTGGCGGAGTTGGATTGATCATTGTGGAGGCCAGCGCCGTTGCCACTGAAAAAGGGCACTCTTTTCCTGCTGAAATTGGAATATATCACGACAAATTCATTCCAGGCCTCTCGGAACTGGCCGGTGCTGTAAAAAAACACGGTGTAAGGGCGGCAATTCAACTTCATCATGCTGGCAGCCAAGCAACTTCAAGGGTTACCGGGAAACAGCCTGTGGCCCCCTCCGCCATACCGTACAGGCCTGGGGCCGAGATTCCCACCGAGCTGTCCCTTGGGGAAGTTGAAGAGTTGATAGAATCTTTTGTTTCAGGCGCTGAAAGAGCTGAAAAGGCTGGCTTTAATGCGGTTGAAGTACACGGTGGCCACGGTTACCTGATCAACCAGTTTCTATCGCGAAGGACCAATAAAAGAGCTGATAAATACGGGGGAAGCACCGAGAATAGAGCCAGGTTTGCCCTTGAAATAGTGAAGGGTATTAAAAGCAGGCTGGGCGAAAATTTTCCAGTTCTTTTCAGAATATCTGCTGACGAATACGTGCCGGGTGGCATGGACCTGGATGGAACGAAAAAAATAGTTCCCCTTTTGGAGGAAGCAGGGATAGATGCCTTACATGTTTCAGCGGGGACATATCAATCGGTTCAATGGATAATTCAGCCCGGAAAAATGGAATACAAATGTTTGGCCCATCTTTCCGAGGGTATTAAGAAAATTGCTAGAATACCGGTTATCGCGGTTGGCCGGATTAATTCCCCCCAACTGGCGGAGCAGGTACTTAGGGACAACCAGGCTGATTTAGTTTCCATGGGGCGTGCCTTGATTGCGGACCCGGATTTGCCGGCAAAGGCAGAGGCAAAGAACTTTGAAATGATCAGACCCTGCATTGGCTGTAACAGTTGCATTGACAGATTGTTTAAATCTTTACCGCTTCAATGTGCGGTCAATCCTGAGGCGGGCATTGAAAGACATGAAGAAACAGCTGCCTCAGAGAAAAGATCGATTGTAATTGTGGGTGCAGGCCCGGCTGGTATGCATGCGGCGGCCTGTTTGTCGGAACATGGACACCGGGTCAGATTGTACGAAAAATCCCGGGACCTAGGCGGCAGCCTGGTTTTAGCATCCTTATTCCCGTGGAAAAAGGATGTGGCCGGCTTGATCGGGTATTACCGGAACAGGCTTAAGGCCAGTGGAGCTGAACTGGTTTTTAGTAAGGAAGTTACGGCTGAAGTTGCATCTCAATTGAAGCAAGAAGGCTTTCAAGTTTTCATACTGTCTACCGGAGGAAAGCCAATCATTCCAGAAATCGAAAGAGTAAATACAAAGCTTGTCCTTGACCTAACTGATGTATTGAATGGAAATGTCAAGGTCGGACACAAGGTTGTTGTTATAGGTGGTGGCTCCACAGGCTGTGAAGTAGCTCTGTACCTTGCCGAAGCGGGACACAAGGTAACCATAGTTGAGAAAATGGATAAATGGGGTCAAGGAGTAGGTTCAACATGGAAATGGTCAGTTTTTGGGCCTGGATTTGAGAGATTGGGTGTTGAGCTATTTACCGGGTCTATATGCAAAAAAGTTGGAGATTGCTTTGTTGAGCTGGAGAGTTACAAGGGTCTGTTACGCATCCCTATGGACAACGTAATCATAGCAACCGGGGTTCTGCCGTTAGTCTCCTCCAACGCCAACCTGTGCGGCTCTTTTGCGGGAGAACATCATCAAATAGGTGATTGCGTTCAGCCGGGGAGTATTCGCGACGCAATAATAGGGGCTGAAAATATTATAAAAAAATTGAATTAATATAACAGGGGGGCTGTTCATTGATAAATATCGGATTCGGCAAGTATTTTGAAGAGTTTGAAATCGGGCAAGAGTTTAGTAGCCCGAGGCGTACGGTATCTGAAAGTTTAATAAGTCAATTCGCTGGTATCTCAGGAGATTTTAACCCTTTACACACCGATGATGAATATGCCAAAGATACCAGATTTAATGAAAGAATTGCCCACGGTCTGCTGGGGCTGACCATAGGCTCAGGTTTTTTAAACAGCATTTGGAACCAGACAGCAATTGCATTTCTAGGGTTAAAATGGGATTTCACCGGGCCACTTAAAATAGGTGACTCAATAAGTTTAAAAGCAAAAGTCGTCGACAAAAAGGAGTCAAGCAAAGGCGATAAAGGTATAGTTATAGTCGAGGCTAACATAGTTAATCAAAGAAATGAGGTTGTTCAGATCGGAGAATGGAAAATGCTTATTCTAAAAAAAATCTAGGGGGTCCCTTAAATGAAGAACACATATGAAATATTTTTATCTGCGCGTAGCAAGTACAGAGGGAAGCCATTAATGATTTATATGGACACCCAAATTAGTTACAATGAGTTTGACGATAAAATAAATAATTTTCATTATTTACTGGTTAATATGGGGTTTAATAAAGGTGACATGATTGCGTTAATTGCACCCAACAGACCAGAATGGTTAATTTGTTATTACGCCATTGTAAAGCTAGGAGGTATAGTCGTTCCTATTTACTTGGAACTGCAACCTGATGAAATAAACATTATTTTAAGCCATGCGGGAGTCGAAAACCTAATAATTGACGCTTCTCTTTACGACAAAGCAAAAATTATTTATGAGAGTATACCAAACATAAAAATATTTACAATAGGCGAAGTAGATTTTTTACCCAACTGCAATATAGAATCTTTTTTAAATCAGAATAAGAATGCATTGACGCCTTCCAAAGTAGAACTTAAGGATGGAGCTGTGCTCTGTTATACATCGGGTACGACATCCTTATCCAAAGGTGTATTTGTAACCCACAGCAATGAGGTTTGGGCCGCCCAGGCTTGTTCAAAGGTCTGGCATATCGGGCCCGATGACAGAATGTTGATTGCCATGCCCCTAGCGTTCCTTTATGCGTTGAGTATACAAAATCTTCCCAGTGTATACAGTGGTGCAACGATGATTTTAATTGACAGGTTCCACCCTCGGAAGATAATGGAGGCTATTGAAAAACATAAAGCTACCATATTTATGGGTGTACCCACAATGTATACAATGCTGCTTAATTTTGATGATAAGGCAAATTACGATATAAGCTCATTAAGGCTATTTGTGTCTGCAGGTGCACCTCTTTCAAAAAGCTTGGAAGAAAAGTTTGAAGAAGAGTTTAAAGTCAAAATTACTAATTATTATGGCCTAGTTGAGGCAAGGCCGTTAACTACGTTTGACAGTGAAAAAGATTCTTTGATAAGCGGATCCTGCGGCAGACCCCTCCCCGACGTAAAAATAAAAATAGTTGATGAAGACGACAATGAATTACCTTTTGGAGCAACAGGTGAATTGGTTGTTCAGGCACCCTGTGTAATGAAAGAGTACTATAAAAACTTCCAGTTGACATCAAGCGTAAAAAAAGACGGTTGGTTTTATACAGGTGATATCGCAGCTGTAGATGACAAAGGTTATATTTATATAGTTGACAGGAAAAAGGATGTAATAAAGCGCGGAGGCATAAATATCTCCTCCCCGGAACTGGAAGAAGTAATTTACAGGCACCCAAGCATTGCCGAGATTGCCGTAGTTGGAGTTTTTGACGAAATATATGGAGAAAAAATAAAGGCCTTTTTAGTACTAAAGGAAGGCGAGACGATGAGCAATGAAGAGCTCTTAGAATTTTGCAAAAAACAAATGGCCGAATACAAAGTGCCGGACTATATTCAGTTTATTGATGAATTACCAAAAGGCCCCACAGGAAAAATTTTAAAAAGAAAGTTGAGGAGCTTTAAATGAATGAGGTATTGATTTGTAATATTGGTAAGAGGGACTTATGGAAGACAAAAATAAGTCGTGTTGAGGCGCAAAAAATTTTACTGCGCGGATATCCAATAGAAGAAGTTATGGAGAGCCTAACATTTACAGAGGGAATATTTTTAACACTCAAAGGACGATTGCCGGAAGAAAAAGAGTTAAAAATGCTTAATGCATTACTCAATACTTTAATAGACCATGAATTTATCAATTCAACTATACCGGCCGCCAGGTACATTGCTTCGGGAAACCCCCAACTCATACCGGCTATAGCCGGAGGAATATTGACAGCCGGTAAGAATACCCTTTCGCCACAGGACTCGGCAGAATTCATCAATAACGCATATGAGCTTAAAGTAAATAATAATTGGACTATAGAAGAAGCAGCTAAAAATATTGTTAAGGAATTAACCGACCAACGGAAGAAAATTCCCGGGTTAGGTCACCCGATACATAAGAAATATGATCCAAGAGCGGTTAAGTTAAAGGAACTCGCAGTAAAATATGGATGGTACGGAGAAAAAGTTCAGCTTTATGAGTTAATCCACAGTGAGTTTTGTAGATGCACAAATAAGGAACTACCGATAAATGCTGACGGAATGATGGCAGCAATAATGAACGAGATGGGGCTTAGCCCAATGGATATGGTAGGAATTAATCTCCTTTCATATTTACCTGGTATTATAGCCCATGTAATAGAAGAAATTACGGAGGGTGTGCCATTACGTACAATCGCTGACATGCTAATACAATATAATGGAGAACCGGAACGTCACTTGGATTAAATATGGGAATTTTATGAAAACGTTTAACAATAAGATTTCCCGTGAATGGATTATAGTAGGATTATCTTTTTTTATGATCTTGCTTACCATAGGAATATATTTTTCGTTTGGGGCATATTTAATCAACCTCTCTGAGGAATTGAATTGTTCGAGAAGTGATATCTCACTCGTTTTTTCTCTATCTTTAGTTGTATATTCAGCATTTATGGTGGTAATGGGAATACTTTCCGACCGCTATGGCATTGAAAGAACTATATGCGTGGGCGGTATTCTGTTTGGGATTGGCTATATATTAGGAGGATTCAGTACAAAAATATGGATATTATGCTTTTGCTTCGGTGTTGTTGCTATTGGTTTAGCTGGGGTATTCATTCCTTCTGTGTCAGTTCCTTCAAAATCATTTAAAAATAATAAAGGACTTGCTATTGGGATAATAATGTCAGGAGGAGGTCTTGGCCCGTTTTTAATAACACCTCTTGTTACGTATCTAGTTTTGCTGTTGGATTGGAGGAATACCTTTTTTATCCAGGGGACTACCTGTATTATTTTAACAGTTATGATAACCTATTTCATGAAAACAATGGAGGTGCCAAGTCTTAAACCAAAGCCCGTTGAAAAACAGGAGAGCTTAGTTGACGCAGAAATTTCATGGAATTTAAATCAAGTCTTAAAAAATTATATGTTCTGGCTAATATACTTTGTCTATGTTTTAACGTCAATCGGGTTTACAGTGGTCGTGGTGCATTTGTTTCCTTATTTAATAGGAAAGGGTTTGTCGGCTATTCTAGCTGGTTATATATTGGGTCAAGTTGGTATAGGTAGAGGCTGTGGTGCTCCGTTAGCCGGGTTTCTATCTGATAGATTCGGTAGAAAAATAATCATGTTTTATCTCCTTACTTTACAGGGACTGCTGATAATAGCATTAACCTTTACAATTCCCGTATATGCTTATTTTATTGCAGCATTTTTTTACGGAATTTCAGTTGGTGGGATGGTATCTCAATTTCCCGCAATAGCTGTCGACTTTTACGGGTACAAATTTTTAGGGAGCATTTTTGGCGTTTTAAATACGGCATTTGGATTAGGTGGTGCCTTTGGCGCATTTATTGCAGGTTTCTTTTTCGATTTGTTTAATACCTATAACTATACTTATTATATTTGCGGAATACTTTATGGCGTGGGTATTTTACTAATAATTTTTATAAAGAAGCCTGATGCCCGTTAATCCAGTAAAATTTTCCCTAACAAAATGATGAAAATTATACGAATTGAGTAAGTTTTTTTCTCAGTAGACTTACGAGGGGGATGAAAAATGCCTGTAAATGTGGTTATGCCCAAGTTAGGTTTAACAATGGTGGAGGGGAAGATTATTAAGTGGGTCAAAAAAAAAGGCGATCAAGTACTGAAAGGGGACGTAATATTTATCTTAGAGACTGAAAAAATCACCTTTGAAGTTGAATCACCTGAATCAGGGGTATTGGGAAAGATTTGCGTCAATGAAGATGAAATTGCGTCTGTAGGAACAGTGGTTGCATGTATATTCCAGGATGGAGAGAGTTGTTCTGCAGAGGAATGTTCAGAAAAAGAAATTACTGAAGTGCAAAGGCCAACAGAGGAGGATGTTAAAGAAAATAAAGATAGATTAATTGTATCCCCCGTTGCAAAAAAAATAGCACTAGAAAAAGGAATTGACTTGACAAGAATTAAAGGAACAGGCCCAAACGGAAGGATTGTCAAAGAAGATGTTTTCACTTACATTAACCAGTTAGAGCAAACAAAATCTGCTCAGCCAGATCGCCAGGCTCCGGCCGAAGAAAACGTGGAGTGGGATTTATTGAAATTGACTACCCTGCGTCAGACAATTGCCAGGCGAATGAGTAACAGCTTTTATTCTGCCCCCCACACTTATTTTACGACTGAGGTTGAGGCGGTTGACATTATTAAATGCAGAAAAGATTTAATAAGTTACATTGAAAAAGAAAAAAGATGTCGGCTCACCATAACCGATCTTTTAATAAAAATTACTGCAAAGGCCTTAAGGGAGTTTCCGTTGATGAATGCAAGCTGGTCGGATGAGGGGATCAGAATTTTTAGAAATGTGAACATCGGAATTGCTACAGCTGTTGAAGATGGATTGCTGGTTCCCGTAATAAGAAATTCCGATGAACGGACTTTGGCTGAAATATCCGCCATACGCAGCGACCTTTCCGGACGGGCACAGGAACGAAAGTTAAGTTTAGATGAGATGACCGGTGGCACATTCACTATTACTAATCTGGGCATGTTCGAGATTGACTTTTTCAGTGCTATTATTAATCCGCCTGAGAGCGCTATATTGGCTGTTAGCAGCATAAAGGAAAGGCCTGTGGTCAAAGACGGTCAGATAGTTGCATCCCCGACAATGTATTTAACCCTAACCGTTGATCACCGGGTTGTACAGGGTGCATATGCAGCAAAATTTTTACAGAGGGTTAAGGAACTAGCCAACAAAACGTTATTGGCATTCCAATAATACACTGGGGGGTGTGCAGCATTGTCAGTAAAAATCGCTGTAATCGGAGGGGGTTTGGGAGGATATCCCGCAGCTATCAGGGCGGCGCGGATGGGAGCCAGTGTGACGCTTTTTGAAAAGAAAGAGTTGGGAGGCGTGTGCCTGCATGAAGGGTGCATACCCACGAAAATTTTTTTACAGTCAGCTGAGATCTATGACAAAGTAAATAAAGCGTCTTCATTTGGAGTTGATGTGCAAGGATGTTTGTTTAACTTTGGATCGGTCGTTGAAAGAAAGAAAAGCATTATAAACAAACTGGTAAACGGAATAAAGACACTGATTAAAAGCAACAACATTAGTTACGTAAGGGAAGAAGCGAGAATAATGTCTCCCGGCAAGATTTTACTTAAAGGAACAAACGAGGTTATTGATGTTGATAAAATTATAATCTCAACAGGATCGGTTCCTCGTAAGCTGCCAACTTCTGTACTGGATGGAACTGATATTCTATATAGCGAAGATGTTTTATGTTCAGAAAGGATACCTGATAGCATTGTGATTATCGGGGGGGGCGTCATAGGAGTGGAATTTGCACAGTTTTATGCAAAGTTGGGAAAGAGGGTCACGGTTATGGAAATGCTCCCGGGAATTTTGGGCACGGAAGATAGCGAAATAGCAGAGGCGATTAAAACCTTACTAGAAAAAGAAAACGGGGTAAAAATTATTACCGGAATCAAAGTAAACAAAGTTAAAAGACTCGGTGAAAAAAAGGAAGTAGTTTATGAAAAGGGAGGAAATATTCAAAAAATTATAGTTGATGAGGTTGTGGCGGTTACAGGAAGAATGCCTCAAACAGCAGGTCTGGGGTTGGAAGAAATAGGTGTTAAATTCGATGAAAAGGGGATACATGTCAATGAAAAAATGGAAACCAACATAAGGGAAATATATGCAGCAGGGGATGTAACAGGGGGCATAATGCTGGCGCACGTAGCTTCTGCCGAGGGCGAATGCGCCGCAAGAAATGCCGTCGGTGTTCCTTCCAGAATTAGCTATAAAGCTGTGCCGAAATGTATATACACTACTCCTGAAATTGCTTCGGTTGGACTGACTGAAGCAGAGGCAAGAAAAATATATGACGTCAAGGTGGGCAAATTCCCCTTCTATGGTAATGGAAAAGCTTTAATTATGAATGAACCGGTGGGCTTTGTAAAAATTATTTCAGATATCAAGCATGGAGAAATTTTAGGGGCACACATCGTAGGGCCACAGGCAACTAACATGATAAGCGAGCTGGTCCTGGCCATTCAGATGGAGGCCACTTATGAAGAAGTCGCGGGCTCAATTCACCCGCATCCCACTTTGTCGGAAGCAATTATGGAAGCTGCTATGGGTTTGGGCGAAGGCGCCATTCATATACCTTAATAAAAGGTCAAAATTTAGGGGGTATCACCTGAATTGAAACGGACACCAGTCGAATTTAATAAAGGGCGGGGGTTTAATATGGAAGGGTCACGCATGAAAGATTTAAGCTTGGGTGAAATGACAGATCTGTATAAAAGGATGTTATTAATTCGGTACACAGAGGAAAAATTAAAGGAAAAGTTTACCCAGGGAGTTATTCCGGGTTTTATTCATCTGGCTATTGGGCAAGAAGGGGTGGCTGCCGGGGTATGTGCAAATCTAAGGACAGAAGATTATATTGCCAGTACCCATAGAGGGCATGGCCACGCCTTGGCAAAAAGAATGGATCTGAATAAATTTATGGCGGAGATATACGGGAAAATCAATGGTTTTTGCAAAGGTCGCGGTGGGTCAATGCACTTAGCGGACTGGGAGAATGGTATTTTAGGATCTAACGGCATTGTTGGCGGTGGAATACCTATTGCCACCGGGGTGGCGTATGCATGTAAATATAAGGGTACCGACCAGGTGGTTGTAAGCTTTTTCGGGGAAGGAGCTACGGGTACCGGAGCCTTTCACGAGGCTCTTAATCTAGCTTCGGTATGGAGCCTGCCTATTCTGTATTGCTGTGAAACAAATGGCTGGGCTGAATTTTCCGGTAGGTCCGTGCATATGAAAATTCAAAGCGTGGTTGAAAGAGCGCAGGCATATGATATGGAAAGACATATAGTAGATGGAGATGATGTGCTGGCAGTGTATAACATTGCTGAAGAACTGATTGAAAAAATCAGAAAAGGTTCGGGACCAATATTTTTAGAATGCAAAACCCACAGATGGGAAGGTCACTATGTGGGAGACCCTCAGAGTTACCGGTCGCCCGAGGAGTTAACCAGATGCAAGGAATACTGCCCGATAGAAAGGCTTGAGAAAAAGTTGCTGTCGAGTGGTGATTTAAGCGAGGGGACACTTGATAACTATAAGAAGGAAGTAAAAGAGAGCCTTAATCAGGCTGTAAAATATGCGGAAGAGAGTCCTTTACCCACTCCCGAGGATTTAACTAAAGATGTCTATTGTGATACATGTTTTAGTTGATATGCGATATAAAGGATTACATTTTAAGAAAAACATGTTAGAAATTATAAAGAGGTGACTATAATTGAAAGAAACCAGATGCATATGGGCAATTAACGAAGCTCTGAAGGAAGAGTTATCCAGGGATCCAAATGTATTTATCGCAGGTGAGGACGTTGCTCCCGGCGGTTCTTTTGGTGCCACACGGGGTTTGTATAAGGAATTTGGAGATATGCGTATTAGAGATACGCCGATCAGTGAATCCGCCATTATAGGTCTGGCGACTGGAGCGGCTTTAGCAGGTTTAAGGCCGGTTGTGGAGATTATGTTTATGGATTTTATTGCTACGTGCATGGATCAGATTGTTAACCAGATGGCAAAAATAAGATACATGTGCGGGGGGCAATTTAAATTGCCTATTGTGATTCGAACACCTGCCGGTGCGGGGATTAATGCCGGCCCCCAGCATTCCCAGTCCTTAGAGGCATGGTTTAGTCATATACCTGGGCTAAAAGTAGTAATGCCCAGCACCCCTTATGAAATGAAAGGCTTACTAAAGGCTTCTATTCGTGATGATAATCCTGTGATTTTTATTGAACATAAGGCATTATATGGAGCAAAGGGAATGATCCCGGAAGAAGAATACACTATACCCCTTGGTGTTGCTGACATAAAGAGAGTTGGCAAAGATGTTTCTATTGTCGCATCCTCATCTATGGTTTTTAAGGCCCTTGCCGCAGCTGAAAAGCTATCACAAGAAGGAATTGACGCTGAGGTAATTGATCTTCGAACCATCAAGCCTTTAGATAAACAAACAATTCTCGACTCCGTGAAAAAAACCGGACGTATGGTAATTGCTCATGAAGCCGTAAAATCCTTTGGTGTTGGTTCGGAAATTGCGGCGTTTGTCATGGAAGAAGCTTTTGATTATTTGGATGCTGCTATTGTCAGAGTAGGTGCACCCGACACCCCGGTCCCTTTCAGTAAGCATATGGAACAAGCCTACCTACCGAATAGTCAGAATATAATTGAAGCGGTTAAAAGTATACTTAAATAGTTTTTTCAGGCGGGCGGCACCTTTAAATTATAACTTTTAGAGCACGTCCGCCTTCTCTCATAAAAGGGGCTGTTTGAAGTGAGAGAATGTTTGTTATTAGAGTTACACGACAGAACTATATCATACATGGATGGATTAAAATTGCAGAAAAAAGCCTATGAACTGGTTATTATGAATAATCTGCCTGGTGTTTTAATATTGTTACGACATTCTCCCGTAATTACAATAGGAAAATCCGGCGGTTTGGAAAATTTACGAGTTTCCCTGCAAGACTGTAAAAAAATAGGGATTCAGGTCCACGAAACCGATAGGGGCGGGAATATAACATTTCATGGTCCCGGGCAGTTGATAGGTTATCCTATTTTAAACTTAGAGTATTGGAAAAAGGATCTTCATTGGTATGTATCAAGCATAGAAGATTTGATTATTGATACTTTAAGAGGTTATGGAATAGATGCGATCAAAAAATATAAATATAGAGGGGTTTGGGTCGAGGACAGAAAAATAGCTGCTATAGGGATAACAATAAAAAAATGGGTTACAATGCATGGTTTTGCTATTCAGGTTAATAATCAAAGTATTAATTATTTTGAACTTATTAATCCTTGTGGAATTACAAATTGTGGCGTCATCTCGTTGGAGGACCTAATTTCTAAAATAGAAGTAAATACATTTGTATCAGATATTAAAAGTAGTTTCGCAAGAAATTTTAGATGTATTTTTGACACAGCTACTTTTCCATATTCGGAGGATGTAAACAATGATTGCAAAGCCTGAATGGTTATCCATTAGAGCTCCACAAAATAAAGATATTGAGTTCATGGAACATCTTTTAAACCAATTATCTCTGCAAACGGTCTGCCAGAATGCTATGTGTCCTAATATTGGTGAATGTTTTAGAACCAAAACAGCAACATTTATGATTTTAGGCAAAATATGCACCAGAAATTGTAATTTCTGTGCAGTAATCAAAGGTTGTCCGGTTGAACCAGACCCTACAGAACCTATGAATGTTGCTTCAGCAGTAAATGAGCTGGAACTTAAATACGTAGTTATTACATCTGTTACCAGGGATGATTTACATGATGGAGGAGCAGGCCATTTTTCTAAGGTTATTAATTGTGTTAGAGTGGTTAATCCGGGGGTAAATATAGAAGTTCTTATTCCTGATTTTATGGGTAAGGAGTCTGATATAAAAACGGTTATTTACGCAGGGCCTGATGTTCTCAACCATAATGTTGAAACAGTTCCTAGGCTTTATAGTAAAGTCAGGCCAGGTGCAAACTACAAACGGTCAATAGAATTACTAAAGAGTGTTAAACATATGTCTCACAAAACATATACTAAGTCAGGAATAATGGTTGGGTTGGGCGAAAGCGATAAAGAGGTGTTAGAGGTATTTAAGCACCTTAGAAATGCAAAATGTGATATATTGACAATAGGACATTATCTTAGGCCGTCAAAAAAACATACTGAAGTGCATGAATTTGTGCCACTGCAAAAGTTTAAATATTATGAAGATATAGCCAAAGATATGGGGTTTTTGTATGTATTATCTGGGCCATTAGTTCGTAGTTCATATAAAGCCTCTGAAATTATGACAAGTCTTAAAAATTGTAATTAAAGCACTGTGCCAATAAACATTTAAAAGCAATTCCATAATTGCTTTTAAAAAAAGGAGGATTTGTTAAATGTCAAAAATTTTAAGGCTGGATATGACTAAAAAAGAGATAAAAGTTCAGGAAGTACCAAAAAAGTATGAGCTACTAGGGGGAAGGGGGCTAACCTCCCAAATTATATGCGATGAGGTGCTACCTACATGTCACCCATTGGGGAAATATAATAAGTTAGTTATTGCTCACGGTTTGTTTACCGGAACGAAAGTCCCGTCATCGGGGCGGTTATCAGTAGGTGCCAAAAGCCCCCTTACGGGTACAATAAAGGAATCTAATGCTGGTGGCATAACTTCCCAAAAGCTGGCCAACTTGGGGATAAGGGCTATAGTGATTGAGGGTAAACCAGATGATGGAAAATTATATTTACTTAAAATCACTGAGGAAGGAATCGAACTATTACCTGCAGATAACCTTTTAGGAAAAGGGACTTATGAAGTTACCCAAATACTTCGTAACAAATATAGCACCAAGGCGGGCGTTATCACTATTGGTCCTGCTGGTGAAATGTTGATGCAGGCAGCCGGAGTGACAAATAACGATAGTGACGGGAATTCCAGTCGGTATGCTGCAAGGGGTGGTTTGGGAGCCGTAATGGGTTCCAAGGGATTAAAGGCAATTGTAGTAGACAGTGACAAGACCTTTGATGCCCCTGTCAGGGAAAAAGAAAAATTCAATGCTGGGGTCCAAAGATTTACAGATATATTATTAAGCCACCCCACGTGTGGAAAGGGTCTGCCCAAATATGGTACCATTGTATTGATGAGCCTGATAAGCGAGGCTGGTGCCTTACCAACAAAAAATTTTTCCAGGGGACGCTTTGAAAAGGTCGCAGACGTTAGCGCTAGAGTCCTTGCAAAGAATATTGAGTTAAGAGGAGGGAAGTCCACTCACCCTTGCCATCCGGGTTGTGTTATACGGTGTTCCAGTGTCTATCCGATGCCGGATGGTAAAGTGTGTGCACCCATAGAATATGAAACTGCATGGGCTTTTGGGCCAAACCTTGAGATAAGTGATCTTGATATAATTGCTAAACTAAACTATATATGCAATGATGTCGGCCTTGATACAATTGAAATTGGGGGAGCGCTGGGTGTTTTGGCGGAAACCGGAGTTATTTCCTTTGGTGATGGAGAAGCCGCTGTGAAGGTATTGGAAGAGGTGTATAAAAAAAGCTATCTGGCAAGGATAGTCGGGCAAGGCGCTGAATTTGTTGGTAAAGCCTTCGGTATAACAAGGGTTGCTGCTGTAAAGGGACAGCACTTGCCGGCTTGTGATCCCAGGGGAGCTAAAGGTATTGGTGTGACTTATGCCACCTCAACTATGGGAGCGGACCACACTGCTGGTTTTACTATCACTGCTAACCTATTAAAATGTGGCGGATTTGTCGACCCGTTGAAGCCAGATGGGCAGGTTGTACTTTCAAGAGATTTACAGGTTCTCACTGCTGCTATAGACAGTACAGGGTTGTGTTTATTTGTAAACTTTGCCCTCCTTGATAATAAGGACGGCCTCCCTACTGTTATTGAGATGTTAAATGCCCAGTATGGTATCGAATTTACAATAGATGATTTCAAAGCGCTAGGGCAGCATATACTCAAAGCCGAGCGTGATTTTAACCTTAGGGCCGGCTTTACTGTAAAAGATGATCGCTTACCCGAGTTTTTTTACACTGAAGAATTACCCCCTCATAATACTGTATATGATGTTAAGGATGATGAGCTTGATAAAATCTTTATTTTTTAACCCAACAATGATCCAAAATAGGTATTCTGCGTATTCCGATGAAAACCAACATCTGTTCCAATTTTATCAGAACAGTTATTCCGATTCAATTCGGACATTACTGGAGCGAAGCAAAGAAGTGACGAACAAGGGATGGCCGGATATGCGGCTGGCTGACTCTAGCCCAACTTTCGATTTAAAACCTTAAAAGGATTGCCACACGTGGATTCTTCATTTTTATTGTGAGTGTCACAATAACTGTGTAAATGGAATAACCTTACAGATTTTTGGTGATACTAAAACTGCTTTAACTTATGCACAGGATAGGGCAACGCGGAGGCGCGACCTGAGTGTTACTGCTAATGCAAAATGGCAAGAAACAGACGGTGGTAAGTGTCCAAGAGAAGATGGGATTGGTGGCCAAGCGTTGCCATACATTTTATCCTTGATTAATAACATCAAATTAATTGGTGCAGTCCGTCCGTCATTCAGTCAAGTATTCTATGAGGTAGGTACCATTAATAAAGAAACGAACCTGAAAAAAAGCCGGTGGATTTAATAGTACACCGGCTTTTATAAAACCAGCCACCCCTGGGAATTACAATCAGAGCCGACAATTTTTGAAGGCCAGGATATCCGCTCTTGCTTCTAATAGTTTTTCCCTGTAAACCTTGGTAAACCAAGCGCTTCTGTTTATTAACGGCGGGTAAACTCTGCACTTGTCAGCGACTTTGCATATGGCCTCAATAATTTCTTCCTTTCCCAATCCCAATTCCCCGGCAATCTCAAGAGCTAACGGCAGAAGATCAATAAAACCCGCGCTTACAAAATAGTGTTCCAAAATCATTCTTCTCGCTTGTCCGTCAGCCATGGCACAAGCGCATAAAACATGTTCCATAAAAAAACCTCCACCATGATTTGCTTTTTGGGAAATCTACTTGCTACTTAAATGGACGTGTTACACCTTTTTTCAGGCTGCTGTTCAATTTAACCGCATACTCCTTGCTTTTTTCATAGTATTTTAGGTCAAGATAATCAGGAAAGAATCCGTATTCTTACTCCGGGCCGCAAACCAAGCAAATTGCCGCTATTATCCGCCAGATACCAGCCATGGTCATCCTTTGCCACATGACCGTCCAACCAATGGCCCTGGA
>LADL02002008.1_pt1 | contig 23903 bp, 22 predicted proteins | sample 619721 | NCBI WGS metagenome assembly LADL02 (sample SAMN03397408, study PRJNA257561) | rock porewater metagenome | biome: terrestrial; feature: Opalinus Clay rock; material: porewater; isolation source: Opalinus Clay rock porewater BRC-3 borehole | place: Switzerland: Mt Terri URL, St-Ursanne ...
GCTGTGTGGCCGTGCACTGCCAGCCAGTCATCCGGCAGTCGCCTTGTATTGAGCGCCAACACCTTGGAAGCCAGGTTCTTAATCTGTATGCCGGGGAGGATCAAAAAACGCTGGTTGTTGACAATGAACTTTAGCCTTTGCATTATTTGTTCTTTTGACCAGCCAATCCAATTTTCGCGGTGGCTGCTTTGGAATGTGGCCGACCCCCACCCGATAAGGGCAAGCCACTGTCCTTCCAACAAGGCTACATATTTGAGAGTTTTACCTGTAAGGCTGTGGAAACCCAGGTAGTGGTGTTCGCGCATCATGTTATTCCAGGCTTTTTCTTCTCCTGGTGTGATAGGGCGAACTACCAGAGAAACCTTATATTCTCCGAAGTAACTTGCACCTCCAGCATATTGGAGGTGTTTTTTTATTGCTCCGGCTGGGACCCTGCCACTATTCCGGAGCCACCGGCGGGGCAGCGACGGTCAACATTTTCAACGAAAAAAATACTGCCGCCGATCGATAAAGCTCTATATAAGCCCCCCAATATTCATATTTTCCCATTACTGGCCATGTATGGTATGCAGATATATGAAAAACATACGCTGTTCGATAGTCAGATAATCAATATAAGGTTAACCCTTTTTGAACAGAACGGGACTCCATTAAATAAGGGCTCTAAAAATAAATTCTATATCCTCCTTTATTGGCACCCATTATGCATTGCTGAATATTGCAAATTGTTTAATAATTTGGATGCGGGAGGTTAGTATTTATGGCAATAGCCAAACAAGAACTGGCACCGGTGGCAGAGGGCCAGATATCGGAAGAAGCGATGGTTAAATTCCGTGAAAGGGTGGGCATGAAACTTCGCGTAGGCAACGTATACAACCACTATGTTACCCCTGACTCCATCAAGCACTACGCGGATGGAATCGGTGACCCAAACCCTTTATATCATGATCAGGAGTATGCTAAAAACACACGGTACAAGAGTTTGATTGCGCCGCCCTCGTGGCTTTATGGAGTATATCCCACCTGGGTGCTGCAAGGTCTGCCCGGTGTGCATGCGTTTCACTCGGGGAACGACTGGGAGATATATAAACCAATTTATAATGGCGATATTATTACCCCTGAAGCCATTTTTACCGGCTTTGAGGAAAAACCCAGCAAATTTGCCGGCCGGATGGTGATGGAATACCAGGATGCCAATTACTATAATCAGTTGGGAGAGCTTGTGGCCAAGGCCAAGACATGGCTGGTCCGGGCGGAAAGAACCGCCGCCAGGGAAAAAGGCATATACCACAATCTGCAGCTTCCTCACCCCTGGACAGAGGAAGAACTGCTTAAGGTTGAGGAAGATGTGTTGAGTGAAGAGGTGAGAGGGAGCAATATACGCTACTGGGAGGATGTGCAGCCTGGTGAAGAATTAAAACCTGTTGTTAAAGGGCCCCTGGGATTGACGGACATGGTGGCATTCTGTGCGGGGGCGGCGCCCGTCCAGCTCCTGGCCCACGGCCTCTCCCTGCGTTTATACCGAAAACATCCCGCCTGGGGCGTTCGCGACGGGCAAACCTGCGCCATGGAGCCGATTTACAGCGTACACTACAACAAGTCGGTGGCTAACGCCGTGGGCCTCCCCTACCCGTACGATGTCGGCGCCCAGAGGCAGTGCTGGCTCTTTCACCTGCTAACCAACTGGATCGGCGATGAGGGCTGGATTAAACGGAACTATGCCGAATACCGTAAATTTGTTTATCTTTCCGACGTGGTCTGGTTTACGGGCAAGGTAACAGGAAAGTATATTGACGAAAACGGGGAACATTGCGTGGATATTGAAACCCATGGCTTTAACCAGCGCGGGGAAGATACCATTCCCGGAAAATCTACCGTCATTCTCCCTTCCAGGGAAGCTAGTGTCTGGCCTTTGGAAAAAAGAATAAGGAAGTAGTCATACGTAAATAAAGAATTATCTGGGAGAGATGTACAATTGAAATTGGAATACAGAACGTATGATGAAGCAAAAAGGAACTTTACCTATAAAGAAGGATTGGAAGTCTTTGACCGTGGCAGGGACAGCTTTAATATAGCTTACGAGTGTATAGACCGACACCCCGGGGAGAAGACGGCAATCCGGCTTAAGTTTGATGACGGCAGGATGGAAACCCACACCTTTGCCGAGCTGTCAGGGTTAACCTCTCAATTTGCCAACATGCTGGAGGATCGTGGCATTAATAAGGGTGACCGGGTAGCGATCATTTTGTTTCCGTCCCTGGAGTTCTACGTCAGTTTCTTCGGCACTTTAAAAAGAGGGGCCGTAGTCGTCCCCTGTCTGCCTCTGTTCGGTCCGGAGGCTATTGAGTTCAGGATAAAACACTCCCAGGCCAAAATGGTTATTACCAGCCAAGATAAGGTTGAACAGGTAAATAAAGATCAGGTGGAATACATTGTGGCCGTCGAAGGGTTGCGGGACATCCTGAAAAGCTTTGACGATCATTACGAAACAAGTACTGATGCCAAAACTTTGGCCGTAATACAATTCTCCAGCGGCACCACTGGATCGCCGAAACCGGTTTATTATAACCATATAGCGGCCACCCTTACCGCTGTAAGCATGAAACTCTGCATCGGCTTAAGGGACAGTGATGAGTATTTTTGCCCTTCCTCGCCTGCCTGGGGCCATGGTATCTGGTACGGCACGGTGGGACCGCTTATCTTCGGCAAGGCCATTGGAGCTTACTCCGGAAAATTCAATGTCGAGGTTTTGATGGAGGCGCTGGAACAATTTGAAATTACCAATATGTCAGCAACACCTTTAGTGTACAGATCAATGAGCAATTCCGGCGAAATGGATAAATACAAATTAAAGCTACGGCGCATGACCTTCACCGGCGGAGCTTTGGACCTGGATAATTTGCAGGAATTTCAGCGCAAATTGGGCATTGCTCCAAAGTCCTTTTATGGCTCAACTGAGGTAGGGGTAATTGTTTTGCATTATGACTTTGAGGATGATGTCACTAAGCTGGGCAGCATGGGAAAAGCCATGTTGGGCGTAAAAGTGTCGGTAATCGATGAGGACGGCAGTGAATTGCCCCCCGGGCAACTGGGGCAGATGGCTGTCTGGCGCAAAGATCATTGGGTAAAGGTGGGTGATTTGGCTTACGTTGATGAAGAGGGGTATTTCTGGCACAAAGGCAGAACCGATGATGTGATCATATCAGCCGGGTACACCATTGGTCCTCTCGAAATAGAGGAAGTGCTGGAAAAACACCCAGCCGTGGTCAGGGCCGCGGTGGTTGGCAGCCCCGACGAAGAGCGCGGGGAAGTGGTCAAGGCGTTTATAGTATTAAATTGTGATTCCAATGAAAATCTGGCGTGGGAAATTAAGGATTTTGTCAAAACACGCCTGAGCATGCATGAATACCCCAGAGAGATTGAGTTTGTCAGCGAACTCCCCGAAACGCCTGATGGAAAGATTAAGAGAAAGGAGTTAAAACAAGTAGAATATCAGAAAAAATTGAAAAAGTAGTTTCCAAAGGGCATATGTCGGAAAGGAGAATGTTTTTACATAAAATGTCTGAAGTATGGGAGTTGCGTGAAATGTCTGATATTATTACCTTAGAAAAGAGAGGCCGTGTCGGTATTCTGAAAATCAACCGACCGCCCCTTAACGTATTGGACTCCAACACCTATGAAGAAATGGGCCGTGTTCTTGAGGAGCTGGGGCAGTATGATCAGGTTTCGGTAGTTGTTCTTACAGGGGAGGGAGAGCGTGCTTTTTGCGCCGGGGCTGATGTGCATGAGTTTGTCAGCCTGGAAAAAGTTACCGGTTTTTACTATTCAGCACGCAATCAGGCTGTCAGAAGCCAGCTGTGGAATTTGCCCCAACCCGTTATCGCCGCGATTAACGGCCTTGCCCTGGGGGCCGGTTGTGTTCTGGCAATGTTGTGTGACATCAGGATTGCCTGTGAAGAAGCAAAATTCGGCCTCGGGGAAATTAACATGGGTATCCTCGGCGGAACACAGATTGCAGCCAGGATGTTACCTGCCGGCATAGCAAGAAGAATGGTATATACGGGGGAAATGATCTCGGCTGACGAGGCCCTGCGCTATAATCTGGCGGATCAGATCCTCCCCCGTGATAAACTGATGCCCTCAGCATTGGATCTGGCTGAAAAAATAGCGGGGAAAAGCCCCCAGGCTTTACGATACGCTAAAAAACTGATGGTGAGCAGCTTTGACGGCAGCATAAATGAAGGGTTGTCCGAAGAATTGAAAGCTTTAAGGGTATTATGGGGTACAGAGGACAAAAATGAGGCTGTGTTGTCTTTCCTGGAAAAGAGGGCGCCGGTTTTTAAAGGGAGCTGAAGGGCTGCCGGAAAGTAAAAAAATATCTTGGGGGTGATTCAATGAAAAGATTATTGCTGATGGTCATGGTATTTATGTTGTCGGTGTTCACCGTGGCGGGCTGTGGAGGCAATAAGCAGGAAGGGGCAACGACTTCCAAACCCGCGGAAAAACAGGATGAAAAACAGATTGTTTTTAAGCTTGCCGATTCGCTGCCGGCAAGCCATATCTTCTCCGTCCAGGGCGGTCAATTCTTTATTAAACGAGTTGAGGAGCTGACCAACAAAAAGGTCAAATTTCAGCATTACCCTGCGGAGCAGCTTGGCAAGGCAAAGGATTTATTGGACCTTGTCAGAACCGGAACCGCCGACATTGCTTATGTAGGTCCCGCGTACGCGGCGGGAAAACTTCCGTTATGCGGGGTGGGCGAACTGCCGGGACTTTTCAACGATTCAGTCGCCGCCAGTAAGGCTTACTGGAAAATCTGTCAGAGCGTCCTTTACGAAAAGGAGCTCAAAAAACAGGGTGTGGTTCCTCTGGTAGCCAATTTACTGCCGCCATATCAGGCACTGAATACCAGGAAACCTGTTAAAAGCTTGGCAGATATGAAGGGACTCAAGATGAGGGTGGGCGGCGGCACCATAGAAGAAACTGCCGCCCTGGCAGGCGCCGTACCGGTTACAATGACACCCCCGGAGATTTTTGAAGGCTTACAGCGTGGCACCATAGACGGGACATTGATATCTTTCACCAGCTCCAAAGCATATAAACTGGAAGAATTGATCAAGCATAGCACGGTGGGAGCCAACTTCGGCAGCTTTGCCTTCCTTTACTGCATAAACGAGAAGGTTTGGCAGGGTTTGTCTGAAGACATCAAAAAGGCTATGAAGCAGGCCGGCGAAGAAACCGTGGTTAATGTAGCCAAGGCCATTGCCGCGGAAGAGGTCAAAGTGTCCCAGGACTGGGAAAAGCGGGGCATACAACTTTATAATCTTAAAGCCCAAGAACAAAAGGAATGGAATGAAAAACTACAACCTGTTAATGAAAGGTGGATAGGTGAAATGGAGAAGAAGGGTTTACCCGCCCGCGAGGTTTTTAATGAGTTTAAAAAAGCCCTTCAAGAGGTTAAATAATTAGCCGCCCCGGGTATATTTAATTTTACTCCAGGAGTTGAGGCTAATGATTATTAAAAACATAATTAACGCATTCAATTTGATAGAAAAAATTTCCTTTAATTTGAGCATGGTCAGTGCGGCAATAATGATGGTTTTGATAAGTTTGGATGCTCTGGCTAGGTATGCGCTAAATAAACCTATTACCGGCACCCTAGAAATAACAGAAGATTATCTTATGGTGGCCCTTGTTTTCATGGCGCTCAGCTATACACACAGGCAGGGCGCCCATGTTCGGGTCACACTTATGCTGCAGTTTATACACCGACGCATCAAAGCACCACTGGAGTTTTTCTTTAACCTGGCGGGTCTTGGGTTTTTCATATTGCTGACCATCGCTGGCTGGGAGGTGTTTGTCCGGGCTGCCGAAACAGGTGAATTCTCCAGCAGCATACTTCGTTACCCCCTTGCGCCGGCGTACCTTTTTATACCTTTAGGAAGCGCTTTGTTGTGTGTAAGAATGCTGCTGTCTCTGTTTGACCCTTTTAAAAACAAAAAGACGGTTTAACCAAGACCCATCTGGATTAGTTGTTGGGGGGTGTTTTGCTTATGACGATTGCCTTACCCATAGTGCTCCTTGTTGTATTGCTGTTTTTTGGTATGCCGGTGGCCTTCAGTCTGGCCATAAGCGGCTGTGTGGGTCTTTGGCTGGTTGACGGGTTTGGCAGCATCATTAACATTTTAAGCACCTCGCCATACAGGACTGCTGCCAGCTTTATATTAACCACAATTCCAATGTTTATTTTGATGGCCGAATTTACCTCCAGTGGCGGTCTGGCCAGGGAATTGTTCAACCTGGCCAACCGTTGGCTGGGGCATTTACCGGGAGGCGTCGCCATTTCCACCGTTCTCGCCAGCGCCGGCTTTGGCGCCATGTCCGGATCCAGTACGGCATCTGCAGCTACCATGTCCAGGATAGCAATTCCTGAAATGCTTAGATTTGGCTACCGGCGGGATGTGGCAGCAGGCGTTGTAACCGTGAGCGGTACGCTGGCCATTATGATTCCTCCCAGTATACCCCTGGTGGTGTACGGCATAACAACGGAAACCTCCATTGGCAAGCTGCTCATTGCCGGCATTATACCGGGCCTCATGACAGCCGCCGTTTACTGTATTGGGATTATCGTCTGGACCAGGATGATCCCGGGCGCAATGAAGCCCGTCAGTCCGTTTTCCTGGAAAGACAGGATTGAATCATTAAAAAGTCTCTGGCCCTTCCTTGTTCTTGTGCTGGTGGTAATCGGCGGGATGTACTCCGGCCTGGCCACGGCATCCGAGGTGGCCGCGCTGGGAGCGTTGGGGGCACTTCTGATTTGCCTGTTTATGCGCAGAATCGACCTTAAAGGTGTTATTGCAGCCATTGGGCGCACTGTGATAACCACTACTATGATTTTTACCATTATCATCGGGGCCATGATTTTCGGCTACTTTTTAACCATGACCCAGACCACCCAGAACCTGGTGAACTACGTGGGGGGCCTTGGGGTACCAAATTGGTTGATAATGGGGATTTTGGTGGTTGTATACCTGATCCTTGGCTGTTTCATGGATCAACTAGCCATCCTTCTGTTAACCCTGCCTTTAACCTTTCCGCTGGTAACCAGCCTGGGCTATGACGGGATCTGGTTTGGCATTGTGGTTACCAAACTGGCTGAGATAGGGTTGGTGACCCCGCCCCTGGGTATGAACGCCTACGTGGTGGCGGCCACTGCCAAAATTCCCCTGGACGAGGTATTCAAAGGTATTGGAGTAATGTTATTATTTGAATTTGTTACACTGGCCCTAATTTTAAATTTCCCGAAGCTATCTTTATTTTTACCATCTTTAATGCGCTAGCAAGGAGGGGTTAAGACGTGAAACTCTATGAGTTCCAGGGTAAAGAATTATTTAACCGCTATGGCATACCGGTGCCGCGGGGAAAGGCCATCGCAGATACTGGAGGGTCGGTTGCGGCCGCAGAGGAAATTGGCCTGCCGGTTATGGTCAAGGCACAAATTTTACAGGGAGGAAGAGGTAAGGCGGGGGGGATAAAACGAGCCGCCAACCTGGAAGAGGTTTGTCAATTAACCGACTCCTTTTTATCAGCTCCTCTGAAGAATGAGAAAGTAAAACAGGTACTGCTGGAAGAAACGATAGAACATAGGGGAGAGTACTACCTCGGGATTACCATAGACGACCGCTGCGGCTGTCCCGTGGTCATCGCCAGTTCCCAGGGAGGGATGGAGATAGAAGAGATCGCCAAAAGCTTTCCGGGAAAATTAATACGTTACCTTATTGACCCGGTCAGAGGTCTGCCACAGCACGAGGCGGTGGAGATAGCAAAAAAACTTGACCTGAAGGGAAGTATGCTGGTCCAAATGTCCGGTGTCATTTTTAACCTGTATAGATTGTTTGTCCAGAAGGATGCCCAGTTGACTGAAATCAATCCACTGCTGCTATGCAGTCAAAACCGGTTTATTGCGGGTGATGCAAAGATTATTATCAATGACGACGCATTATTCCGGCAGAATGAATACAAAGAATTCTTTTCAGAAGACTTAAACGCCAGCCGGTTTGAGGTCATAGCCAGATCCAAGGGGTTTAACTATGTTGAACTTGGGGGCCAAATAGGGGTGATTAGTATAGGAGCCGGTTTTGGCATGATGATTTTGGATGTGATCGCCGAATTTGGCTGCCATCCGGCAAATTTCCTTGATGCGGCTGGGGGGGTGTCAGTCGATTCCTTTAAAGAATTGGCCGAACTGATCCTGTTGAAGGCTGAAGAGGACAGTCAGGTTAAAGTAATACTGGCCTGCTGCAGCATTGCCGCCACCAAGCTGGAAAATATCGTTGCGGGTTTGACTGCCGCCCTGCAGGAACACCCCCCCCGCGTTCCCGTAATAGCCAGTTTTACCGCAGATGGCCCCTCCACGCTGAATATGAACCTGGAGGAGGCCGGCAGGATACTGACCGGTGCCGGAGTTTTATACTACCCCAATCTTCGCGACGCCATTGAAACTGCTGTGGGCATTTCCTAAGGAGGAGAAATTGTTTTATGGGAATTCTGGTTAATAAAAACACAAGGGTAATCGTACAGGGTATAACCGGAGGATACGCCAAAGATCAGGTTAACATGATGGTCAAATACGGAACAAAAATCGTTGCGGGGGTAACCCCCGGCAAGGGAGGAACTACGGTAGAGAAAATTCCCGTTTACGATACGGTAAAAGGGGCACTTGAGGATCATCCAGCTGACGCCTCGATCATTTATGTAGGCCCGCGCATCGCCAAAGAAGCGGCCCTGGAGGCCATAGACAACGGGTTGAAGTTTTTGGTGATTGGCACAGAGGGTATACCCATACACGATACTATGTTTATCAGGCGTCAATCGAGGCTAAATGATGTCTGGGTGGTAGGCCCCAATGGGCTCGGAATAACCACGCCGGGGGAAACATGCCTGGGCACCGTGATGCCATATGTCCGGCCCGGCAATGTAGGTGTAGTCAGCCGGTCCGGATCCCTGATGATTCAGTTGCTTTATTTTCTGAACCAGGCTGGAATCGGGCAGTCCACTTCCGTAAGTGCCGGTGGAGATTTTGTGTTGGGCCGTAACCCGGTGGAATACCTCGAACTTTTTGAGAAAGATCAGGAAACAAGGGCGGTCCTTTTCATCGGTGAGATTGGTGGAATGAAGGAATACGAGATTGCTGATTACATCAAAGAAATGAGCAAGCCCGTGGTAGCGTATATTGTCGGCAGGACTACCGTTCCAGGCAAAAGGATGGGGCACATCGGCGCCATCGTGGCCAGCGGCGCGGACAGCGCGGAAAGCAAGCGCAACAGCCTTAAAAACGCCGGGGCGCTGATAGCGGACACACCGTGGCAGATCATAGACTTGTTGAATGATGTAATTTAAAGATTTAAACAGGAAGGAGTCAACTTAAATGAAAATACGGGCTGCGGTAATTTATGCCCCCAAAGAGAAGATTACTGTTGAAGAAATTGATTTGATGCCGCCAAAATCCAATGAAGTGCTTGTCCGGATTGTGGCTGCGGGGGTATGTCACAGCGACTTTTCCAGAATAAGGGGAGACAGGCCCGCCAGGTACCCAATCGTGCTTGGCCATGAGGGAGCTGGCATAGTGGAGGGCGTTGGTGAAAATGTAACCAGGGTCAAACCAGGTGATAAGGTGGTGCTGTCCTGGATAGCTCCCTGCGGTAATTGCTATCAGTGTTCCAGGCTTCGGCCGCATCTATGCGGCGAAGCGCTTAAGAACTCAGCTAACGGAACAATGCCGGACGGTACCTCAAGGCTTTACAAAAACGGCCAAACAATAAATCAATTTTACGGTCTGTCCACCTTTGCTGAATACGCCGTGGTTATGGAAAGCGCCTGTGTTGTTGTTCCAAAGGATGTGCCGTTAAAATCAGCCGCCCTGGTAGGATGTGCTGTTATGACCGGTATAGGGGCAGTTTGGAATACGGCAAATGCCGAACAGGGCTCCAGCGTGGTTGTATTTGGCGCCGGTGGTGGTGTGGGGCTAAATAGCGTCCAGGGAGCGCGCCTGGTTAATGCTCTGCCAATAATTGCTGTGGACGTCAACGACTTGAAACTTGAGACAGCTAAAAAATTTGGCGCAACCCATGTCATAAACTCAACAAATGATGATGTTGCAGCCCGCGTCAAGGAGTTGACCGGGGGCGAAGGGGCTGATTATGCCTTTGACGCCTATGGCTATCCGAAAACAATAACCCAGGCATATGAGTGTGTACGCAGGGGTGGGACCGTTGTGGTCATCGGCATTGCCCCGGTGGGCGTGGATGTCTCAATCAGCGCAATGTCTTTGCCTTTCACCGAGAAAAAGCTTACCGGCTCATTTTACGGGTCCGGTAACAACAGGGTGGATTTTCTGCGTATCATCGATCAATACCAACATGGCAATATCAAACTGGATGAATTAGTATCCAGGACATATCCCCTGGAACAGATCAACGAAGCCTTTGAAGATTTGGGAAATGGCAGGCTGGCCAGAGGTGTTTTGATGATAAACCCGGAGTAATTTATAAAAATTTCAGGGGAGTGAAAAATAATGATTAAGAGAAGGTTTTATTTAACACTGGTGGCAGCTCTAATATTACTTATTACCTCATTATTATGGGGTTGTGGTGATGAAAAGTCAACTAAGAGCGTAAGTGGTTCAAAAGAAACTAAACCGATAACTATGAGAATTGCCCATTCTTATCCTGAAACCACCCAGCACCATAGGAATATGCTTTTTTATAAAAAGAAGGTGGAGGAATATACCAACGGTCGTGTTCAGGTATCTATTTTCCCCAATGCCCAACTCTGCTCCATTGATAAAGAAATGAGCATGGTCCTGGCAGGCTCTGTGGAAAGTGCATACACCATCCAGGGGATGCTGGAAACGATAGATCCCGCAGAGGCGATTTGGTCAGTACCGTTTCTTTTTAAAGTGTCACCGGGCGAAGGAAAGCATCTCCGCCTGGCCATGCAAAGCGACAAGATAGAAGGCGTACTTAAGAAGAGGCAGATGGAAAAGGGAATTTACAGGCTGGGAAATATTCCCACACTCTTTGGCTTTTTCATAATAGGAAATAATAAGCTGCCGGTAACTAAACCGGATGATATGAAGGGGTTAAAAATAAGACATCCCGGAGGAATGATGGGGGCCACCTATTTATCGTCATTTAGCGCCTCACCGGTAACCATTGCCGGAACTGAAGTTCCGGTGGCTCTGTCCCAGGGTGTGGTTGACGGTCTGACAACCACTATAGTGCACTATCATGATGCGAGGTGGCACACCAAATACGTCACCCTTCCCTTCTGGAACGCCTATACTTTGCCGTTCTATGCCAATTTGCAATGGTGGAATGGCTTGCCTTCCGATATAAAAGATATTATTGAGAAAAAGGTAATGCCCGAAGTGCAGGACTACGCCTTTACCGAGGTTACAAAACTGGAAAAGGAATACATAAAATCCATTCAAGAGCCCCCTTATAATGTCAAAGTGACTGCTTTGTCCGATGAGCAGGTTAAAGAATGGGCCGCCAAAGCCCGCGAAGTAGGAATTGAAACTTTTGTGAAAAAATTGGGTGAAGAGGGCCGTAAGATGGTTGAAGAGGTCAACCGCCTTGGTGAACAGATTAAATAAACTTAATGATTTAAATGGGTGTTTCCCACAAGGCAATGCCCATGAATCTTTTTTTAATATGCAGAAGGGAGTGGTTGTGTGGAATTAAATGATAAGTTGAAAAATGTGGTTAAAAAAATGACCAGCATCGTGATAACAATAGCAATTGTTGAAATCTCTTTAGCCACATTATTGATATTTGTTGAAACAATTCTAAGATATTGTTTTGGAATATCTCACGAGTGGGCCGAAGAAAGTTGCCGTTATTTAATAATAAGTGCCGCACTGCTGGCAAGTGGCCCGATGGTGTATGAAGGGGGACACGTCCTTTTGGATTTGCTGGTTAATAGGGTTAAGAAACCCAGGTTTAAGGTTTTCTATAATTTTTACGTAGCCATTATTACGGGAGCAGTGTCCTTAATGCTTTTTATATGGGGAACCGATGTGGTTATAAGGTTTAGCGGGTTAAAAAGCGCATCGCTCATATTCCCCATGTGGATACCCTACAGTATAGTACCTATTAGTATGTTTTTGATAATGATTTATTGTTTGTTCAAGCTGGCTTCTTTAATACTGGAGGTAAAATGCAACAAAGGGAGTTGATGCTGTTTGTTAAATATTGGCCTGATCATTATTCTGGCGCTTTTCCTCGGGGGAGTTCCGATATGGGTCGCCTTAACCGGTGGGGGTATTTTTTTATCTCTTTATAGCGCTAATATACCGGGAGTTAATGTTCCCTTGACATTTTTTGGCAGCATCGACAGCTTTACCCTGATGGCCATCACCTTTTTCCTGGTGGCCGGCGCTATTATGTCCCACTGTGGGCCATCCAGGTATATCTACGATGTTATAAACAGCTGGGTGGGACACCTCCGGGGCGGACTTGCGGCCACCAGCGTGGTCATGTGCATGGTATACGCAGCTATAACCGGCTCCAGTACGGCCACGCTGGCGGGAGTCTCCGAGATAGCCCTGCCGCATATGCTTAAAGCCGGGTACTCAAGGGGGTTTTGCGCCGGGCTGCTGGCTGCCAGCTGCACGCTGGGACAGCTTATTCCCCCCAGTATTTATATGATCATTTACGGGTCACTGGTGCAGGAAAATGTCGGCGTTCTTTTTATCTCCGGCATAATTCCGGGGGTGGTCTGCGGGATTTTGCTATGTATTATGGCGGTTTTTCGTAGCCCCAGGGAGGCCACTGTGGCAGATACTTCTATGTTCAACTGGAAATTCAGGTTTTCATCGTTGATGCGGGGAACACCTGCCCTGATAATGCCTGTCATAGTTCTGGGAGGTATATATGGCGGCATATTTACCCCTACGGAAGCAGGTGTATCCGCTGTAGTGTACGGCTTGCTGATTAGTTTCTTCATTTATAAAACATTAACAAAACAGAATTTCATGACTTCTATGAAGGGGGCGACATACACCAACGCCATGGTATTTATACTGGTGGCGGGGGCCATGGTGCTGGCGCAACCCATAACCTACGCCAGAATTCCTCAGAAAATAAGCGAGTTCGTGGTGAAAGCAGGGTTGGGTGGCACTGAATTGATGTTTGCAATAGCAGTGATTTTCTTAGTACTGGGTTGCTTTCTAGATCCCCTGCCAATACTTTTTCTTACCGTGCCTGTGTTTCTTCCGGCATTAAAGGCAACAGGAGTTAATCTGGTGCACTTTAATGTGGTTACAATACTGGCCATGCAGATTGCCCAGATAACTCCCCCGTTTGGCATGGCTTTATATGTTACTTCAGGGATAATAAAGGTGCCTATAGGCGAGGTAGTATACCAATCCTTACCCTATATGGCGGTTTTAATATTGGTATTAATAATAGCCATTATGTTTCCACAGATATCATTGTTTTTACCTAATCTGATGAGTGTCAAATAAGTGATTATTACCAGTTGTATAATAGAATTTTGTTAAGGGGGAATATGCTTGGACAGTAAACCCAAAGGCTATGCTGGCGGTGTACTAAGGGTAAACTTAACTAACCGGCACATATCCAAAGAGGAGGTCAGCGGCCACTGTTTGAAAAAATATATCGGGGGGGCGGGACTGGCCGCTTACATATTAAATAAAGATACATCGCCGCAAACCGATCCCCTGGGCCCGGAAAACTGTTTAATATTCATGACGGGCCCCTTTACCAATACAATGATCCCCTGCACAAGCAAGCATGCAGTGGTCAGCCTTTCTCCCCTGACTGGAATTTATGCCGAGTCGGACTCCGGAGGGACATGGGGCGTAACACTAAAGAGGGCCGGTTATGACGGCCTGATCATAACCGGGTGCGCCGATGAGCCGGTATACCTTTACATAAACGACGGGCATGCAGAAATAAGGCCTGCCGGGCATATCTGGGGAAAAGACACCTACATGACGGATGACGCGTTAAAGGCTGAAACGTCTCAGAAAGCAGTAACCTGTTCCATTGGGCCAGCCGGGGAGCGACTGGTGAGACTGGCGGCTATTATGAACGACGGCAGGCACGGGCGCGCAGCGGGTCGCTGCGGCCTGGGGGCGGTAATGGGTAGCAAAAAGTTAAAAGCAGTGGTTGTAGAAGGAAGCCGCAAAACCGAAATTGCTAATACAGAAAAACTAAGGCAATCCTTAAATGAGGCAATGAAAAGAATTTATAACAATACAGAAGGCATGAGACGTTACGGTACGGGCGGCGGTATTAAAAATTTTGAATTGATTGGCAGCCTGCCTATCCAGAACTGGCGAAAAGGATCCTGGGAGCAGACGGAAAAGTTAAGCGGTGTAAACCTGACCGGGCAATACCTGGTGAAAAATTACGGCTGCGGCAATTGTATAATCAAGTGCGGTAAAACCATTGCAATTGATTCGGATGCTTATAAAATCCCGGCCGGCGCCGGACCTGAATACGAAACAATAGCCAGCTTCGGGTCGCTTCTCTTGATAAACAACCTAGAGGCTATTGCCAAAGCCAATGAGTTATGCAATCGGATTGGACTGGACACCATTTCAACGGGCTCAGCCATAGCCTTTGCCATTGAAGCCAATGAAAAGGGGCTTCTGGACGGCTACGAGTTTCATCATGACCTTAAGTGGGGTGACGAGCCTGCGGTTTTATCCCTGATAGAACAAATTGGGTACGGTACAGGTTTGGGGAATCTGCTTGGCCTGGGGGTCAGGGAGGCTGCCGTCCGCCTGGGGGATAAGGCCGTGGATTTTGCGATGCACGTTAAGGGACTTGAGCTGCCGATGCATGACCCCAGGGCTTTAAACAGCCTGGCGGTTGGTTACGCCACCTCCAACAGGGGAGCCTGTCACCTGCAGAGTCTTTCACATACTGTGGAAAGGGCTGTCAAAATGCCCGAATTTGGCTATGATCAGGTCTTAGACAGGTTTGCCTCTGAAGGCAAGGGCGTTCTTGTTGCCAGAATGCAAAATCTTTGCGCTGTTTTTGACGCCCTCAAACTGTGCAAGTTCACCCTTTTTGGCATTTTAAAAATAGCAGATGTAACTGAATGGTTAAACAATGTCACCGGCTGGCAGTTATCTGTGGAGGAACTCATGCTGGCAGGAGAGCGCATGTTTAACCTGAAGCGGATGTACAATGTCAGATTGGGTATAAGCCGCCTGGATGATACCCTGCCCAAACGGATTCTAACCGAGCCCCGGGGTGATGGAGGGGCTGCCTATAATTTACCTCCACTGGATGCAATGCTGGATGAGTACTACAATTACCGAGGGTGGGGGCCGGATGGTGTGCCTCTGGAAGAAACACTATCTAAACTGGGATTAACGGAATGACGGTACTGGCAGAGTTCTAGCCTGCCAGGTCTGGAGGGGGAGAAGAGTGCTTTATATTTTCGATGGCAGAAAACCGGAGACAGGAAAAGACACATATGTAAGTGAGCATGCGATAATAATCGGGGACGTGAAAATAGGCGACCGGTGTTATGTTGGACACGGTGCTGTAATTCGCGGGGATTATTGCAGTATTGAGATTGGTTCGGGAACTGCCGTGGAAGAAGGAGTGATTATCCACGCTCCACCTGGCCGGAAATGCTTGATTGGAGAAAGTGTCACGCTTGGCCACGGGGCTATAATCCATGCCGGCTTTGTTGGTAGTTTCTCGGTTATAGGTATGGGCGCAGTCCTCAGCCTTGGCGCAAAAGTGGGGGAAGGTGCAATCGTTGCCGAAGGCTGTATCGTTAAAATGAAGCAGAAGATTCCAGATAAAGTAGTGGTGGCGGGCAATCCGGCAAAAATTATCCGCCAGGTCGAACCCCAGGACATTGAATACTGGACTTTAGGAAAACAAATCTACATAGATTTGGCTAAAAAATACCTGACATTAGGAATGCAGCCGGTGTTGTAATCTGGTAACAGGAGAAGGATCGGCATTTCTAGGGTCAGCAAGGAGCTTTTTTATTATGAATAACTACCTTAAAGAATACCAACAAAAAATCATCAGCATCGATGATGCCATCGACTCTATAAGGACTGGCCTCAAGGTATACATTGAGCAGGGTCCTGCCGAGCCGTTTGCCTTGATCCGGGGAATGATGAAGAGTGTTGAACGTACCCGTGGAATCAAACTGGTAATAGTTCCACTACCCATTATAAACAAGGTCCCGTTTGCGACTCCTGAGTACACCGACTGCTGGCAGATATACACCTTCTTTGGCGGTCCAGCCTTACGCAAGCCGATAAAGGAGGGGAGGGTAAAGTATGTTCCCATCCATATGTCGGAAATACCCGCAGCCATTATGGGTCCGTTTCGTCCGGATATAGCTGTCATCCAGGTAAGCCCGCCCGATGCCGCCGGCTATTGCAGTCTGGGACCGGCCGTTGACTACAACCCGGCGGCCATCGAAGCCGCTTCGACGGTAATAGCCCAGGTAAATAAAAGACTGCCGGTTACCTTCGGGGATAGCCGCGTCCACCTTTCCAGAATCCAATACCTTGTCGAGGAGGAAAGCGACCTCAACCAGGTTCCCCCCGTCGGGACGGGTACGGTGGAAAGCCAGATTGCCGGATATGTGGCTGATTTAGTTTCCGATGGCAGCACAATACAGATTGGTATGGGCAGCCTCCCAGACGCAATTTTAACAGCCTTTCTCGGAAAGCGAGAATTGGGTGTTCACTCCGGGATGTTGTCCGATCGCATTGTTGACTTGATTGAGGCAGGTGTGGTTACCGGCTCGAGAAAAAAATTAAATAACGGAAAAGTGGTAGCCGGTGTTCTCGTAGGCACCGACCGGCTTTATAAATTCTGCCATCGCAACCCCATGGTGGAGATGTATCCAACCACTTATACCCACAACCGGGGTTTAATCAGTCAACTGGAAAATTTTGTTTCAATTAACTCGGCCATTGAGATCGACCTGACCGGCCAGGTGAATTCCGAAACAATTATTGGAGAATACATAACCGGTATCGGGGGTCAGGTGGATTTCGCACGAATAGGACGGTTATCCAATGGGGGAAAGTCAATTTTTGCCTTTCCCTCCATGGCCAAGGGCAAATCCAGGATTGTTCCCCAGTTGCAGGCTGGTGTTCCGGTATCAACTCCAAGGTCGGACGTTGATTATGTAGTGACCGAGTTTGGAGTTGCAAACCTTCGTTATCGCTCCTTAAGGGAGAGGGCCAGGGCCCTCATTGGGGTTGCCCACCCGGATTTTAGGCCGGAATTGAAGAAATGGTCGGAACGTTAGGCTATAGAGGCGGTCAGCCTTCCCGGAAAGTCTTATCCGGAAAGTATTTTTTCAGCTTACTGTAAAAAGCTGCCCGGCTTATCCCCAAATTCTTTATAGCTTCCGTTTTGTTTTCTCCTGACTTCAAAAGGGCATCCCGGATGATTTTTTTTTCAATTCGGGCAACCAGCCGAGGTAGGTTAAGGTCGGTTTGGGCGGCAGTTCCGGGAAGAAGATGATCAATTTCAAGTATATTGTTAGGAATATTATGAAAATAAGATGGCAGGTCGCCTATCTTTATGGTCTGCCCTTCACAAACAACCACCGCATGCTCCACCACATTTTGCAACTCCCTGACGTTGCCGGGCCAGGCGTGATTGTGCAGGGCATGGAGTACTTCGCTGGAGAAGGTAAGCACCTTCTCATGGGTCTGGCAAAGCTTATGCAGGAAATAATCGGCCAAAAGAAGTATATCATCCTTCCTTTCTTTCAACGGGGGAATTACCAGCGGAAAGGCATTCAACCGGTAAAACAAATCTTCCCGGAAGGAACGTTCTTTTATCTTGGCCTCCAGGTCCTGGTTGGTGGCTGCGATTATTCTTACGTCTGTCCTGATTGGATTTATCCCGCCCAGACGTTCAACCTCTTTATCCTGCAGGGCCCTTAAGAGCTTTGCCTGCAGGGGGATGCTCATGTCCCCTATCTCATCCAGAAACAATGTTCCGCCATTGGCCAGTTCGAATTTTCCGGGTTTGCCGCCGCGGCGGGCGCCGGTAAATGCTCCTTCTTCGTAGCCGAATAATTCGCTTTCCAGAAGGTTTTCCGGGATGGCGGCGCAGTTGATTCGGACCAGGGGTTTACTTTTGCGCTTACTGGCATTGTGGATGGATGTGGCCACAATTTCCTTGCCCACTCCACTTTCGCCTCTGATAAATACAGTGCAGTCGGTTTTAGCCACTTTGGCAGCCTGGTAAAGAGTTTCCAGCAGTTTGCTATTCCTGCCGATTAGCTCACCAAATTCAGCCCTTACACCGTCTTTCCTGTTTAGTTCCTCCTGAAGGTACTTGGCGAATTCCTTCGCCCGGTTTAATTCCTCTGTAAGCCTCCTCACTTCTGAGATATCCCTGAATAAGGATAATGCGCCCAGGAATTCATTTTGATGAAAAATTGGCGTAGCGCTGACAACAACATCCTTGTTTAGGCCGAGTACCCTGGAAAGCCTGTTGATAATTGCTTCCTTATTTTCCAACGTCTTTAGAGCAATGGCTTCCGGGGCGATATCCGACATGTTCTTGCCTATTACTCTGTTGGTATTAATGCCCAGTATTCTGGTGTAAGCTGGATTGGCGTAGAGGATTATGCCAAATTTATCAATAACCACAATGCCATCGTGAATGGAATCAAGAATGCTGATAATAAATGTCAAATAACTTTCCTTATTGTTTTGAAAAAGGTGTAAGATATACTCACCAAAACTCATATTTTTCACCCTTTAACAAATTTAATTAAAGATTATTATTATAAAATCTAAATTTTTTAAATTTTTACACTATTAACCATATTTTTATTATAGCATAACTGGAATCGTTTTTTAGAATATATAGAATAAACCTGCATAAAAATAATGATCTTATATTGGAGGAACAAAGATAAAAGAGTAGCTAAACCATAGTTAAAATTTAGTAATTAAGAAAGGGTATTTGCGGAAAGTGGCGAAAAAACCAATATAGTTAGTGACAACAAAGGGCTTTAATTGAAATAAATCACAATAATAGGCTAAAGATACGGAAACAAGTTTGCCATTAGTTTAAGGACTTAAAGCGGGGTGACAAATTATGGCATATGTGAATAATAGCAGCGATAACACGCTGCCCGCTTCGAGGGTGGCTTTCCGGCTTCGCCAGGGCATTGACCGTTGATCGGGCGACGAACAGTTCTCTGTCTCGGCCTTTCGCAGCTTATTTGTTGGGGTATTTCCTACTACCTGATTGGCGGGCTAGGAGACTTTATCGTTGCCGATAACAACTGGAACCGCTCCGTCGTCTTTGGAGGATTCTCATCGGCTCTGCTGATGATGGGGCTAATGTCGTCGATGGCGGGGCGCTTAATCGACCGATATGGTGGACGGCTGGTCATGCTTGCCGGGTCCATCATCTGCGCACTTGGTTGTGCAGGGCTCGCCCTATCTCACAACGTTCTGACCTACTATGCCGCCTGGCTCTGCCTTGGCATCGCCATGCGCTTCACACTCTATGATGCCGCGTTTGCCACCCTGGTGCGCATAGGCGGGCCCAGTGCCCAGCGGCCAATTTCTCAAATAACGCTTTTGGGGGGCCTTGCCTCCACCGTCTTCTGGCCCATCGGACATTTTCTCGCTGAGCAGTTCGGCTGGAGGGGCGCACTATTTGCTTACTCTGGCTTTGCCCTCTTAACCATTCCACTCCATCTGGCGCTCCCGCGCGGGAGTTCTAAGTACCTGAAGGGGAACGAAACGGTTGAGCGGTCAGGGTTGGCCTTGAGTCGCAGGGATCGCTTCATTGCCGGAGGCCTATTTTCCTTAATAGTTACTATGACAAACTTCCTGAATTCGGGCATGTCCGCTCACATGATCAGTATTCTGTCCGGCCTTGGCCTGACGGCATCGGTTTCGGTCTGGATTGCATCACTCAGGGGTATTGGGCAATCCTCGGCGCGGCTCTGCGAAATACTCTTTGGTAGCCGTCTTCACCCACTGACTTTAAACCTGCTAGCAGCTCTCGTCCTGTCATTGTGCTTTTTTTTCGGCTTGCTGAGCGGCGAGTTTGTCGTTGCGGCAATCGCCTTCGCCTTATTCTATGGCGCCGGTAACGGGATTTTGACGATTACCCGGGGAACAATACCGCTAGTGATCTTTGACCATCGAACCTACGGAGCTTTCGTCGGCCAACTGCTGGTGCCGAGTTTCCTGATATCTGCCGTATCTCCTTTTGTATATGCCTTCATCATTGAACGGTTCGGAGAAAGCGCAGCCCTTTTTCTATCGGTGGCCATTACCTCAGTCACTCTTATGGCGGCAGTGATGCTCAAAATGAGATTCGGCACGGCAAAAAGTTTTCCTGTGGAGTAGTAATCCCTATATTAACCCTTTGCATAAAAAGCAATTTTTAAAGCCCCTTAGGGAAATAACCCTCAGGGGCTTTTTTTGTGTATCACTTATTTTTACAGGGGCATTATACCTGAAAAAAATTTGTACGTCACCTTTCTCTGTAACGATTTCCTTAAACGTCTTTTTACCGGCTGTGTAATAATTAAAATTCCGGATGCTATAATAAAGGCCAAAATATAATCCATCCTAAAAAAGCCCCCTTTTAATCCAATTATACTACAATAAATAAAATTATCAGTTGACATTTTTTGACTTGCTTTTTGCTAACTTGTTTTGCTGGCTAAAGGTTAGCAAGGCCATGGACAGGATGGTAAAAACAATCAATCCGGTCCAGTAGGGTAAGGTGATGTATTTTTCAGGGACAGTGTTATACAAACCAATGTAGCCGAAGACAATAAATATAAGGGCAGACGTCCATTTTATAAATTTTTCCGGAATTCTTTTTCCAGCCACAACCCCGACGTAAATTCCCAGGGCATCGGCTATAAGCATTCCTGTTGTGGTTCCCAGAAGTGTTTCCAGTGGGGCGTTGTATTTTGCCGCCAGGGCAATGGTGGCCAACTGGGTTTTGTCCCCCATTTCCACGAAGAAAAAAGCCAGGGCCACTGTCATGATGGGACCTAAAAATGTTTTTCTTTTGTCCTCACCATCCAGGCTGTCTCCACGGATTGTCCACAGACCGAATAATATAAAGGAGGCTGCAGCCACCATTTGCACCATTTCAAGGTTTATGGAAGACCCCAGGTAAGTCCCCAGGGCCACCGCCAGGGCATGATTCAGTATTGTAGCCAGGAATACCCCCCATAGTACCGCCCTGGCCGGAAAACGGGTGGCAAAAGCCATGGCCAGAAGCTGTGTCTTATCTCCCATCTCAGCCATAACCACCATTGCGGTGGCACCCAGAAATATCAGCATTTGATACCCCCCTAACACTATATAAAACAATTGAATTTTATTTGATATATGGAACCATGTCAATATACTTATGATTTTTATCGGTCACCGAGAGTTATAAATTTTCGTATGGTGGAATAATTTTACTCATTTTTTAAAATTATAGATATAAAGAAAGGGGTTAAGTCTTGATTATAAGGGGTACGGCCAGGGTGGGCAGGACCACCAAGTTGCTTATAAGGCACCTGAAGCCTGGCGAAATTGCGGTTATAGATCACTATGAACTGGATGATGTGGCAGCCCAGGCCCTTCTGGAGGCCAGGGTCAGAGCTGTAATCAACGCATCTCCGTCAATCAGTGACAGGTACCCCAACGGAGGCCCCCTTACCCTGGTTTCCTCAGGGATAACCCTGATAGACAATGTGGGAAGGGAAATAATGGATCTAGTTAGAGACGGGCAGATAATAAACATTTCCGGCGGCAGTATACTTATCGGTAAAAAGATCATCGCCTCGGGAAATGTGCTGGATCAGAAAGCTGTCAAACAAAGATTAAGCCAGTTAAAAGAAAACATGCAGTATGTACTGTGCGATTTCGTAAACAATACATTGGAATACGCCCGTAATGAGCTGGAATTAATCAGTGGAAAGTACTTTATTCCCGACATAAAAACGGCCATGAACGACCGTCATGTGCTTATAGTTGTAAGGGGACATAATTATAAAGAGGACCTGAAGGCAATCAGTTCTTATATTGAGGAAATGAATCCCCTGCTGCTGGGGGTGGACGGCGGTGCCGACGCCCTGAGGGAAATGGGCTACAGGCCGGACATAATTGTGGGTGATATGGACAGTGTCAGTGACACTACGCTGTCATGCGGAGCCGAACTGGTGGCCCACGCCTACCGTGACGGATATTCTCCCGGTCTGGACAGGATAAAAAAACTGGGGCTTTCAGCCCAGGTCTTTTGCGCTCCCGGCACCAGTGAGGACATAGCCATGCTCCTGGCCTATGAAAAAGAAGCCGAGCTAATCGTTCTGGTGGGGTCCCATTCCAATATACAGGACTTCCTGGAAAAAGGCCGAAAAGGAATGGCCAGCACTTTCCTGGTCAGGCTGAAGGTGGGATCTATGCTGGTGGACGCCAAAGGTGTGGGCAAGCTCTATAAAAACAGGGTAAAGGCAAGGTACCTGGCCCAGATTGTGCTGGCAGCCATGATTCCCGCCGTGATGGTAGCCACACTGACCACTCCCATGAAACAAATGCTGAGACTTTTATATATTCAGTTCAGAATAATATTGGGAATATAAACCATTTTTTCGGGGATGATCCGCAGATGTTTTTAAGCCTGAAATATCACATAGGATCCCTGGTGGCGGTATTTTTAGCCCTGGGGCTGGGAATATTGATTGGGAGCGCCCTCTTGGGAGATGACACACTATTCAGCCAGCAGCAGCAGCAACTGCTGAACAAACTGGAATCCAGGATGGAATCCTTTAAACAAAAAAATGAGTCACTCCGGGCCCGTATAATGCAGCTGGAAATCGAACGCAGCATCAGCGGCCAGTTTGAGAAACAGGTTCTCCCTGCACTGGTAGGAGGGAAGTTACAGGGACGCAGTCTGGCTATCATCGCCACCTCGGGCTGCAGTCATACCGGTGAACTGGCCAATACTCTGAAAATGGCCGGCGCCTCGGTGGAAAACATCACCGTTATCAGCCCATCAAATATACCCCCGGGCGAAATTGTTTTAAATAATCCGGGATGGCAGGAAACCGGAGAAAACAATTTTTCAAACGGAGTTGCCCGGGAAATCTCCCTGGCAATAATAAACGGTGACACCCGGGTGCTGAAAATTCTTGCCGGACAGGATATTTTAAAAATTGACGGGCATTACGGCAATCATGTCAGTGACCTGATTATTATTGGCGGGGGCGCGGATAAAAACAAAACAGTAAATAATATTGATTCTCATATAATAGATTTTTTTAAATCCAGGGATGTAGCGGTATACGGTGCCGAGGAAAGCTCTTCGGCTTATTCCTGTATCAGGGAGTACCAGAAAAAAGGGCTTACCACCGTTGATAACATTGAAACCGTTCCGGGGCAGGTCTCTCTGGTATTTGCCATATCAGGCAGGCCGGGACAATATGGAGTAAAAACCACTGCCAAAAGTTTGCTTCCTATTTTGGAATATGGGGTTGAGGTCAATGCCAGATAAAACAATAACGGTTATCATACCTGCTCATAACGAGGAAGAAACCATTGAAAAAACGGTCAGATCGGCCTGGTCTGTAAAGGGAGTATCCCAGGTGCTGGTCATTGATGACGGATCAAGGGACAGAACGGCCCAGGCCGCCCGTAGGGGCGGAGCCCATGTGCTGTCGCTAAATAAAAATCATGGTAAGGGAGGGGCCATAAATAAAGGTGCCCCCTATGTGAGAGGAGAGGTGGTGCTGATCATTGATGCCGACCTGGGACCCAGCGCCTCCATGGCTGGAAAGCTGGTTGACCCTGTTTTGAAAGGAGGGGCCGATATGACAGTGGCTGTATT
>LADL02002551.1_pt1 | contig 23492 bp, 41 predicted proteins | sample 619721 | NCBI WGS metagenome assembly LADL02 (sample SAMN03397408, study PRJNA257561) | rock porewater metagenome | biome: terrestrial; feature: Opalinus Clay rock; material: porewater; isolation source: Opalinus Clay rock porewater BRC-3 borehole | place: Switzerland: Mt Terri URL, St-Ursanne ...
ATGAGCCCGGCCTCAGCCCTTCGTCGGAGGCGCCGGGTCGGCGATGGATCACGCCCCCAAACCCTGCCGGACCCCCCGCCGCTGGCCCTCGCCAGGCCGACGCAAGAATGTCACGAAAGCCTCTGGACACCCCCCCACCACCCCGCTATATCCGCCCCGTGTTCCGGCGTAGCTCAGCGGTAGAGCAGTTGACTGTTAATCAATTGGTCGTAGGTTCGATCCCTACCGCCGGAGCCAAGAAATTCAAGGGGTTAGCGTCCATCCGCTAACCCCTTTTCCTTTGGCTAGTCGCTAATTAGTCGCTTAAATAGGGCTTGGGGCGACTAAGCTAAAGTGGCTGCCTCGCATCACTCCCGCGCCCTCGCCTCGTCCATGTGGTCGCGGGCTTCCTTGTCCCCTACTGGCTGCGCTGGCCAGTAACCGGACGGGCCAGCGACAGGGTAGCTGTCAGAGGGGCCACGCTCGGCCGAGCGCTCGAACGTCAGCTTCGCTCCTTCGATCTGCCGCTCCTTCCAGTCATCCGGATAGCTGGTGGCATTAATGGCGGCGATCCGGTCTTCAAGTGTGATTGTCATATCCATTGTATTATCGATCGTACTTTCGCATCACCCACCACTCCATCGCCGGGTTGCTGGCCTTCTGTGAAGCGTACAGGCGGCGCTTGATGAGATCGACGGGCCACTTCTCGACTAGCTTGGCGGTGGCGATGTAGGTCCTGCTGATCAGCGTTGCCGTCTCTTTGACTAAATGCTCGTACTCTTGGTCTGGCATGTCGGCGGCGGGGGTGGTGTAGCGGGCCATGCCACCGGCGAGTTTGTTCTTGAGGGCTTCCATACTAGTCTTGCAGACGATCAACCCTGATAAGTGCTTGCACTGGGTATATCTGGACAGTGTTCTTGTGGTAGATACTCTCTAGCGCGTAGCCCTCCGGCATCTGTTCGGTGGAGTAGAAACCCACTACCCTTCCAACCCACTCGCTTCCGGCTTTCTTCCTAAGGACTGCGCCTCGTTCGTATTTGAAATGTTCTGGTTTCATATTATATAAGTTTACTTCAGTTCTGGTGGTAAGATGGGTGCTTAATCAAAGATATCGCGACTCCTGAAACTATCTTCTTTATCTAACTTTACACCCTTAAACCCTATCATTTTTTCGAAAGCAAAAGGGGCAAATCTTCCGAGTGGCAAGTAGAAAGTTTCACTGAAATTCCAGATAAATCTAAAAGTTATTTTTGTCATTTTGATGGCTTATCATCCTTGTGGTAATATTTTGGATGCACTCTAATACCGACAATAGTTTCGTTAAAAACATTAAGACCATCACTAGTGAGACCTCCATCCTCATTAAATTCAAGGGACATAGTGTAGCCAAAATCTGACTCATACATTGCCAGAATATTGCCCCTATTAGTCAGTCGAGCATTGACAAGAGTGAAGTTAATTTCTTTTGGAATCAATTTTGCGATTAAACTTTTGTTGTTAATTTCTTTCATATTTTTATGCAAGGTTACTTCTGTTCTAGTGGTAAGGAGCTTTCTGTTTGGCTGGCGAAGCCATACCCTACTCCCTAACTTTTCCAACACTCCAGCGCCCCGCCAAAGACGAAGCTTCCGATAATTACCCCTAGTGCGATGCCGGTCATGATGAGCATCGCGTGGAGCTGCCAGTCGAAACGGCCCAAGTTTGTGTCTCCTGATATCCCTTTCTCTTCTAAGAGCTTGTCTCTATATGCCATCTTCGCATCCTCACTCACGTAGTATGCTTTGACCTTGCCCATCCCTTCAACTTTTGCGTCGATATAACCGCGCCAGTAGTTTTCTTCTTCGATGGTCATGCTCTATTGATTAAGGCTCCAACATTCCAGCGCCCCGCTGAAGACGAAGCTTCCGATAATTACCCCTAGTGCGATGCCGGTGATGATGAGCATAGCGTGGAGCTGCCAGTCGATAGGTGCTTGTTTTTTCTTCATTGTATTATTGATTAACTTACAATCTCCCCCTCTCGAACCAAAGCTCTACCAAGGTTCGTCTATGTCCATCACCATTGTGAAGCTCACTATGCAAGTAGTAGTCTAGGGGCCACCCCACCTACCTTTTCCGTTCTCAATGAAGCTTTGATTTCTGAAAATCGACGGCGACACGTTTTATCCGGTCTCAACTTGCAACAGGTCTATCCACTCATCCGCCCCATATCGAGAGACACTATTCCTAGTGCCCAAGGATTTGGAGCCGATGCGGTTGATGTGCTTGTGTGTGGGAGGCAAGGATTTGCCCACTTGCCGGACACTTGCCTTTTCAGGGGGTAATGCTCCCCCGGCACGTGTGGTGAAGTCACCTTGCATGGTAGCTGGCCTGGAGGCTGATGTGCCCGTACCATGGAGTTTGTCTCTGACGTTTCCATCCACTACCTATCTGCGTCTACCTATTCCGCCACTCCCACACAACAGCACACCAAACTTGTTGCTTTGATGATCGACTGGTGAAGGGACCGCAGCGCGTCCGCTACTTATTCGTGCCATTCGTCGAGAGGGCACCTAGCTTGGGCAAAGTGTCCCAATTATTCGAGCCCCTCATCAGCCAACCATCTATATTTTTGCAGTCTAGGCGCAAGGCCTCAGACTGTGGTGATGTGAATGTACAAAAATAACGCCAGCGTAATCTACGCGGACGTTATTTGGTTTTGAATCCTTTCACCGCCAACCCAAAGGGAAGTGAATGCTTGCCCGAAGGTTGGGTTAGCTGTGACAGTCTTCAATTGTTTGTTTATCGCAAGCATTCACCAGCAATAGTACCACACCCCGAGCAATACTGCACTCAGGGTGTGGATAGTCGTCAAGTTATTTGCTGGATAAGATATCAGCAACGGCTGGCAAGTACTTCCGAACCTGCTCCCGGTCGCTATCCTTCTCATTATCCGTTAGCTTGGCAAATGGCGTCTCGCTTTGCCGGTCCCACTGGACCACTAGCTCAGCAGGGATGACTAAGGAGCCGTCAGGTTGCCGCTCTCCCTTGTCGTGCATATACTTTTGCCAATGAGACCAGCGATCATGCTCGATGTCAGCCAAAGTATCGATGTTGGCCTCAAGCCGTGCTCGGATGTCTTTCGCGTCCATTCCTAGATCTTATCCCCTGCCACAAGGCGACGATAGTGTTCTCCAAGCGCCGTCAGCGTGCAGGACTTGCTCTCAATCGCTGCATCCCACATGTGCGGTGCATCGACAGGGACAACCAAGTTGACCCGGTTGTACTTCTGCAAGATAGCGAAAATAGTATTGTGCTCTGGAATAGGCGGGATGTAGTTCGGTGACGCGATCTCCTCTGGAGTACGGCGTGGCTCATAGGACGGGTCCAGCTGGTACTCATAGCCAGGATAAGGGAACAGTTCAGCAATGCGGCGGAGCTGGGCCAGCTCCAAAGGTGGCACCACCTTCCGGAGAGAGACAAACCGCTTCACGTTGGTCTTGAAGACTGGTCTCTGGTCCCACGGACCAAGTGACTGATCGATGTGTGCATAGACACTTCCAGGCGTAACAGCACCCACAAGGTTCGCTGCTGAGCCGCTCAGGGCGTCAATCAAAAGGCTAGTGAAGACACCAGAACCGTTCTTTTCAGTCGCATACTGCTCAGCTGTCGAGGCCGTGAGGATGGTCACACCATCAGACAGCTCAGCCATCGGAGCCATCGGATTGGTACCAGCCGCCCCACTATGGCAGCTATCGAGGATGATGATCTTGTTCTGTGCACCTGACTTGTTCGCCCATGTCATGATGTCAGACAAAGGAATACCGTCGTTGCCTGACTTGGTGTCGGATGGACAAAGGTACCCGCCAGTGGTTTCGATGTAGCCGTGACCTGCAAAGTACAGCAACGCCACCTCGCTATCACCCCGAAACAGCTCTTGTATTGCCTCCCGTAGCTCGTCCCTTGGAGCTTCGTCACCAGGACCAGTAGATGTCATGAGCTTGACTGAAAAGTTAACTGAACCGTCAGCATCCCGTTCCAGCATCCCCTTAACGCCATAAGCGTCGTTAACGCAGCCGTGGAGCGAGCCGATGTGTTCATAGTAGTTGTTACCAACAATAAGTGCTTTTCTCATTCAGAAACTCCTACTAATCACAAGCTGTCAATGAAGTTAGCGATATTGTCCCAAGTCCATACCTTCGTCGCTACGCCCTCAACGTTGGTGCGGTCCTCTTTGTAAATCCACAACCCCATAATAGGCTTCTTTTCTTCCTTGGCGCACTGAATTTCCCACTTCTGGCCAGTCGAAGTCAGGGAGTTTTTGCTAACCAGCACGATAATGCCGTCTGAACGGCGAATACGGGTGCGAACGCGGTCCTTCCAGTCGGTGTCATATGGTTCCTTGACGGACATATCGACATACTCAAATGATGATTTCGTGTTCAATGCTTGACCTCTGAGAAGGTCGCGAGACTTAACGTCGTCCATCGAAAACGCTACGAAAATAACTTTCTTGTCAGCCATTAGAATTTCTCCTCGCCTAACTGTTCCGGACACACAGAAGCTAAGCACCCTGGTGCACAAAGGAAAGCCCGCCCATCACTTTTTTGTGAGATTTCTTGGGATGGTTTCTCCAAGTAGCCGAGGTTCTGTTTGACAACTTTCCTCCCTCCTGCCGACCCCCTCCCTTTCTGGCACCAACGGCAGTTGTCACGAGGTGGCACATGGCATGATCGTCACCTCCACCGTCGCCAACGCCCCCTTCTCTGCCCTCCCCGTCTCGTTGGTCGATCTGCGGACGAAGAGGGGATTGTCGTCAGGGAAGACGCCCACGGCCACCAGAGCATCCTCCAAGGCCTTCGTCATGAACCCCGCGTTGGTGCTGTCGATTGGCTTGCCCGTGAGGCGGTACTGATAGAGCACGTCCACGGGGAATGGCCCCGTCCAGCGCGGCGGCTTGGCCTCCAGGACCGCATAGTGCCACGCCTGCTTCGACTCGTTGACCGCACGATAGTGCTTCCGCATGGCGACGTTGAGGGAGACCTTCTCGGGCACGATGACTGTGAATTTCACATAGCAATTATAGCACTAGGCACTACAGCTCTCGCACCCGTTATCACTGATATGTATGCGAGGCTTGGCTGCTATTTCATCCTCCACCACCGGCAAATCGAACTCAATGTCTGTTTCCATGCCACGATGATAGCATGACGAGAAAAAGCCCACGGATGCCGTGGGCCTGCGGTCTTTCCCGCCGTCTGCTATAATGTATCTGTATGAAATTTGACAAAAAAGAATACATGAGAAAATATCGTGAGAAAGACATTTACAAGAATAGAATGAAAGAATATCGTGAGAACAATCGCGAGAAGTTAAATGCAGATAGATGCGTCTGGCAGAAGGAAGATAAAGAAAGGGACCCTATAAAATACAAAAAAAAGTACCGTAGAGAGAACTTACTTAGGAGGTATGGCCTGACAGTGGACACCTATAACTTATTGTACGCAAAGCATGATGGAAAGTGCGGAATATGTAACAAAGAAGAATCCGCACTGAGCTACCTCACAGGTCGTCCTCAGCGATTAGCTATTGATCACGATCATGCGACAGGTAAGGTGCGAGGCCTTTTGTGCTTTAGTTGCAACCGTGCGCTTGGTTACTTTAAAGACAACTCAATCTTACTCCAGAGCGCCATTCGCTACTTAAAAGAAAACACCCAGTAGCTTTGGGTGTATAGTTATTTTTCGGGGTCTGATGCCCTCTGTTTAAATCGAATCACCTCGCTTTCTTCCTCACTGGTTTCCTCTTTTTCAGCGACGGGCGTCTGTGCCTAGTCATAGGCATGGAACACCTCCCGCCACGCAGCGGCGCAAGCTTCGCTGCAATAGTGCTCAGCTTCCCTCGTGACTTCCGTGATGTGCCGGATAACCTCGACAGCCTCGGCACGGGGCACCAGGCCGTCGCAGTTTGCGCACTGTGTCATGGCAGGGAAGTGATCGAAGAAGTCTGGCGGGACGTCTTGCTTCTGGTACATGGCCTCCTCCAAAAAGAGCTACTAATGCTACTTTAACATGCGCGTTTTTCCTTCTCTCCACCTCTTATGATAGTCCGGGTTCTTTCTGACATAGTTACGTTGCCATAACGTGTTGCACACTCGACATTTCCGAGACGCTGTTATGTCTGATATAGACTTGATGACATGACCATGTTTGCATGTTCCCCGCTTCAAGATATATGGAGCATGATCGCATGTAAGACTACAGCGACCACTATCACAGCGGTGTCGCTTCTTTTCTGGAAAACGAATAAATTCAATCTGTATGTTCTCAGATATCGTTTTTTGCTCTAGGTGCTCAGGATTGACACACTTCCTATTAGAACAAGTATGATCGACCACTAGTGTATCGTTCAAAGTTCCGTGGTGTAGGAAGTATGCCACTCGATGGGCAAGATACAGCTTTCGCTTAAACGAAGTCACACCATATCTACTACAGTTTTTTGTCCATTTCCAATCGAGGCATCCAGTCTTACTTACTGACAGCGAACGAATCTTTGACTGGAAGCGGGAAATAAACACACCATCATCAGGTATCTTCTTGTACTTCTCCATATCTAACGCGATTAAACCAAGAGACTACAACCACAGGGCAGCGGTTGCAGTCTTTTAGTGCCCTGTTAATAGTTTAATTGTAACACAAAAAACGGCCCACTAGCCGGGACCGTCTCTTGATACGTCAATTACGCAGTGCTAAGCCTTGTGGGGCTCGTGAGCACTATAGCACGTAGTCAAGTGGCTGGTTCTCCATGGCGACTGACGGGCCCAGACGGACAGCAATGTCATGCAGCAGGCCGGTTAGCACCGCACTAAAGGCTGGCGGGCTGTCAGCGGTCACAAGGTACTTGATGACATGGGTGCCGTCGCCGTTGGTGAAGGTTAGTTGGCTGGTCATGATAGGAGCTCGGGGTTTTCGTAGATGTTGCCGAACACCTCAACCTCCATGTCCTCAAGCTCAGCATACCAGTGGAAACTCTTAGGCCCTACTGGCGGGCACTCTTTAAGTTCTGGCAAGTTCGGCTCTGTTTCTAGAACGTGCTTCCATATGGTGCATATGATATCCCCCTCATAAATCTCCTTGCCGTTCTTGTCTCTGAGGCCGGTGTATTGCATGAGTGCGAACTTTTGGAGAAGGTGGGTGGTGGAAACGTGCTCGACGCCTTCGTAGTTGGTTACTATATACTTTTCCCCACTATGAGTGAACGTTGCTCCCGGCAGCCCAAGAGTATTGACCTCATAGATTTTTTCCTTTCCTCGATCCCACGCTCTAAATTTAATTTCCCTCATACGCTTGTGCTTACGGTTCTGATAACCTCCCTCGCCACACCCCCTTCCACCACCACCTCTCGCACCTGCTTCGTCGCCGGTGCTGTGTAGCAGTAGTAGGCATGGTTTTTCCTGTAATCGACGCTGATGATGCCATCCTCGGCCAGCTCTCGAAGCCTGCGTCCCGCGTTTTGTGCTGTGTACGTCGTCTTCTCGACCGTCAAACGCTGCAACTCGCCAGATGAGACATGGACGCCTGGCCGGGCTTGCAGGTATTTCAACAACCTTTCTTTAAGTGTTAATTTGGTCATTATTATCTGGCTTTTTGGCCTTCTTACCCCATGTATCAGTCGCGCGATGACACGTATAACAGAGGGTTCTGCCGTTAGTTAGTTCAAGCCGCAACTCCGGATGGGTGCTGAACGGCTTGATGTGATCTGCGTTGAGCACACCACCTCGCTCCTTGCAGATTTGACAAGTGTAGTCGTCCCTCGAAAAGACGGCTTCTCGCCAATGCTGGTAAACTGCTGACTTTCTTATCTTGTCGTGTGCTTTGGTCACGCCTCCCTTCCAATGCGGGCTTTTCTCTCCTCTAAGGTGGTCACCACCTCCCCAGTTCCAATGACCTTCCCTCACCTGACGGGGAGGTCTATTTCCGCATCGGATACTTGCTTCACTTAATTTCCGCCGATGGTCTACTGTCAGAGTTTTGCCCCACATAGGGTTGCGCTCTCCCATCTTGGCCAAGCTATTCTTTCTCCTGATGTGGGCAGGTGGGTTAGTATTTCCCTTGCGGATTTTCTCTACTGTCTCAGGCGTATGCTTTCGGCCACTCATGCCCTTGTGGTTCAGTCTCATCTTTGTCCTAATCTGCTGAGCTCTCTCAGGACCAAAACGCTCTTCATAAGTGAGGCCTCTATATGGACTTGACGTACCTGGCAGGAACCTACCACTGCCATCCTCCTTCTTCGGAATCCTGTCGCTCATATATCGTTATTGTAGCACGTTCTATGTCGGGAGACTCCTTCTGAAACAACCGCATCAGCCCGTTATGAACTTGAAGCGCTCGATGAGGTCATCGGCTTCGATAAGGGCACGGTTATCCGCCACTATTGTTGACTTTAGGTCATACAAGGAACTTAGAAGCGACCGGCGCTTTCTCTGATAGGCTTCAGTATCGGCTTTAGGCATGTGCCTAGCCGCCTCAAGTATTCTCTTCATCTTACCTATTGTAGCTTGGTTCTTGATGATGATGATGGGCGCGATGAACACGGCCAAGATCAAGCCAAGCAACATACATCCGATAAAAAATGCGACAATCATAAATCTTTATTGTTAGCTATTGTCCTCGCCCTACTCTTCGCCACATAGTCCTGATGAAGCTGCTTGCACCGCTCGGTGCAATACTGCTGTGCTTCAAAGCTATGGATGTGGCGGCAGGGTCGCCCGCAAAACGTGCACTTGGGCTTCTTCATGAGAGAAGGAGCACTACAAATGCGACGGCTGTGGCGGTCAGCGCGGCAAGGACCTGATAATTCGTCCGGCGCTTCCGCGTCGTCCTCTTCCGGTATCCTCTAGGATAAGCGTCCATACACCCTAGTCGTTAGGTTCCTCAGTGTCCTCCAAAGGCCCTGCGCTGGCTTCTGCCGTGTTTGCTGGGGCAGAAGGTGCCGAAGGTGCTGCCGGTGCCGGTTGCGCTGCTGGCACGGCTTGTGGGGCCTGAGGCGCTGGAGCTGGTGTACTTGGCTTGAACGGGTCGCCATCGACGAAGAGCTCGGCAATGTTGAAGCCGTTGGCCTGGACCTCGGCCCATGCTGCCTTGGCCTCATCCGGCAGCTCGTTGTGCGGTGACGCCACTGTCGAGTACTTGGTGTCGTCGCGACCGGTTCCTTCCCGCGTCACTGTGAGGTTGTAGGTCAGCGGACTGCCCCAGTCCTCATTCCGGGCATAGCCTTCAATGTCGGCCTGAATGCCTTTCTGCGTGAATGACAGAATTTCGACGTGTCCGGTGTTAAAGTTCCACACTGGCATGGCCCAGAAGTGGTTGAGCTGGCCGTTCTTGAATGCTGAGACGTCAGCTGGCTTCTCGTCCATCTTGAAGCGCATCGGTATGTCCTTCCCGTCCACCACCTTCCATCCCTCGAAGCCAAAGATCGGTTTCTCTAGGATGCGGAACTTGTATTTCCCAGGCGTTTTGAACTTCATGTACTTACCTTCGCTCTTTGGTACCTCGTAGTTAGCTGGTGCGTTGGCGAAGAAATCGTTTGATGTTGACATAGATAGTTTATTAGAAGTTTGACAAAAATTCCTTTGTATTAAGCTTCCCTGTGACCGCCATGTGTCGCAACATTGAGTTGGACATGGTGTAGATGCGTTGGGTTGTGATCCCTAGGCGCTTGGCAGTGTCTCGGGTGCTCAGCTGGCCGACAAGATACTCTGCGAATATCTTCTTTTGCGTCGTCGTGAGCTTCACCGTGTGCAAAGCGTTCCTCATGTTTACTTTTTGCATAATGATGCTTATTTGATAATGCCCCTTGAGGCATCGTTATAATAGTATACCGCTATACTTTCCGCAAGCACGCTATCCACAGGCAAACGAAAAACCACCCGGAGGAGGTGGTTTCGCGCTAATACAAAGGTACGATATTTCTATCGCCCTTATAGTATACATTATTCCTTTTTTATGAGGAAACTCTTGACGTCCTTGCGGGCCGCTTGATTCCAAACCATCAAGCCAACTGACACCAGCAAGCTGATGGCGCTCATGATGTCAGTTGCCAGCTTCTCGTCGATGTCGAGCTTGAAGAGTGTGGCGACAAGTAGGATGAGGGCGATACCGTTCTTCGATAGGTATTTGATCATAGACTGTTAGTTATTTTGATAATGCAGCTCTGGGTCGATTGTCCGCTGCCGGAAGTTCGCCCCATTGATGCCGATGAGATTGACCCCACCAGGCCAAACATCGACATGCAGATGCGGACCGGTGGAGTCGCCGGTGTTGCCTGTGTAGGCAAGCACCTCCCCTGCTGAGATGGCACCTATGGTGCGCCGAAACGTCGACAGGTGAGCGAGCCTGGACTGGAAGACCTGACGTCCGTGCTCGTACTCGATTGTCAGGCAGTTTCCGAGAGCACCAGCACTGCTTGAGGCAATGACCCTGCCGCCAGCCGGAGCGAGGACCGGTGTGCCGGATGGTGCGGCATAGTCGGTGCCGATGTGGTGTCCCGTGGCCGGGTAGCGGCTGTTGGCCACCCCATAAGGCTGGGTCACTCGATAACCTTGGACTGGTGGCACTAGTTGGCTTTTTTTTTGAGAAGGACGAGTGTTTTGGTCAGCTCAAACACTCTCTGCCAGAGACTTAGCTCCTGCTTCTTGGCCACGAACTCAGGGTGCCAGTAGTCCATATCAAAAATGCCCCAGTCCGCCTTCGTGATGTCGGTCTTCGTGTCATGCCACTGGTGAAGTGTGTCTGGCGTGTCGGTGGACTTGCACAGGCCATGCCAGACTTCATGTAGAAGTGTCTGCACAAACTGATTGTAGCGTCCGCGCTTGGTGCTCTCATCCGCCCTAATATAGCTTTCGTTGACTACATCTCTGTCTGTATGATTGGCGCCACGGAGAGAGCCTTCTAGTCCCCACATCTCCCACTGCTTCATAGAGAAGTGGAGAACGACGTGCTGATAGCCCGCCTCGAAATACGGCCGGGTCACCTCGTCCATATAGGCGTGAGGGATACGCCCGTTATACACAGTCGGCACAAGAGGCTGGTATCTGATCTCTGCTTCCCACTTTGCATTCTTGGTTTGATTGAGCGCTTCTAGTACCTGCGACAGCTTCCTGTTGAGTGATTTCCAAGACGGGAGGGAAGTATCTGAACTGACAATCAATAGCTTGTGGAGTTGAGGTGTGCTCATGATCTACTTATCTTACCGCTAATAGATGACTCAAGAAGCTTGAGTGCCTCAACTCCCATCCATCCTCCCATACCTGCCAATATAGCGACGCCACCATCTTCCATTCCAAGCACGTTTGCCCCGAAGAGGAAGAACATGTACCCAGAGAAGCAGGAAATAATAGTGTGGGCGATGAAATGACGCCACGCGAACAGGCCTTCATTCAAATATATAAATAGATACCTAGAAACACCGCCTACCGCGGCCAACATAACAAATGCTATTTCAGGGGGAATTTTCGAGAGCCATTCCATAACAGGTATTGTATCAGACTGGCTATGTGGCCGAATAGCTTAGCGTGTACCTGATAATGGTGTCACGCCCCGCCACCTTTGTGTATGGAGATGTGAACAGCGCACGGGTGTACAGCACGCTGCCAGCCCGAAGGCCAAGCTCACGGTATGTGCCGTCAGGCAGCTCAGCATCGACAAGGAAGAACTCAAAGACCACGCTGGCCCCTGATGGGATGATGCGCGCTGGTGGCACATCAGTCAGCACCAGGTTGTCCAGGGCCGTGTCGGCACCGGTGACGGCTGTGTCCCCGTCCCCTAGCTCAATGCTGGTTATTTCGAGCGGGTTGGCAGCGGTGCCGATGTGGTGTTGGACGATCTGCGCCAGCCCGGCATTGAGAATGCGGTTGGGGATGATGGGGGAGCGCCACACCTCTCGCCCGTTTTCTAGGCTGATGATTTCAAAGTGGCCGTGGGCGTGGGCTAGGTGAGTGGGGTTCATAGGCTAAGCATGGGTGATGAGTAGCTCAGTCGCTGATAACGCTTTGCCGACCAAGATTTCGGTTGTACCGGAGGTGGCGCTAATTTCACCAATGGTGTTGGAGACGTAGTACCTTTCGCCGGGTATGAGGTCGGTGAAGCCGCCGACAACTCCAGAGTGCTGAATGGTGACGTTAATAGGATTGGCTGCATTAAGACAGACGCCAAGTACATAAATAGAATTCGAGCCACCATCAGTGGTTGCACTAACGTTGGCATCGGCTGTCAGCTGCAAAGAGCCGGTTTTAAATCGGTCGACACCAACCAATTCTTCGGCAGGCACGCCACCAATTAATAAAGCATTAAGCGCACCTGCGTTTGTCGCCGCACCGGCCAAGTAACGACTGGCTGGGAGAGCTTGCGTCAATGAAGGTGTAACTGCGCTTGAGCCCGAGTTTGTTAGACCCTTGTCACTATCTGCTACTGGTGTGGTCTGGTCCACGTTCGATAGCACGTACACGTGGATCGCCTTGATGCTCCCACTAAAGCCAATTGGCACTATATTCTCTGTCGTATCCGAGAGCAGTGTTCCTATCTGTTTCCCAAACACAGCGGATTTAGCATTTGTCCCTGATTGTGATTGCAATACGTCCAGAGAGACGCCATTCCATGATACCGCGGATGGCAGCGCTGGGCTCCCTCCCGTACCGGCTATATAAGCAAACACCGCTAAATAGAGGTCCTCACCAGCCGGAATAGTTATAGAAAACGTACCACTGCCGCTAGTGGTGTAGTGGACCGGGATCGCATTGATATTGGCTTTTGCAAAACCAATAAACGCATCTTGACCAGCTACATTCGCATCTGCTCGAATAGCAGAGTTTTCGCTAGGCTCAATACATACTGGCACCGGCAGGCTAGAACCATCAAAGCTATCGTAAGTCGGTAGCAAACGGGCAAGTTCAAAGCCGGATGGCAGAAAAGTAGGGTGAAAACGACCGCCCTCGCCTAGCTGGGCCACTTTTCCCATATCATCTCCCAGTGCCTCAGCGCGCTCAGTCTCGTCAATAAAGTACGTCTTGCGTACAACATTTACGTCGTCAAATGGTGCTGCCATATATTCCTAGTCTATCATGCTTCTAAAACAGCAAAGTTGCAGATGAAAGGTGTTTTGCCAACACCGACAACCCCAGCCGCATCAGCCAAATAGTAAGGACGTTCGGTCGTCTCTGGCTCTTCCACACTGTCGGTCCCGGTTGCCCGGTCAGTAAAGCGAAAGAACGAGAGCAATACTTGCCGGTCGTCCTCCTCGGTGCGCTCGCCCCGCAGCAACTTCTGGAGAGCCTCCACAAGCGACATGGTGGCAGCTGAGGCGAGGGAAACACTCCAAACACCACGGACCGCACTTCCATTCGGATACGGGCGAAAATTGACCCTTTGGATGACGTATTCCGCGTCGATGTCCCGTGCCTCGGACGCGATGGTAATGATCTGGCCAGATCGCAGGCCGGGCGTATAGGTGTCGAAGGATGCCTCGTTGATTTCCGTAGCCTTGGCTTCGAGCTCGGCCAGCCCCCGCTCGATGATCTGCTCCTGTGAGCCGAGGGTGTCTTCCACGATTGAGTATTCAAATTCGCCGTATTGCCCGACGCTTTCCTCATCCGGCACCACCGCCACCAGAGGGGCAAGGGGTGTGCCGATGATTTCGATGTTCGTGGTGCCGGTGCCCGGTACTGGCGGGATGGCCGTGTCGGCAAAGCGCACATACTTCTCCTGAAAGCTCCAGTAGCAGTCGAACCCCTCCAGATCGATGTACTCGGTTCCCACGGTGACCGGCGTGCCGTTGACCTCGACCACCGGCAAGTTCGAGAACTTAAAGTGGGTGGGGAACTCGGTGCGCTCGCCGTCCCCGGCATGAAGGGTGGACCTTGCCGCAATCGGCACCTCGCCCCCTTCCACCTGCACCACGTTGCGCAGTTGAGACAGGTCTTCCTTGATGCGTAGGCTGGACACGACGTAGTTATTGCTGGTGTCGGTCAGATTAAATGGCGCGGGTTCGCTGTTGCGGGCAAAGAAGTGGATATCCTTGTTGTAGTCCACATACCAACTGTAGTTACTAAGGCGAGCCAGTTTATCCAGACATTCCGACAGGGTCAGCCGGTTGAAGCTGATGCGCGCGACCATCTGTGGCGCTGAAACGTTGGCCACGGTGAACGTGTCCGCGTAGGTGTCGACCAAAGCAGCGATGATGTCTTCCATGGACGTGTCAATAAAGCGCTCAGTGATCTGCCTTCTGTCTGCCTGATACGAGTAGTCCACACATGACACGCTGTAGACGATGGTAGGCGGGGCCAGCATCACGCTCTCGGTCTTGAGGATGCTACCGCCAAAGATGCGGGTGCCGTCCAGGGTGACGATGATTTCGGCGTTCAGCTCTGGCCGAAAACCACCCGGCGCGTAGGCAACAGAAAAATCCAGCGTGTCGCGGGTACTGTTGCGCTCGTCGCTGATTTCAAAGCCGGAAGTATCGACAAACTCGGTGATGTCGGTGCCGTTGTGCGTGACGACGATCATATCCGCATTTGTTGCTTAAGCACGTTCATAATCTCGTCGCCCATACGCCTGGCAGCGCCCCGGTCGTCCATGAAGGTGCCGTTGATGTTGATAGTAATGCCACCGCCCGTCCCTGCCCCGGCTAGCGCTGTCGGGTTCTTGGTGGCAATGAGCCAGTCGTCAGGGTGGGTGCTGACGATGTCGCCCTTAGGACTGATGACGGCGTCGTTGACCTTCTTCACAGATGACGAGGTGAGCGAACGGATCGACGGAATGCTGAAAGAGCGCCCATCGTCATACACACTGGCAAACGCTCGGCGCATCCGTTCGGCCTCGGTCACGGCAACATCCGACGTCTTCTTGATGGCATCCTGCATCAGCTGCTGGCCGGACTGGAAGGCCGATGCAATGGCGCTGCTCTTCTGCTTCTCGGCCTCAACCTCCTGCTGGATTTCCATCAGGCGGGCGAGCTGTGCTTGCAGGCGGGCGGCGCGTTCCTTGAGCATGTCCTCCATCTTCCGCTCGAAGGCGGTCAATGATGCTCGGCGCTCGGCCTCCTCGATCTCGACAGATAGCTGCTGGCGAAGACCCTTGAAGGCCACCAGCGCATCCTGCTCCTGGGCGATGGTGTACCGCAGGTTCTCGATACGATCCTCGTTGGCGCTGCTGTCCTCGTCGCGCTCCAGCTGGCGCAGCTCCTGCTTCTTTTCAGCAATACTGCCCTCTTGCTCGACGATGGCCTCGGCCATGCGGCGGTTGGCTTCCTCCTCGTCTTTGGCGACGGTGCCGAAGATCCCTTGCGCCTCTTCCTTCAGCCTCTTGATCTTGTCGGCGGCTTCCGTGGCATCGCTCGTCACCTGCCCGATGGCGTCCGAGAAGTTCGTCACCTGCTGGCTTTGACCGGCAAGCGGATCGGCAAACTTGCTGACGATGGCCCCAAGGTCAAACGTGCCTTTGCTAGCTTCTCTTGAGCGGCCGATGAGTGTGGATAACGCCCCCGCTGCCATCTTTATCCCGTCAATTAAAAGGGAAAGCGGGGCGAGCACGATCTTGATTGCGGTCTGGACGAAGCCCGGCAGAGAGTTCCACACACTTACCCAATGAGAGTAGAAGGCGGCGATCTGCTGGCGGAAGATGTATATCCCCATGCCGATCAGCGCGACGGCCGCCACGGCGATACCGATAGGTGATGAGATGGCGAGGAAGGCGACGTTCAACAGCCCAACCGCTACGGCCAAGGCTTTGAACCCCGCGATGACCGGCAGGATCACCAGCCCGATCACGCCAAGCACAGCAATGGCCCCGCTGATGGCAGCGGCGACAAGGATGATCTTCTTCGTCAGGTCTGGGTTGAGGGCTATCCAGTCGGTGATGCTGGCAATGATGGGATGAAGCACAGCGGTCGCCTGCTGCACGGTGCCCATGAACACGCCGCCGATGGTCTCGGATAGTCTCCCCATCTCATTGCGCAGGGCCACCATTCCGCCCTCTGCGGTGCCCCGTGCTGCCTCGTTCATCCCTTCGTAGGTGCTGTTGAGGACCTTAACCAACGCAGCGGCACGCTCGGCCTCAGTACCGTTTGAAATCATCTCCTTGGTCACGTCGTCGAGCACGAAACCAACGCGGGTGAGCGAGCCGAAATTGCCGTTCAATGCCTGGGCCAGCCCGTTGGTGAGCTGCTTGAGGTCATCTGTCGTGGCTGCGGCCCCCTTCTCGGCTACGACATAGTCAAGAATTGCCGGGGTGAGCTTGCCGATGGTCTCTGCCTGCAAGTCGAACGTGGCCAGCTGAGCCTGTGCTTGGGTGATGGATTCACCACTGACCACACCGACCTTCTCCAGGGCGGCGGCTTGGTCATTCAGCGCCTTGATCTGTGCATCTGAGGCCCCCGTAGCGGTGCGTAGGATGTGCGATAGCCGGAATTGCGCTGCCTCGGCGTTCTGAGCCTCCCTGACGGTAAGGCCGAGGCCAGCGGCGATGGCGGCAAACGCAGCACCACCTCCAGTCGCCATGCGCTTGAAGGTGGGTTGGAGCTCCTCGATCTGTTGTGAAAAGCCTTTGGTGCTGCCCTGCACGCCAGCAATGGTCTTCTGGACCGACGAAAAAGCAGCTTTGGTGTTATCTAGTGCCTCAATTCTTAGTACGACTTCGGGATTCATGATTGTTGATATGAGTGACGCACGCCTTTATGAAAAAGTCCGGCTGGCGGTAGAATTGCCAGTAATCCCACCCGAAGTATGCGCAGACAGCTACGATGCTTGAGAGGTCGGCTCTTTCATTTTTTTTTGCGTCTCTACAATCTGATTATACACAAAGTCATAATCTGCCTCGTACATCTTCCGGGCGATTTCCAGAAGAGAAGTAGTACCGCCGTCGATAGAGACGATGGATACCTCTAAGAGGGCGTGCTTTTCAGCTAGCGCCAACTTCTCCATGTCGGTGACGGTAAATTTTTGGCCATCTTCTGTCTTGGTGAACTTCATCGGGGCGTTGGTCACGCGCTCCCGCTCGGCACCAGTAAGCATGGTCTTGATGACCACCTTGTGCTTGCCGACTGGAGTCTCGATCTCTTTGGTGATTTCCATATTATGCAGCAGCGTTGTAGTTAGCTTTCTCGTTTACTAATGATGCGGTGATGCCGTGGGCTATCCAACTGACTGTCTCAGTGACAGCGTCGTCGACCGGTCGTTCTTCATTTACTGAAAGGTTCACGCGCGGGAAGGTGTAGATAAGGGAAGGATTTGAAGCCACGCCGATATCAACACCGGTGTTGATGATGCTGATTTGCATCGCCTTCTCCGTGTTGTCCTCAGCCAATGCCTTGTACGTGTCGGCGGTCTTGTCCCAGACGAATGAGCCAGAAAGGTTCAAAAGCCGGGCAATGAAGTCCTGAGCGTTCTCAGAGGACAGACAGCCCTTCTCGCGAGTGTTGCGGTTCATTTCGTTGGTGATCGAGGTTACGCAGATGCTCGGTGCAGCGCCAAGGCCAGCCACGTCGTCGGCAATCTTGATAGTGACCGACTGGTGCGGGGCGAGGTAATCGTCATCCGAAAAGGCAGGGGTGAAGTCCGACACGGTTGTCTCGGTTCGGCCCATAAGCCCGATGGTGGCATTCACCACGTCGTCCAGGGCGTAGTTCTCAGTGATCTGCGACACGACAGCGCCGTTGATGGCCTTGTGGTCAAACTCGCCACGGGTAAGGGAGAGAGAAAGAGACGGCTGGAGTGCTGAAGGGTCAACCGTGAAGCTGTGGCGGTAGACGGCGGTCTCCCCCGCTTCCAGCGCAGACGAACAGCCACCCAGCAAGGATTTCAGCCAGTAGCCATAGGTGCGGAAGCGCAGGTTGACCGGTGCCTCGCCTTGGACCCGCTTCATGGTCGTCACCTGGCCTTTGGTCGCCAAGCCTGACCCTTCGGTTTCTTGGATGTCCACCTTGTCCACAACCGTTTGGATCGTGGCTGGTGTTCGTCCTCGGGCGTAGTCTTGAGCTGCGGCAAAGGTGCCGCGTGTTGCTTCTACTGCTACCCCTGTTACATACCTCTCGCCTAATACTACATTCATATACTATTTCTTAATTACCTCTTTGGCTTTTGCTAATGCTTCTTGATAAGTTTCCGCCTTCACCTCAACGCCAAGCGACGGGAAACGAAAGACACGCTCTTCCGGCTTCCCCGGAACAACGTCTTTAGTCACACCATCGACACGTGAATTGATGTTTTTCTTTGCCATAGTCTAATCATATCATGACCGGTCTTGATGGACCGTAACAGCAACCTGCATCATGGCCATGCGTAAAGGAATGTCGTTCGGTTCTCCATAGCCCCAAGACACGCTAGAAGGCCGTACCCAGCCGTTTGGCAGCGCCAAGGCATCTGGCTTCTCGAAGGTCACGCGGTACAGCTGACCGATGGCGTCAGATATCGCCTTCTCTGCCAGCTCCCGGCTAGCTTCGTCGGCAGGATCGTACTTGTACGCCACATAGAGGTTGAACATAAAAACCTTCTTGTCGCTCTCGCTGCCGGACCACTGGTTCTCGTTGTCGGCGTACTCCAGAATGAAGGCTGGCCAGTCGGCATCTAGGGCAGATGATGGCGCGCGGTAGAACTTGGCGCTACTGGTGGCGGTCGCAATGATGCGGTCGATGACTTTGGTACGGATTTCTTCTGGTAGGAATGGCATAGCCCTATCTTATCACCCGCTCGATCATCGCGCGGGCCTCGTCCTTGATGAAGGTGTCGCTGTTGGTGATGGCGCTAGTGATAAACGGGGTTTCCTTGCGCTTCATGCGGTTCTGGTAGAAAGGGGAACCATGCACGTATTTTGAGTAGTGCGCGTGGGCTGTGAGCGCACCGTTCATGTAGATAATGTTGCGGCGTAGGTTACCGGTAATTGCTGGCGCTGCTCGCTTACTCTCCGCGTCCAGCTTGTACCCCACCCGGTCCTTGAACAGCGCCACGCTTCTCTTCATCTCGACCGGAAACTTCGTCAAAAAGGCGACGACATCCTTGCTGTCTACTTTGATGGAAAGGGAAATCATGCCGCCCGAAGTGAAGCCTCATAATGCTGGCGCGACCGAAACTGGTGTAGCTTGGCACCATAGACCTCATATTTGGCACCATTCTGGTCAACTATACGGTCGCCAATGCGTACCTCACCTGTGGAAAACATCCGGAAGTCTTTGCTGTCACGCCCCATCGCGCCTTGGGCGTAGCTGTCAGATACCGGCTGGATATGGCAGGGAATAGAGGTGGCTTCGACGTAGCTGGTTTTGTTTCCAGTGACTACTGAGCGGGATATGGTGGCTGTATCGCGGAATAGGTGACGCATATAGTTAAACTGCGATAGGGCGATAGGAAGCCAGTATCTCCTTGGCGCGGTCATAATCAGTCCGCTGCGCCTCGTCAGCGAATGTGACGGTATAGTCGCCAATCTTCTCTGATTTCACCCCTTCCCGCTGCTCATCGACCTGTTGGACGATCAAGGCGACAAGAACGGTGCAGGCCCAGGTGATCTGCTTTGGCAGCTCGGCACACAGGGAGTGCTTCCCGGTGACGGACACGTTGCCCAAGTCTGCGGGGAAGTACCGGTCACGAAACACAAGCCCCTGCTTGACGGGCTTGTTGTATGGCTGCTGGATCGGTTCCACCACCTCGTCGCCTATCTTGACGACAAGCGTGCCGTGGACACGGTCGATATGCTGAGAGCGACTGCCAGAACCATCATAGAAACGCTCGCTATCTTCGTCCCGATACAGTGGATAACCGACAAAGCTGTCCATGTATTCGCTCACGGCCTCGATGTACGCCACTAGCTGCGCATCAATTGCCTCATCAATATCCTTGTTGAGGTAGTTCTCGACGGCTGGTTTCGTGGTGTACTCCATAGCTATTCAGTAACACCAAGGGCGATGAACACTTGCGCCATCTTCCAAGCCGGGTAGATTCCGCGAGTAACTTTCTCGCTGTCCTTCTCTTCTTCATGCAGCGTTGCCCACTCAGCGACCTTCACAAGAAAATCCACTTGCATCTTAGCGAGCTCGACTTTCGTCTTGGCAACGATTGCGGAGCCAACACTATGCACTAAGAATGTTGTGCGTCGGTCCTCTGATGTATATTGCTCAAGCGCTGTAAGCAGGATGTCCTGAACGGTCTCCCGTGGGAGCTTGGCAACATCCAGCTTTTTATTCGCGTCCAGGGCCGCCAGGTGCTGCTCCTTGCTTGGATAATAAATAGGCACCTCCTCTCCCTTCAATGTCTTGATCTTCACTCCGATATCAAATGTTTTCATGTCCATAGTTTACCACGCCAAAAACGCACGCGGCTGACGTTAAGAACAGGTAGTGTTATTACTCTGCTAGCTTCTGAACGTCGGCAAGCACTACGTCAATATCCGCAATTTCTGCCAGCAAGTCAGCCTTCTTTTGCTGCAATGCTTCAACATCCACAGACACGATCTCAGGTGCGTCTTGCTCACCGGTCTCAGGGTTCCATCGTTTCTTAGCGATGGCGAACCCACCGCCCGCAGTTACAAGCTCCACTCTCCCATCCGTCTTTCTACTTTTATATTCTTTGTAGTCCATATACCTACTATACTACCACGTTGAGAGTGCCGCTCGCTTCCACGAGTTTGCTGACACGCAGACGTATACATAACTGGCATCCCAACAAAGATCGCCTTGGTTACCGACTGCTCCTGCCGTTGACGGTGTCTTAGCAGTACGCAACCGCAGAATATCGGATGAAATATCCAGTTTAGCAGTTGGGCTGATGGAGCCAATACCGACATTGCCAGCAGTGGTAACGGTAAAAACCTCCCCGCTCGAAAAACCTCCCAAGGCAAAGCCAGTTGTAGCACTTTCTTTATACTGTAGTGAGAAACGATTTGATACATTCGGCCCACCAGCAATTATCCCCCAGTGCTTATTGTTACCACTGTCAGGTGCAGCGGTTAAAATTATACTACCAGCGTAGGCACCAGTATCAGCCGCAATAAATTGCATTGCTCCTTCCGTTCCCTCAAATACAATAGTTGACTCGTTAATAAAATGCTTATTTGATATGAGAGTATCTTGAACATGGAAGCGAGAAAGAGGGGTGCCAGTTCCTATACCAACTCTACCGCCATCAAGCACGGTTAAAACATTAGTGGCACCATCATAGAGATTAAAAATGTCACCTGTACCTGTTTGACGGACTGATAGCTTTCCGTCTGTAGTAGTGTTTCCAACACTGATATCACCAGCATTATCAATTAAAAGTCTCACAGAGCCATCAGTGTAAAACTCAAAAGAGTTTGTAGCATTCTCATAATAAATACGTCCTGCATCTACGTCTGTAGCATCACCAAAATCTATACCTGCAATAGAGGTACTGCCAGAGGTGATTGCAAGACGTGAGTTTTGTGCCGCTGTGCCAGTAGATTGAACAGCCAGCCCTGTACCTACGTTGTAAGTAGGTGATGTCGAACCAGACAGCCGTACATGCATCGGTACTGATGGGTCTGCAATATTAACACCAACGTAGCCATCAGAAGTAATCCGCACACGTTCAGCATACACCCCACTATGTCTTGTCACAAAAGTAAACGCACCTGAACCTGCCGCCGTCGCTACCAGCGATATCTTTCCCGCACCAGCAGACCCACTAGTTCTTGACGTAACAAACTGAATTGATGTCTCTGCATCATCGACCGTTGTTTGGTTGTTATCAATTCGCAGCCCTCCAGCGAGGGCGGTCGGTGTGTACGAAACTGCATATGGTGCAACTATTTGTACATTTGTTGTTGCATTTGATATTCCAACACCTAGATACCCGCTATCGTTTATATAAACGCTACTTGCTTGAATTACCTTACCTGTAGTTAAGTCGAACCGAGCGATAGCGTTATCAACTGATGAGCCAGGACCAACCACGTATCCAGCACTTGCATGGTTGCCCCAACCATAGGCTGCGGTCCACGAGGCGATTGAGGGTGCGGTAATGCCCGCCGCTGGGGATGCGAGAAATACTGGATCGGTCTCAGTGTATGAGGTGAGGTAGCCAGCGTCGTTTGTGAGGGCAGAAACGGGGTCGCCAGCGTGCAAGAAGCCATTGGATGACAGATAGGTCGCAACGCGCGCGTCGGTGTAGTAGAGGTTGCTTCCCTCTGAAACATGCCCGGTGTCCAGCACTACTGTTCCGATCTGTCCATTGACCGAACTCACAGCAGGGCTGGTGGCCGCTACGATCCATTCGGTACCGCTGTAGACGTAGGTCGCGCCGGTGCCTGTCACGACGGCAAAATCGCCCTCCTGGACCTCAAGAGCGTCTCTCTCGGCTTCATCGGCTACGACATACACTTCGGTGAGCCCAATGGCAGGGATGTACTGACTGGCGATCTTACCTCCGCTCCCAAGGGGAACGTATCCATCCGGTTGCCCCTTTTGACTTACCTGCTCAAAGGCAGTGTTAAGACCATCAACCTCCTCCCGAGAATAGTAGTCGTTCAAGAACGTTTCTTTGCTGACGAACTTGGTTTCAGAATCCTGGACGATTGGAAGAATATCCGCAGCGTTGGCTGTAGTTGCTTCGGTTAGTTGAGATATTTTTTTACCCGCAGTTGTCATATTTCAGCTTTTGACCGTCCTCGGTCAGAAGGAAGCCTCTCAATTCAGTGAGGAGGTTCTTGATGTTTTGCGCAGACAACAAGGGATTTCGGGGCGCAAAGACTGACGCCCTTCTTTGCGTCATTGGTGGTCGCTGATTGGTTATTTCGCAGCTCATACTTGTTATTTGAATTGTAGCACAGGCAGGCTTGGCCCCATCACGAGCTTGCTAGGAGGCCCCATTAGGCCCCCTGCAAGACAGCGATTACTCGGCGTCCTTCTTTTCTTCCTTCTTGGCCTTCTTTTCGGTCGGCGCTTTCTTTTCTTCCTTCACGATCTGAGCGAGCCCAAATTCATTAAGGAAGATGTCAACTGCGGTCTCTTCCTCGGCGTTTTCACGCTTGAGCACGAAGGCAGACACGCCAACAAGGGAATCCTTGACTTCGATTACCTTGGCGAACCTACCTTGGTAGTTCTCAATAATTGAACTGGCCCCCGTTTCGACCGGACATTCAGGCATAACCATGGAGGCTTAGGCATATGCCTGAGCACGTGCTTATGTCTGAGATTGAAATCATCACCGATGGCGGCCGTCGGCGCCGCTGGAGCGCGGCCGAGAAGCTGCGGATCGTCGAGGAGACGCTGGATGACCGGGCCAGCATCTCGGTGGTCGCGCGCCGCAATGGCGTGGCGCCGAACCTGCTGTATCGTTGGCGGCGGCTCATGCTCGAAGGAGGGAGTGTCGCCGTGACCGAGGACGATGACGTCACCAGCAACAAGGTCGTCCGGCAGATGGAAGACCGCATCCGGGAACTCGAACGCCAGCTCGGGCGCAAGACGCTGGAAGCCGAGATCCTGCGCGAGGCACTGGACAAGTCACGCTCAAAAAAACTGACCTTGCTCGCGCGGTCGCCG
>LADL02000110.1_pt1 | contig 23402 bp, 19 predicted proteins | sample 619721 | NCBI WGS metagenome assembly LADL02 (sample SAMN03397408, study PRJNA257561) | rock porewater metagenome | biome: terrestrial; feature: Opalinus Clay rock; material: porewater; isolation source: Opalinus Clay rock porewater BRC-3 borehole | place: Switzerland: Mt Terri URL, St-Ursanne ...
GATCCGGCCCGAGCGCGTCCGCCTGGCCGACCTGACCAGCCAGCCTGCCGCCGGCGCGTTGCGCGTATCCGGCAAACTAATCGACAGCCAGTATCTCGGCGCTGCCGTTCGGCTCACGCTCGCGCTCGATGACGGCGGCGAGTTTCACATCACCCTGCGCAGCGGCGATTTGGAGCAGGAGGCTCTTCACACGCGTCTGGGCGAACGATTCGCGGCGGAGTTCTCGCGGGACGACGTGAAAGCGATCCCCGAATGACGCCTGGGTGGATGAAGGCGGCACTCGCCCGGCTGCCGACGTGGCCGTATCGGATATCGCTGTCTGCACGCTCCGCGCGGGCACTCACCCTGATCGCGCTTCTGCTTCCGCCTTTGATCTGGCTAGGCGTCGTCTATCTGGGATCGCTGTTCGCGCTGTTCGCCCAAAGCTTCCTCCATATTGATGAGTTCTCCGGCGTCGTCGTCCACAAGCTTGGATTCCACACTTACGCCAAGCTCTTCACCGCAGCCAATCTCGACATCATCAGGCGCAGCGCGCTGATGGCGGCACTGGTCACCATCGCCGCCTCGATCGTCGCCATCCCGATCGCACTCTACATGGCGCTGTATGCAAGCCCGCGGCTCAAGTCGATCTTCTTCGTCGGCGTTCTGCTGCCGCTATGGTCGAGCTATCTTGTACGGGTCTATGCGTGGAAGCTCATCCTCGCAAAGGAAGGTATCGCGAACTGGGTCGCCGAGCACGCGGGCCTCGGCGGCGTTCTCAACTGGTTGCTTGCGCTGCCCGGACTGGGCGGGCCGTCGCTGTCGACGTCCTACATCGGCACCTTCACGGTCTTTCTCTATGTGTGGCTCCCCTACGCGATCCTCCCCATTCACGCCGCGCTCGAGCGGGTGCCTAAAAGCCTGCTAGAGGCAGCGGCCGATCTCAACGCTTCCTCGCGCGCCACACTTTTGCATATCATCTTGCCGCTGATCGTTCCGGGGATCGCTGCGGGGTCGATCTTCACGTTTTCCCTGACGCTCGGGGATTACATCATCCCGGGTATTATCGGACCGCCGCCATTGTTCATTGGCCAGGCGGTCCTGGCGCATCTAGGCGCCGCCGGAAATCTTCCCCTTGCGGCGGCGTTTTCCGTCGCGCCCCTCCTGATCCTCGCCGGATACCTTTACATAGCGCGCAGACTGGGGGCCTTCGATGCGCTCTAACCGAAAAGACGGTCTGGCCATTTCGGTTCTCGCATGGGCGGGACTTGCGTTTCTCCACATCCCCCTGATGCTTATCATCCTTTATGCCTTTACGACCGAGGACCGCTCTTATGTGTTTCCCCCGCCGGGTCTCACGCTGCACTGGTTCGACGTCGCGCTCAACAGCCGGCCCGACATCTGGCGCGCGATGGGGCTCAGCGTTCGCGTGGCGCTGGTGGCAACCGCGCTTGCCATGGTGCTGGGAACGCTCGCCGCGCTGGCGCTCCAGCGTGCGCGCTTCTACGGCCGCGAAGCGATCTCGCTCCTGTTCATCCTGCCGATCGCATTGCCGGGCATCGTCACCGGAATGGCGCTGCGCTCGGGCCTCGATATCCTTGGGTTTGATTTCAGCTACTGGACCATCGTCATCGGTCACGTCACGTTCTGCATTGTCGTCGTCCACAACAATGCCCTGGCCCGGCTGAGACGCCTTTCGCCCTCCCTCACGGAGGCGGCGCGCGACCTCGGCGCAAGCGCAGCCCAGGCGTTTTGGCATGTGACGCTGCCCAACATCGCGACAGCGCTGGTGGCGGGAGGACTTCTGTCCTTCGCCCTCTCCTTCGACGAGGTCGTGGTGACGACCTTTACTGCCGGCCAGCAGACGACGCTTCCGATCTGGATGTTCGCTGAACTGGTCCGACCCCGACAGCGGCCGGTGACGAACGTCGTCGCCGTCATCGTCATGGCGATCACGTTTGTCCCGATTGTCGTCACGTATTGGATGAGCCGAAATACCGGCGGAGTTGCCGGATCTGGAAAATAGGTGAAGATAGGGGCTTCCCCTGCCGTCGCACGGCAGGGGACCGCGCGGAGGCACACCATGGGTATCACGACCAATCTCACAATTGCCGGCAAGGCTGTTCCGGGAGCCGGCGAAGCCTTTAGGATTGTCAATCCGGCGACCGGCGAAGCGATTGTCACCGTTCACGACGCAACGGATGCGCAGGTCGCGGATGCCGTCGCCGCTGCGGCACAGGCACAACCTCTGTGGGCTGCAACACCTCCCGCCGAGCGTGCGAAAGCGCTGCTCAAAATCGCCGACGCGATCGAGGCGGATGGCGAGGCTTTTGCGCGACTTGAAAGCCTCAATTGCGGCAAGCCATTCGCCAAGGCGCTCGGCGACGAAATTCCGGCGATCGCGGACTGCTTCCGATTTTTTGCGGGCGCCGCGCGCGTGCTGCCCGGTCTGGCTGCGGGCGAGTTCATGCCGGGGTTCACGAGCATGCTGCGCCGCGACCCGGTCGGGGTGGTCGGCTCGATCGTGCCCTGGAACTATCCCCTGATGATGGCAGCCTGGAAACTCGCACCGGCCCTTGCCGCCGGAAACGCCATTGTGCTCAAGCCATCGGAACACACGCCGCTCACGGCGCTGAAACTGGGCCGCTTGCTCGGCGATCTGCTTCCACCCGGCGTCGTCAATATCCTCTTCGGACGCGGCACCTCAACCGGTCAGGCCCTGCTCGACCACAAGGGTGTTGCCATGATCTCGCTCACGGGCTCGATCGCTACGGGCCGCAAGGTTCTCGAAGCGGCCTCGCGATCGATCAAGCGGACACATCTGGAGCTTGGCGGAAAAGCCCCTGTCATCGTGTTTGACGACGCGGATCTCGAAGCTGTCGTCGAGGGCATCAAGGTGTTCGGCTATTACAATGCCGGCCAGGACTGCACAGCCGCATGCCGGGTCTATGCCGCGCCGAAGATCTACGACAATCTCGTCGCCGACCTTTCGAGTGCAGCACGGTCCATCAGCTACGGCCCGGCCGGCGGAGACGAAGCCGATATCGGGCCTCTGATCACGCAGCGCCAGCGCGAGCGTGTCGCAGGGTTCGTCGACCGCGCACGCGCGTCCGGGCACATCGAAGTCACGGCGGGTGGAAAACCTGCCGCAGGTCCAGGATATTTTTTCGAACCGACCGTTATCGCAAACGCGCTCCAGAGCGATGAGATCGTGCGTCAGGAAGTTTTCGGTCCGGTCGTATCGGTCACACGCTTTTCCGATACCGACGAGGCGATCGCGTGGGCGAACGACAGCGACTACGGGTTGGCCTCATCGGTTTGGACGCAGGATGTCGGGCGCGCAATGAAAGTCGCGTCCGCGCTCCAGTATGGCTGCACATGGATCAATACCCATTTCGCACTGGTCAATGAGATGCCCCATGGCGGCTTCAAATCATCCGGCTACGGAAAAGATCTGTCCATGCTTGGCCTGGAGGACTACACCGTGGCACGGCATGTGATGATCAAGCATTAGCCGAACTCTTGCCGAACATCCGCATTCGGCAGGAGTTGGCCCGCTACGCCATAATCGGTCCCGATCAGCGCACCTGCCTGAAGCAATCGCGCACTTCCTGCACGAATAGATCGGGCTGCTCAAACGCGGCAAAATGGCCGCCGCGCTCCAGCTCATTCCAGTGAATGATGTTGTGCATGCACCGGTCGGCCCAGCTGCGCGGCGCGCGGTAGATTTCCTTCGGGAATACGCTCACGCCGGTCGGGATGTGTAGTTCCACCGCGCCCAGTCCGCCGACAAAACTCTCCCAGTAGATCCGGGCGGACGACGCCCCGTTATTCGGCAGCCAATACAGCATCAGATTATCGATGAGTTCGTCGTAGCTGAGCGCATTGAGCGGGTCGCCTGCGCAATCGGTCCAGCGCCAGAACTTTTCGAAGATCCACCCAGCCAACCCGGTCGGCGAGTCTGCGAGGGAATATCCGATGGTCTGGGGGCAGGTCGACTGCTGCTTCGAGTAGCCTGAATCCCATGCGTCGTAAAATAGCATGGACTGCAGCATGTCGTTTTCCGCCGGGGTCAAGTTCTCGAAGGGACCCTCCGGCATCACCAGCGGGAGATTGACGTGGATCGCCTCGAGCCCCTTGGGACGCTGTACGCCCATCGCGGTCGTCACCACGGAACCCCAGTCGCCACCTTGCGCGACGTAGCGCGTGTAGCCGAGCCTCGTCATCAATGCGTGCCAAGCCTTCCCGATGCGCTGGACCTTCCAGCCGGTCTCGGCGGGTTTGTCGGAAAAGCCGAAGCCAGGCAGCGAGGGCGCCACCACATGGAACGCGTCCGCGGGATCTCCACCATAGGCCGCGGGATCCGTGAGCGGCCCGAGCACCTTGTGGAACTCGATAACTGATCCGGGCCAGCCATGGGAGAGTACGAGCGGCAGCGCATTGGCGTTCGGCGAACGCAGGTGCAGGAAATGAATTCCCAGTCCGTCGATTTCGGTCTTGAACTGACCGAACTTGTTCAGCATGGCTTCGCAGCGACGCCAGTCATATTTCGTGAGCCAATAGTCGACAAGCGCCTGCAAATTCGCGAGTGGAACGCCTTGCGACCAGTCACTGACCGGCTCCTTCTCGGGCCAGCGGGTCGCCTCCAGCCGCCGGCGCAAATCGGCCAGCGCGGAATCGGGAACTGCCAAGGTAAAGGGGTGGACCACGTTGCTCATGTTGTCATCCTTGCCAAGATTTAGAAGTGTTGCGAAGGCCACGCAGCGCCGCTTCGCAGCCGCGTGAGGAAGAGCCTGAGCCACGCCGCCGGACCCGAGCCGCAAATTGGAAATGCTCGTCGCGCGCATCTTCCCGGTTTTCTGTAACAGGATCAAGGCGCACCGCCCCACCTGCGGCGGAGCGCACCAGCGGATTACGAGCGCCAGTGAGGGTCCCGCTTGCCCAGAAACGCATCGATCCCTTCGCGGGCGTCTTCTTCCATCATATTGCGGGCCATCACGTCGCCGGCGTACGTGTAGGCCTCGCAGAGTGCCATCTCCCGCTGACGATAGAACATGGCCTTGCCGTAGCGTACCGCAGCCGGGCTTTTGAGCAGGATCTCGCCCGCCTTGCGCTCGACCACGGCGTCGAGTTCGTCATCTTGAACGGCCTCGTTGATCAGGCCCCAGTCTGCGGCGGTCGCAGCATCGATGAAGCGCGCGGTGAACAGCATGTCGAAGGCACGCTTGGGCGAAACATTGCGCGACAACGCAACTGCAGGTGTCGAACAGAACAAGCCGACATTGATTCCCGACACTGCAAAACGCGCCGACCGCGCGGCGATCGCAAGATCGCAGCTGCCCACAAGCTGGCAGCCCGCGGCGGTCGCGATCCCGTGAACACGCGCGATCACAGGCACCGGCAGCAACTGGATCGCCTGCATCACGCGGCTGCAGCGCGCAAACAGATCCTGATAGTACGCAAGCTGAGGCGTCGCGCGCATTTCGCGCAAATCATGCCCTGCGCAGAACGCTTTCCCGGCCCCTGCCAGCACGACGCAGCGCGCGCGTGCATCGCTCGCGACGGACTCGAGCTCGTCACGCAATGCGTCGAGGAGTGCCTCGGATAGCGCGTTGAATTGAAGCGGACGGTTCATGCGCAACGTCACGACGCCTCCGCGGTCCTCACGGAGGAGGAGTGGTTCCGGTGTCTGTAGAGCTGATTCCATTTCGATTGAACCTGTGCCGTTGAACAAGACTCGCGCGCCGACCATGATAGGCAAGGAGGGAGGGATTGCCTATCATTCCTGTATGCCGGCGAGCAGCCGGCGCCCGGACCCGTGCCAGGTTTTGACGCGCGTGATGTCGTCAAATTATTTGCTTTCTGTACAACTAACTTGCATTAAATGCAAAAAGACGATAACAACATGAAGACGGGAGAAGCGAACCAGCCGATAACCAGGACCGAATCGGCAGGGGAGCCTTTTGAGGGAAATTCTGCAATGACAACCAGGCTCTCAAGGCGAACTGTGACCGCTGGTGTCGCGGCGGCGGTCGCGATGCCGTGGGTCGCGCGGTCGTGGGCTTTCGCAGGAGACCCGATCGTGCTCGGCGTCCCGACATCCCAGACCGCCGCTGCCGGGGTTGCGGACCATCAAGATCACCTGAACGGCACGACGCTCGCGATGGAAGAGGTCAACGCAGCGGGCGGAATTCTGGGACGCGAGTTGAAGCTGTTCGTGATCGATATGGATGTGCTCTCGCCTGAGGCCAGCAAGCAGGCGATCGCCGCGTGCGTCGACGCAAAGGTCGCTGCCATCTCGAATGCGTTCACTTTGGTGCCGATCCCGACGATGGACACCTCCGCCAACTACAAATGCCCCTATCTCAATGGGAATGCACAGCGCGCCGCCACGGAAGCCATGCGGACAAATCCGGAGAAATATGGTCATATTTTTCAGCTCGCTCCCTCCGAAGTAAATTATGGATGGACGTTCCCGCTGTGGCTGGCACATGAGGAAAAGCGCGGCGTCTGGAAGCCCAAGAACCGAAAGGTTCACATTGTTCAGGAGCAGATTGCCTATACCCAGACGATCTCGAAAGCAGCCCAGGAAGCGATCAAAAAGCAGGGTCAGTTCGAGATTGCGCGGATCACCGACATTCAGTACCCGGTCCAGGACTGGGCGCCCATTGTTCGCGAAATGAAAGAGGTCGACGCCGCGGCGATCATGGTGGACCACTGGGTCGCCGCCGAATACGCGGCATTCTGCAAGCAGTTTCTCGCCGACCCCGTCGAAAATTCCCTCGTCTATCTTCAATACGGACCGTCACAGCCCGAATTCATTGACCTCGCAGGACGATCTGGCAATGGATTTTGCTGGGGCACAACGATGGGCGTGTATGGGGATGCGCGCGGCCTGGCCTTTCGCGACAAATACAAAAAGCGGTTTCGCGGTGTCATGGGCGAGGTCTACACCGGCATCGGCTACGACATCGTCCACTACCTCAAACTTGCCTGGGAGGCCGTCGGGGATCCACAAAACTTCGCCGCCGTCTGCGCGTGGATTCGCACAAATTCCTATCAATCCGTATGCGGTCACGTTGACATGCAAAACGCATATCAAGAGGCTGTGCACTTTCCCGACAACGGATTCGACACGCTCCAGACGGGTGAACTCGATAAGGGCGTCGCGACGCTCTACTATCAGGTCCAAGATTCCGAGCACAAGATCATCTTCCCTGATGAAGTGGCGCTCACCGCGCTGCAGCCACCCCCTTGGTGGAGCTAGGCGGCATGTTGGCGCGGGACGGCACCACCAACGACGCCATCGCACCGGGAGAACGGCAATCGCCGCTATTCTCTTGCAGGGATATCGCGTTGGACCTCGGTGGACGGGAGATCCTTCGCAATATCAGCCTGCACGTCGCGCCAGGCGAGGTGCTCGGCATCATCGGCCCGAATGGCGCCGGGAAGACGAGCCTCTTTGAGGTCCTGTCGGGCCGCATGACGCCGAAGGGCGGTTCGGTGAAATTCAAGGGCGCCGATGTCACCACGCTTCCGCTCCATGCCCGAGCCCGGCTCGGCATCGGACGCACCTATCAAACGCCCGTCATCCCGGAGGAGCTGACCGTTGCGGAAACCTTCAAGGCGGCGCGGCAGGCGTATCACCCCTACCTCACGCGGTTCGATGCCGAGTACGGCGCCGAACTTGTCGGCCTGCACGTAAAAGACGACACACCGGCGACCCGGCTCGATACGCTCGACCGCCGCAAACTTCTCCTCGCCTGCCTCTTGATGCGGCGCCCCTCGCTTCTCCTCATGGACGAACCGGCAGCTGGGCTGATCAACGCGGAGGTCGATGAGATCGATTATCTCCTGCGTCTTCTATCGAAAGAAATGGACGTCTCCGTGATTATCGTGGAGCACCGCATTGAGCTGCTCGCAACCGTCGCGGACCGGGTGCTGGTCATGGACGCCGGAGAGGTGATCTCGGAGGGCTCGATCGAAGATATTCTCGGCGATCCCAAAGTCCATGCGGCGTATTTCGAAAACTGATGGGGGCGATCCGGTCATGAACGACGCACCATCTCCGCCGGTTGAACGCCCGGCATCTGCGACACCGCCGCGCGAAGTCCTCAATGTGCGCGGCTTGTCGGCCGGTTACGGCGCGATGCGCGTCATTCACGATCTCGACCTCATCGTAAGCTCGGGTGAGCGCGTTGGTCTCGTCGGCCTCAACGGGCATGGCAAGTCAACTCTCTTCTACGCGATCGCCGGACTGACGGGCTGGCAACGCGGTTCGATTAAGCTGAACGGGCTCGAAGTCGGGCGCACGCGCAGTCAAGGACCGGGACGCTATACCCACGAGATCGTGCGCGCAGGGCTGGCCCTTATTCCTCAAGGCGACGAGATCTTTCACGGCCTGACGGTGGAAGAGCATCTCGACTCCGGTGCATTCACCACGCGCGCCTGGCGCGAGCGGGCAACGCGCAAGGAGCGCATTCTGGAAATCTTCCCACCCCTGAAACGCCTGATGAACGTCCCCGTCGGCCGACTGTCCGGCGGAGAGCGCCGCATGGTCTCTATCGGCAGGGGCCTTATGGCAGAGGCCTCGCTGTTTCTGGTCGACGAACCGACGCTTGGCCTCGCTCCCAAGATTGGCAAGAGCGTCATCGACGCGCTGATGGATGTCGAGCTTGGCGAGTCTGCGATGGTGATCGCCGAGCAGAACGTCTCGGTCCTCGAAGGACGGGTCGACCGCATCATCGGCATGCACGCGGGCAAGCTGAAGGGCAAAGCGTCCGCGGCACTGGCGCTGGAAGTCCCCGGGAGGGCGTGAGGGAATGGATATCGGCTTTTTCGTCACCAACGCCATCGTGCTGGCCAGCATTTACGGAACGTTGGCCATCGGCATCTCGATCACCTGGTCGAGTCTGGGGCTGGTCAATTTGTCCTATGCCTTCATATTTGCATTTTCGGGCTACGGTGCTTGGCTGTTCGCGCAGTATGTGACCGAATGGGGGCCGGCCGTCCTCGCCGCAGGCATCCTTTCGGGCGCGTTCGCCGGCATCGTCGTGTGCGCCCTCGCCTTCATCCCGATCCACGACAAGCCCAACTTCACAATGCGCGGACTGGTTGCGACACTTGCGATCAATTTGATCGGGACTCAATCCCTGCTGTGGTGGTTCGGCCCGCGTTCAAAGAGCCTGCCGGAAATTTTCGGCACCTGGAAGATCTCGCTAGGGGGCATGCCCCTGACCGCGGACAAGGTCGGCAATGTCCTGTCCTCGGTTCTGCTCCTGTTCGGGGTATTGAAGTGGATGCAGTCGAGCCGGCGCGGTCTTGAGATCCGCGCCATGATGATGAACCCGCACGCGGCAGCGATCGTCGGGATCGGCGTGCGCAGGACCGCGTTCTACGTCATGGCCATTACCGGGGGATTGGCCGGCTTGGCCGCCGTCCTGCTCTCTCAGACGTACTACATATCTCCCTTTGGCGGATTGACCCCGATGATCAAGGGCGTGGCGATTGCGCTGTGCGGCGGTCTGGGGAGCGTGCGTGGCGCCGTGATCGCCGCGATCCTGCTCGGCTTCAATGAAGCCCTCACCAATGTGATGCTCGGCGGACAATACGTCCTGATCACGCAGTTCCTCTTCATCATCGCAGTACTTCTGATCCGGCCTCGTGGCTTCGCGGGAATGCTCGATCGGGCGCGGGAAGCGTGAGCCATGAGCAAACCTGAAAAAAACAAGCCGGAGTGGCGCAATCCGCTTTTTGTATGGGGAAGCGAAGCAGAAGCACTTCCCACGACGCCGTTCCACGCGCCCCAGGACGTCTGGGACGCGGCGCGCGAGTCAAAGGCGCCGCTTCTGCCCGTAGGGCGCATGCGGCTGTACTACAAGTGGCCGGGACACGGCGGCTTGATGTGGAATCGCATCCGCTACTGGCCGACGCGGCGCCGTGTGCTCAAAATTCGCGGCGAGTACAATCCCAAGACTCTGCGCCGTGAGAAAACGATCGTCGACAAGCGACCGATCTGGTGGCTGCTGGGATTGGTGGCACTCGCGCTGTGGCCGCTCTTCACGCCCTCGGGAATGGAAAACACCCTGCTGACGGCAGGGGCGACATTCGGAATCTACGCGGCGATCAACCTGTGCTGGATGCTCGTCATCGGGACCGCCGGAATTATCACCCTGGCAACTTATGCAGTCGTGGGAACCGCCGCATTTTGCACAGCCCTTCTGTCAGTCAAATTTGGTCTTCCCTGGTGGATGCTGCCGCCGATCGGCGCCCTCGTCGGCTTGGGCTTTGGCGGAATCATTGCGTTGCCGGCCGCCAGACTTGACGGCTTCTACTACGCGCTCCTGACGCTCGGGCTGAATGAGCTGTGTCGAGTTTATTTCACCACGTCAAAGGTCTTCGGATCGGCGACCGGCGGCGTCTACGGCGCCGACACCTACATCCCCGAATCGGCGTCGCAGCTCGACCAACTCCTGATCGGATACTACGCCTGCTTCGCGCTGATGTTGCTGGCGCTCGCTTTCTATCGACTGGTCAATGGGCGCCGGCTCGGCCGGATCCTGCGAATGGCACCTGAAAAGCGCGAGGCGTTCGCCGAGGCGACGGGCGTAAACTACCGTGGAGCACGCATCTGGATCTTTATCGTCTCGTCGATCGCACTCGGCTTCATTGGCGGCTTCTACGCGGCTCACTTCCGCGGCGCATCGTTCTCGATCTTTAATTTCGATACGGTGCTTCTTGGCCTAGCGATGCTCGTCATCGGCGGAATCGGGCGCTCCGAAGGCGCGGTGGTCGGCACGCTGATCGTCGTTTGCCTGGATAAGGTTTTGCTTGGTCTTGGGCCGATGCGCATCATCGCAATCGGTGTCATTATGCTCCTCGTCGTTCTCTACCTCCGGAATGGCCTGTTCGGGATCAAGCTTCAGTACCGTGCATGGCGCGACAAGAAAAAGAGCGAGCGCCGGTCGACCCGCACCGAAAAGGGTGGTGAGATTCTCCCCGAGGAAGCGACGGAAACGCCCGACAAGGATGAGATATACCGCCGCCGCTTCGACAAGCTGCAGCGCGACCATCTCAAGATGCTGGTGACGCCGGAGATTATCGAGGAGCATCGCCGAACCCCCGGAGGCCAGCACAGCGCGGCGCTTGAGCGCTTGCTCACATACTTCCGGATTCAGCCCCAGATCGACAAGTATTCGGTTTCGGTCGTCGAACCGTTCAAGGCGTACCGCATCGTTGCGCTCTCCGGCGTGCGAGGCGTCGCGCCCCGCGTCGTCGACGACAAACTCTACGCGTCGCAAGACGAAGCCTTCCACGGCGTATTCTTGCGCCGCGTGCAGGACCTGTTGGAATCATAACCGCGCTGTAGGTGCCCTGAGGGGCGGGCTTCATTCGCGATGCGATTTAGAGAACCTGGGATCTGGATATGGCACAAGTAAAGCTGTTCGGGTACACGGATAAAATCTCGGTGAAGGTTGGTGACACCATCGGCTTTCACGTCAACGCCGACGGTACGGACACGGCCGATGCACACTTGGTGCGCCTGATCCACGGAGACGAAAACCCGGCTGGTCCGGGGTTTGTCGAAGAGGAAATCGAATGTGCTGCAAACGGCATTTGGCCGGTGCGCAAGCAATATACCCAAGTCGGCTCTTTCCTTGAGGTAGATGACCCACAGCGCAAATTGGCTCTCGACGGGAGCCTCACCCTGTTCGCCTTCATCTACGCTAACTGGCCCGATGCAGGCCGGCGTCAATGCCTGTTGGGTCGGTGGGACAACGACAAAAATCACGGTTTTTGCCTTGGGCTCGATCAGAACGGCCGCCTCGAATTCTGGGTGGGCCAGGGCAATGAGGTTGATTACGTGCAAGCTGAAGTGCCGCTGCAAAAGCAGATGTGGTATTTCGTGGCGGCGACGCTCGACGCACGGACCGGCCGCGCGACGGTCTATCAGGAGGGCGTCGCCAACCGCTACAATAGCCTTCTGGGTAAAGTCACGCCGCTCGACACACGGTCTCATGTTGCGGAGACCTTCCGGTTCCGGCAGGACAATCTGAACGACACTCCATTCCTGATAGCTGGATCGCGCGACCGGCACGACACGCGCGGCGAGTTCGTCTCACAGCTTTATTGCGGCAAGATTGACCGGCCTGGCGTCTTTGACCGGCCGTTGACCCGTAAGGAGCTTGACGAGATCAGACGCGGGGGGACGCCCCCCTCCCACGGATTGGTGGCGTACTGGGACACGACACTCGGCTATAGCGACAGTGGTATCGGCGACACAGTCACGGATGTTGGCCCCTTCGGCCTGCATGCCGAGGGCTACAACTGCCCTGTGCGCGGACAAACCGGGTGGAACTGGAACGGCCGGAACGATTCTTTTCGTTTGGCACCAAGCGAATATGGCGGCATCGAATTTCACTCGGACGAGATGATCGACTGCAACTGGGCGCTCACAAAGTCGGTGAAATTACCCGACACGCTACGCAGCGGCGTTTACGCGATGCGCTTGCGCGCAGGCGACGGGAAGGGCCTTGGCGAGGAGCACATTGTCTTTTTCGTTCGCCCCAAAACTCCTTCAGGGCGGATCGCGTTCCTGGTTCCGACGGCGAGCTATCTCGCCTACGCGAATGAGCGCCTCACATTTGACGCCCAGATCGTGCAGCCGATGGCCGGTCACCCGCCGCTCGTGTCCGAGCATGATATCGAGATGTATCGCAGCGAAGAATTCGGCCTCTCCTGCTATGACAGTTGGGCTGACGGCAGCGGCGTTTGCTACTCGTCGTACCACCGGCCGATCCTCAGCATGCGTCCCAAATATCGTATCTCGAGCCTGGGCTGTCCGTGGGGGTTATCCGCAGATCTGTCGATCATCGCCTGGCTCGAGCACATGAGATACGACTATGACGTCATCACCGACGAAGAGTTGGAACTGGAAGGGGTGTCGGCCCTCGCACCTTATGCCTGCGTTCTCAGCGGCACACACCCGGAATACTACTCCGAACCGATGCTGGACGCGACCGAGGACTACATCGTCTCCGGCGGGCGCTACATCTACACGGGCGCAAATGGCTACTACTGCAACGTCGCGTTCCGCAAGGACAAGCCATGGATCATGGAATGCCGCAAGCTCGGCGAGGGATTCAAAGCCTGGGACGCGCGTCCCGGCGAATTCTACATGGCAACAAACGGACAGCGGGGCGGCCCGTGGAAGCATCTGGGGCGCTCCGCCCACAAGCTGATGGGCGTCAGCATCGTATCGGAGGGTTTCGACACCAGCGCTCCCTATTATCGGATGCCTGACAGCGTTTCTCCCTCGGTGGCGTGGATTACGGAAGGGATAGACGACGAGCTTATCGGAGACTTCGGGCTTGGGTGCGGCGGCGCCGCCGGACTCGAGATCGATCGCTGCGATCCCGACATGGGCACGCCGCCGCACACGATGGTCATCGCATCGTCCGGCGGCCATACCGACACCTATATTCTCAGCTCGGACGCCGGGCCCTACGTCGCACATGCCGGCCAACTGGGAACCCACGACTACCGCATCCGGGCCGACATGACCTTCTTTACAGCACCCAACAATGGTGCGGTGTTTTCGGCGAGCTCGATCGCATTCGGCATGGCTTTGCCGATCAACAATTTCGACAACAATATTTCGCGCCTTCTTGGAAATGTCGTGAACGCTTTCATCAATCAAAGAGAGCTGCCGGCATTGCCTGCGACGGCGGCAACGCCCGTATCTCATGATGAAAGCCTGACGGTGTGAGCGTGCTATCAATGACAAACAAAGACGAAGCTTATCGGCACTTTTTCGAACGGCGGCAGCGCGCATTTCTCAAGACGCTGGTGACCGAGGAACTCGTTGCGGAACATAAGGCGCATCCGCTGGGGCAGCACACGGAAGCGCTTGAGCGCTTGCTTATCTATTTCCGGATGCAACCCCCGGCCGGGAAACATGCGGTCGTGACCCTCGATCCGTTCAAGGCCTATTGCATTGTCGCGCTTTCGGGCCACCGCGGCGTACCGCCGCGCGCCGTCGACGATAAGGTCTATCCTTCCGAGGAAGAGGCCTTTCACGCCCTTTTCCTTCTGCGCGTCCAGAAACTGTTGGAGTCGTAAGATGGCGCTTGCCAAAGTTTTTGGATACACGGACAAGATCTCGCTGAAGGCCGGAGATACTGTTCAATTTTACGTCACAGCCGACGGCACCCGAACGGCCGACGCACAGTTGGTGCGTCTCGTTCATGGCGATGAGAACCCCGCCGGACCTGGCTTCATAGAGGAGAGTATCGAGTGCGAGGCGAACGGCGCCTGGCGGGTCGAGAAGCAATTCACCCAGATGGGGTCGTACCTTGAGGTCGCCGATCCGGGCGCAAAGCTCGTCCTCGACGGAAGCCTTACGCTTGTCGCGTTTATATGCCCCAATCGCCCGCAAGCGGGCCATCCCCAGACGTTGCTCAGCCGCTGGGACGAGCACCGCAAATGCGGCTATAGCCTCGGGATCGACAAAACCGGACGGCTTGAGTTCCGACTCGGGCACGCAGGCGAAGTGACCGAAATCCAGGCGGATCGGCCCCTCCATCGCAGGATCTGGTACTTCGTTGCCGCGACCTTTGACGCCGGCAGCGGGCGCGCGACCCTCTATCAGGAGGGCGTTGTCAATCGGTACAACAGCCTTGTGAGCAGGGTCGCTGCATTACCGACAAACGCTCACGCCACCGAGCTTTTCCGCTTCCGGCAAACCAATCTGGCCGAGACGCCGTTTCTGGTCGCCGGGGCGCGCGACCGCAGTGAGGTGCATGGCACGTTCGTCTCCCAGATCTATTGCGGCAAAATCGACCGCCCTGGCGTATTCGACCGGGCACTCGCGCGCGGGGAGCTTGATGATCTGCGCCGCGGCAAGGCTCCACCCTCTCGGGGGCTTGTCGCGTATTGGGATACAACGGCGGGATATTCAGATCGCGGCATCGGCGACGCGGTGACCGACATGGGACCGTTCGGCCTGCACGCGAGGGGTTATAACCGGCCCGTTCGAGGACAAACGGGGTGGAACTGGAGCGGCCGGAACGACTGCTTCCGCATGGCACCGCAGGAGTATGGCGGAATCGAGTTCCATGCCGATCAGTTGGTCGATTGCAATTGGAAGGTCACGAAATCCCTGACGCTACCCGACAGTCTGCGCAGCGGCATCTATGCCATGCGATTGCGCGCGGGCGACGGCAAAGGCCTAGGGGAAGAACATATCGTGTTCTTCGTGAGCCCCCGGAGGCCCACGGCCCGTATCGCTTTTATCGCGCCCACAGCGAGCTATGTCGCGTCGGGAAATGACCAGCTCCCTTTGGATGCATGGGTAAGCGAAATCATCGCCGGGCGTCCTGCTGTATTGGCGGCGCAGGACCTGGAGCTTCACGAGCGAGGAGAGTTCGGTCTGTCGGTGAATGAAACCTGGGCAGACGGCACGGACGTCTGCTACAGCTCCTATCACCGGCCGTTGATGAACATGCGCCCGAAGTATCGCCACGCCGGCTTGGGGCTTCCGTGGGGGCTGTCCGCCGATCTATCTATTATCGCCTGGCTTGAGCACAAGAACTACGACTACGACGTGCTGACCGATGAAGACCTGGAGCGGGACGGCGCGCAGGCCCTCAAGCCGTATAGATGCGTATTGAGCGGAACCCATCCCGAATATTATTCGGAAGCGATGCTGGATGCGACGGAAGACTACATCGCCGGGGGTGGACGATACATCTACACAGGTGGTCACGGTTATGCCTGCAATGTGGCCTTCCGCGCGGACGAGCCTTGGGTCCTTGAATGCCGAAAGTTTGGCGAGATGTTCAAGATCTCGGGCGCGCGCCCGGGGGAATATTATATGGCCACCAATGGGCAGGCTGGCGGCGGGTGGAAAATGCTCGGCCGCCCGTCACAGAAAGTCGTCGGTGTCGGTTTCATCGCCCAGGGTTTCGATTCAACGCGGCCCTACCGCCTGATGCCGGACAGCTACCACCAGACAGTGTCCTGGATTACCAAGGGGATCAAAGGCGAAATCGTCGGCGATTTCGGCTTGGCCTATGGCGGCGCGGCGGGTCTGATGATCGATCGCTACAATGGAACGCTCGGCACACCGCCCCACGCGAAAATCATCGCGTCATCCGGCGGGCACACCGACAACTATGTCGTGAACCGGGAGGACGTTCATTACTCCTTTCCCGGATTATGGGGCTCGTATGACTATCGCGTTCGGGCCGACATGACGTACTTTACCGCGCCCAACAATGGCGGTGTCTTCTCTGCCGGTTCGATCGCGTTCGGGATGTCCTTGCCCGCCAACAATTTCGAGAACAATGTTTCCCGGCTCCTGGCCAACGTGGTCGAGGCCTTCGTCAAACCCGGTGCCCTGCCCGGCGGGCTCTGGGTGGACCTCGAGAAGCAGTGGCGCTAGGTCGCTCCTCGCGGCCGCGGCGATGGGGTCCGCATTGAAATCGTCTAATCGGGCATGATTGCCACGCTGAGAGGAATGTGCGCTGCGGACGCGAGGCGAACACCCAAGATCGGGTCTCGTGTCACAGCCCCGGGAACTGCCCCGGAATCCAGGACGTTCCAGCGAGCGGAATGCGCGCCATTGCTGCCGCCTCGATCGTCAGTGCGACCAGGTCCTCCGGCTCAAGATTGTGCAAGTGGCTCTTGCCGCACGCGCGCGCAATGGTCTGAGCCTCCAGCGTCATCACTTTGAGATAGTTTGCGAGCCTGCGCCCCGCGAGAACCGGGTCCAGCCGAGCCGACAGAACGGGGTCTTGCGTCGTGATGCCTGCCGGATCGCGCCCTTCATGCCAATCGTCATAGCAACCTGCGGTCGTCCCAAGCGCCTGATATTCGCTTTCGTAGCAAGGGTCATTGTCGCCGAGCGCGATGAGAGCTGCCGTGCCGATTGCAACGGCATCGGCGCCAAGCGCCAGGGCCTTAGCAACATCGGCACCGCTGCGGATTCCGCCAGAGACGATCAATTGCACCTTGCGGTGCATTCCGAGATCCTGCAGCGACTGCACCGCGCTACGAATGGCCGCCAGAATCGGAATCCCGACATGCTCGATGAAGACATCCTGCGTCGCAGCCGTCCCGCCCTGCATACCATCGAGCACCACGACATCCGCGCCGGCTTTCACCGCAAGGGCGATATCGAAATACGGCCGACTGGCACCGATCTTCAAATATATGGGTTTCTCCCAACCCGTGAGTTCACGCAGTTCCAGGATCTTGATCTCAAGATCATCCGCACCCGTCCAATCTGGATGACGGCATGCGGAGCGTTGATCGATGCCGGTTGGCAAGGAGCGCATCTGCGCGACGCGATCGGAGATTTTTTGCCCCAACAGCATACCCCCACCACCGGGCTTGGCGCCTTGCCCGATCACGATCTCGATCGCGTCGGCTTTTTGCAGATCGTCCGGGTTCATTCCGTAGCGCGAGGGAAGATATTGATAAACCAGCGTCTGTGATTGTCCTCGTTCTTCCGGCGTCATGCCTCCATCGCCCGTCGTCGTTGAGGTCCCGGCGATGGTCGCGCCGCGCCCCAGCGCCTCCTTTGCCTGTGCCGAGAGCGCCCCAAAGCTCATCCCCGCGATCGTCACGGGGATTGCGAGTTCGATCGGCTTTTTGGCGTGGCGTGTCCCGAGTGTCACGTTCGTCGCACATCGCTCACGGTAACCTTCCAGGGGATAGCGCGACATTGAGGCACCGAGAAAGAGCAGATCGTCGAAATGCGGCAGCTTGCGCTTCGAGCCGCCCCCGCGGATGTCGTAGATACCGGTCGCGGCCGCCCGGCGAATCTCCGCGATTGCATAACGGTCGAAGGTCGCAGATTCGCGCGGCGGGACAGCTTCCCATTGGCTTGCGAATGGGCCCATCAATATGCTCCCGCATTGTCGATATGAAAATTGTAGAGACTTCGTGCTGAGCCGTAACGGCGAAACTCCGACACATCGACCGCGTGCGCCTCACCCGCCTTCTCGATCAGCGTGAAAAGTTCGGCGCGGTGCTCGTCGCGCATTTCCTTCTCGACACAGTCCGCACCGAGGCTTTCGACCTTGCCGCGCACATAGAGGCGCGCCTCGTATAGCGAGTCGCCCAAGGCATCGCCGGCATCACCAAACACGACGAGCCGTCCCGTTTGCGCCATGAAGGCGGAGAGGTGACCGATTTCACCCTTCACAACGATGTCGATCCCCTTCATTGAGATCCCGCAGCGCGCACCCGCGTTGCCCTCGATTAGCAGGAGACCGCCGCGTCCGGTTGCTCCGGCGCACTGGCTCGCATCGCCCCGTACATGGATCAGGCCAGACATCATATTTTCCCCAACCCCCTGTCCCGCGTTGCCCTCGATGCTGATCCGCGCCTGCTTGTTCATACCGCCGCAAAAATAGCCGACATTCCCCTCGAGCTCGACGTTGGCGGGCGCGCCCATGCCCACCGCGAGAGCGTGCCGGCCCGCGGGATTGAGAACCCGCCAGATGGATCGGTTGGTCTCAGGCTGGAGTGCCTGGAGTGTGGCGTTCAGCTCGCGAACGGACACTTCGTCGAGATCGATGTCCGTCCCGCTCCGTTGAGCTCCTCCCACGCCGACGGCGCGCCCGACCCAAGAATTGTTCTCGCTCATCCCTGATGTTCCCAGAAATAAGGCGTGGCCGGCTTAGGCTCGAATACGCGCGCGCGCGCGATTCCCGGCAGGCATGTGAGACTGCGGTATTCGGACGCGAATCCCACATAGTCTATCGTTTCAGCAATAACTGCGGGCTTGCAGGCGATCGGATCGCGCAGGACCCCGAAGCCGGTTCGGGTCCCAACGACGAATGTAAAGAATCCATCCAAGTCGCTCAGACTCGATTCCAGGGATTGTCCAAGCGTGCGTCCCCGCCTCAGTTCGCGGGTCAGGTAGCCCGCCGCGACCTCGCTGTCATTCTGGGTTTCGATCGCAACCCCATCACGAACAAGCTCGCGTCGCAGGGAGGCATGATTGGAGAGTGAGCCATTGTGAACCAGACATTGGTCGCGCCCGGTAGAAAACGGATGCGCGCCATTAGTCGTGACGGCGGATTCGGTCGCCATGCGCGTATGCGCAATCCCATGCGTGCCTTCAATGTCGCCAATCTCAAACGCGCGCGCCACGTCGTCGGGGTAACCTACGTCCTTATAAATTTCCAAGCCGACGCCTTCGCTCACGACACGAATATGCGCGGCGTGGTCGGCTAGCCACTTGCGTGCGTGGGTTAGCCGATCAGCAGGGACCGTAACAACAGCGTGTGTGTGGCGCGAAACCACGGAGCGGGTTACTCCGATGGCCCGCGACAGTGCGTCGCCGAGCGTCCCGGCGTCGAATCCGGCAACATCCGAGGTCAGTGTCAGTTTCACCAAGCCGGGGATTTCCGCTGTGTAAACCGCAAACCCCGCGGAGTCCGGTCCTCGGCTGCACAACGTTGAGGTCATCGCCGCCAGCATTCCGCCAAGCTCTGGCCTGAGGTGGGCGCTTTTAATGAATAATCCTACAATTCCGCACATAAGGCTCTCCGGTAACGTCGGGGGATATCAGAAGAAGCTGAGATATCTCTCGACTTCCCATTCCGATACGTGGCGGTGATACTCCAACCACTCGGAGCGCTTGAGCGATATGAATTCGCCGATAAGACTATCGCCGAGCGCCTCCGAAAACAGGGCATCGGATTCAAGGGCGTCGAGCGCCTCGGTCAGCGTCTGTGGAAGCAGGCCGATCCCCATATCTTTGACCGCCTCAAGCGACAGACCATAAAAATTGACGTTTTTGGGTTCACCCGGATCGAGCTTCCGATCCACACCATCGAGTCCGGCGGCGATCAGTGCGGCTGTCGCGAGGTAGGGGTTCATGCTGCTGTCGCCGGTCCGAATTTCGAGGCGGCCGTATGGCACGCGCACCATCGCCGTGCGATTATTGTCGCCATAGGCAACGAACGCAGGCGCCCACGTCGCACCCGACGCGGTTCGCCCGACAACCAGGCGCTTGTAGGAGTTCACGGTAGGTGCGAGCAGCGCGGTGAGTGCGCGCGCATGCGCCATTACGCCACCCAGAAAATGATACGCCAGCCGGCTGAGCCCCATGCCGTTGACGTCGGCGTCATCGTGAAAAAGGTTTCGCCCTGCTCCATCTGCAATCGAGCAATGAATATGCATGCCGCTCCCGGTCGAATCGCTCCGCGGCTTTGGCATGAACGAGCAGATCGCGCCTAATTCATGCGCGATTTCGGACGCGGCCATCTTGAAGAACAGGATCTGATCCGCAGTCCGCAACGCGTCAGCATATTTAAAGTTGATCTCGTACTGCCCGTTCGCATCCTCATGGTCGATCTGGTAGACGTCGATTCCGACGGCCTCCAGCGACTCGACAATGCGCTCAAGAAAATTTCGACCGCGCATGAGGCCGCGATAATCGTAAGCGGGCTTGGCGAGCGTATCGGTCCCGTCGAACGGCACCAGCGCGCCTTGCGCATCACGCCGCAGCAGGATGAACTCGGGCTCAAGCCCGGTGTTCATCGTCCAACCGCGCTCCGACAATCGGGAGACTTGTGTCTTGAGCACATTCCGCGTGTCGACCGGATGACGATTGCCCTTGACTGTCCCTACGCCCATCATGCGCGCGTATCCGGGCGCCCAGGGTGTCACCATCAAGGAATCGAGCTCGCACACAACCATGAATTCCGCGTCGTGTGGTAGCATGCCCAGGCCCCAGGCGCCGGCTCCGGCAAAGCCTGCGCCATCGGTCACAACATCCTCGATATGTGCCAGCGGAACGGCCTTGCTCTTCGCGACCCCATGCAAGTCCACGAATTGTGCAAGGACGAAGCGCACGCCTGCCTTCGCGAGAAACGACTTCGCGGCCTTTAGGTCGACGCCCTGCGGTGTCGCGAGTTCTCCCGGCGCAAGCCTCGCAAGGCATTGGGTCGATGTCTGCATTCGCGCGCTCCGCTCCGCTTGGTGTCCGCATTTGGTGCTGCAAGGCCCGAAAGCACCTCGACCTGCCAAAATGACGTGTAACGTGAATTTGCATTTACTGCAAGTGATTTGTATATAGTGAAAATAAATAAATCTGCGAAACTCACAAATTGGAGCGCTGGCTTGGGCGAGAACGGGGATGGCGACGCGAACGGAGCAGCGATCACGCTCGGTGAGTTGGCTGCGGGCGCTGCGGGAAACTCCCCTGTGTCTACCGACCCTTTTTGGTGGCAAGACGCTGCGATCGAGCGTGAGCACGTTTCGCTGACGCGCGCCAAAGCCGACATCGTGGTGATCGGCGCCGGCTTTACAGGACTTTCCGCCGCATTGGTGCTGGCGCGGGCCGGACGTCAGGTCCTGGTCGTTGACGCCGGCGTGCCCGGCTTTGGTGCGAGCACGCGCAACGGAGGTCAGGTCGGAAGTGGAAACCAGAAGTTTCGCATCAAGACTCTGATCGCGATGAAGGGCGAACGGATGGCGACCGAACTTCTGCGCGAAGGTGTGGAGATGCTTGACGGTATCGAGCGGTTCATTCACGAGGAAAAGATCGATTGTTCCTTTACGCGCTGCGGCCGTTTCCGCGGCGCCATGCGCCCTGCGCACTACGATGCGATAGCGCGGGACATGGAGGATTTGAGGCGATACGCGGGCGTTGAATCGCACATGATCCCGCGCCGCGAACAGGTATCCGAGATCGGGACAGACGTGTTTTACGGCGGCGCGCTTTTGCCGATGGATGGGAGCCTGCACCCGGGAAAATATCACGCAGGACTGATGGTGAGAGTGCGCGAGGCCGGCGCGATCGTGCATGGGGGCATGCCGGTGCAGCATATCGCCCAGGAAACGAAGGGGCACGTGCTGTTAATCGAAGGGGGCCAGGAGATCCGCGCGCGCGACGTGCTGGTCGCCACAAACGGGTATTCGGCGGGACTTGGCGAGTTCTTCCAAACGCGGATCGTTCCGGTCGCGTCGGCGCAGATCACGACGGCCGCCATCCCGAAGTCGCTCTTCGATAAGCTCATGCCCACGCGCCGCGTCTATGGGAACTCAAACCGCGTATTCTTCTATTTTCGCTCCGCACCGCAGGAAGACCGCCTCATCTGGGGTGGGCGCGCAAGCCACATCGTTCCAAGCTCTCGTGCCGCTGCCTATGCCCATCTTGCGCGCGATCTCCTGCATACGTTTCCAATGCTTCGCGACATCGCCGTCAGCCACGCCTGGGACGGCCTCATCGGTTACACCTTCGACGAATTTCCCCATCTGGGCCGATCGCCGCAGGGCGTCTATTTCGCCATGGGATATTGCGGAACGGGCGTTTCGCGTTCCACCCATTTCGGCCGCAAGATCGCGCTCAAGATTCTGGGCGACCCGCAAGGCCGGTCGGCATTCGACGGGCTGGACTTTCCGAGCCATCCCTTTCATCCGCTCGCGAAGGCCGCTGTCCCGATCGTCGAGGCGTGGTACCGACTGCGCGACATCGCAAACATCTAAGCGCAGTACTGAAGAAATACGGCGACGTGTACGGAACATGACGGGCGCATATACCGTGATACGCGCCCGTCCTACCTCGTATCGCCCTATTTCTTTGAGCCTCGCGGCTTCAGTGAGGCCACACGTTTTTCCGTTTCCATCGCATCGTCCCAGTAACTCCGGCCGAAGACGGAGCGGGCCATCTCCTTGGCAAATTGCGCCCGGTGCCGGGCATTCAGATCGGGAGCATGCGTATCGGAGCCCGGGACCGGGCCGGCGCCCGGCCGCCCGGTTTTGGGCTGCTTGTCGTTCATAAAGGCCTCCACGTGAGCGTGTGCCATTCGCACGGAATGTGCGAACGCCGGCGTCCCGAGGTGTGCGCAAGACACACCTCGGGTGACGTCCGGACGTGACGTGGGGAAAAAGCGGCGTCAGCCGCTGCGTGTGATCGGGGCGATCAACATATCCGACAGATAGGCGCGCGACTGTAACGCGTCAAGGCACAGCGTGCCTTTTGGGAATCGAGGCATTGGATGACCGGCAGAACCGGGGACCGTTGGTAGCGGAGGAGGGACTCGAACCCCCGACACGCGGATTATGATTCCGCTGCTCTAACCAGCTGAGCTACTCCGCCCCATGGCATCGGACTATGAGCGGGGCGCATCGAGCACCCGCCTATCCAGTCCCGAAAGAGCCCGTGATTTACGCGGCGCCCTTCCCTCAAGTCAAGCCGCAACGTCCCGCCGCGCGATGAATCCACCGCCCAGGACCCGGGTGCCCTCAGCCGCATAGAGGACGCAGGCCTGTCCGGGGGCAACCGCCTCCTCGCCGCCCGGAATTTCGACGTGGGCGGCCCCGCCCGCGAGGATGACGGACGCTGGAACCGGCGCACGCGTCGAGCGCACCTTGGCGCGCACCGCCACAGGCGTCCCGGT
>LADL02000462.1_pt1 | contig 23167 bp, 22 predicted proteins | sample 619721 | NCBI WGS metagenome assembly LADL02 (sample SAMN03397408, study PRJNA257561) | rock porewater metagenome | biome: terrestrial; feature: Opalinus Clay rock; material: porewater; isolation source: Opalinus Clay rock porewater BRC-3 borehole | place: Switzerland: Mt Terri URL, St-Ursanne ...
GTCCAAAGACCCGGCCGGTAACGTACTCCACGGCGACGTCTGCGCCATCGATTCGAAAGACAATCTCGTCCACGCCGAGCATCGCCTCGTCGCCACCCTCGGCTGCGAGAACCTTGCCATCATCGAGACCGCCGATGCCGTGCTCGTTGCCGACAAGAGCCGCACCGAAGAAGTGAAGGCCGTTGTCGACTGGCTGTCCCAGCAGAATCGAGAAGAGCGCTCGAGCCACCGGCGGGTCTACCGGCCCTGGGGCAGCTACGAGGGCATCGACGCCGGCAATCGCTTCCAGGTCAAACGCATCACGGTCAAGCCGGGTGCCGCGTTGTCGCTACAGATGCACCATCACCGTGCCGAACATTGGATAGTGGTGTCCGGTACGGCCAAGGTGACGCGTGGCGATGAAGCGTTCCTGCTGACTGAGAACCAGTCGACCTATATCCCGTTGGGGGTCAGTCACCGCCTCGAAAATCCGGGTACGATCGCGCTCGATCTCATCGAAGTCCAATCCGGCGCCTATCTCGGCGAGGACGACATCGTGCGTTTCGAGGATCGTTACAACCGGGTCGAAGCGGGAAGTGCCCGAACATCGTGAAGCGACAAGCCAGCGTGCCCGGCCGCCCCGTGCGCGGCGGCATGCCCCGACCACACAAGGAGAACGCGAAGTGCGCAAGTTGATCACCCCGTCCCTCGCCGTACTGGCAACCCTCTGCGCGTTGGTGCTCCCCACCAGCGCCGTGCACGCGCAGGAAGTCGCTGCCGATTACCACGTCAAACCGGGCGACGTACTCATGATCTCCGTCTGGCGCGAAGAAGATCTGCAGATCGAAGCGCTGGTTCGCCCCGACGGCAAGTTCAGCTTCCCGCTGGTCGGTGACGTGCAGGCCGCCGGCCGCGCCGTCAGCGAGATCCAGACCGAGATCATCCAGCGCATCGAAACCTATATCCCGGACGCCGTCGCCACCGTGATGCTGAAACTGATCGAAGGCAACAAGGCCTTCGTCGTCGGCAAAGTGAACCGGCCAGGCCCGATCCTGATGACCAGCGACACCAATGTAATGCAGGCGCTTTCCATCGCCGGCGGCGCCGCGCAATTCGCCGGCCTGAAAAGCATCGTGATCCTGCGCGGGCAGGGCGGCAGCCAGAGCGCCATCCCGTTCAACTACAACGAAGTGGAGAGCGGCAAGAACCTGCAGCAGAACATCACCTTGCAAGCGGGTGATGTGGTAGTGGTGCCCTGAAGCCCTGCCAGCCCGAGAAGCAGGAACAACCCGTGAAACGACCGAAGCGCATGTGGCAGACGCCGCCAACAGCGGCATCAGCCCTGCCCGGCCCACACAGAAACCGCGCAGAGCGCGCCTCGCCCCAACGCGGCATCGTCACACCAAGCCCTTGTGCTGCACTGCAAACAAATGTCATGGTGTCGCAATGCTGAAGGGCAGTCGCAGACCCGCCAACACGCCTTCGGCTAAAGTCGCGGCCGTCTTGCTACTGGTCCTTCCCATGCTCAACGTAGAAGCCATCGATCTCTCCTGGCAGCCGCGCATCAGCCTCGGCACGCGAGCGACCGATAACCTCCGTTGGCAGACCGACGACGAAGAGGCCGCGTGGGGCTTCGATACCGGCGGTGGCCTAGTTCTCCAGGCGCAATCAGATACCTGGCGCTCGCGCATAGCGCCGGCCTTCAATTTCCGCCGTTTCGTGATCGGCGAGGATGCCGATGCCGACGAGTACCAGGTCAAAACACAGAACCAATGGGCCTTCCTCGAGCGCGCATCGGCGAGCCTCGATTTCGATTACATCCGCGATTCGACGCTCTCTACAGAACTCGTCGATACCGGGCGCGAGAACGCCGTAGTCAACCGGGACACCATCTCGGTCAGCCCAAACCTGAACTTCCTGCTGAGCGAGAAGACGAGCCTGAACACCGGGTTCTTTTACACCGACGTCAGCTACGAGGAGCGCGACGGGATCCCGTTCACCGATTACGACTTCAAACAGTTCAATACTTCGCTGAGCCATGCCTATACGGATACCCTGACCATCTACGCCTCGGGTTACATCAGCGAATTCCGCACCCCAGACAATGGCGGGAAGTCACTGACCTACGGCGGCATGGGCGGCATCAATTATCGCTATTCCGAGACCCTCGACGGCGACTTCGCGGTTGGCTACACGCAAAGCGAGATCGACTTCCTGACCCAGCAGCAGACCGGATTCCAGTTCGTGATCGATCCGGTGACCGGCCTAATCAGCATCGTGCCGGTGTTCGTCACCGTCGAAGACAGCGCCGTCGATGGCGGCCCAATCGCCCGCGCGAGCATTCACAAAGCCTTCGAACGCTTCGATACACGCCTCGATTACTCGCGGTCCGTGAGCCCATCGGCGTTTGGCGCGCAGAGTGTCTCCGATGACATCCTGGTGATCGTCGATCACGATATTACTCGCCGATTGAGCCTCGGATTTCGTGGGGGCTACAACATGCGCTCGGCGGAATCAGATCAAGTCGCGGGAACCGGTGGAAATCTGAATCGCGACCTGATCCAGCTCGGCGCTTCGGTCCGTTATCGCTATACCGAAGAGATAACGCTGGCTGCCAACTACCGTTTCGGTCACAACGATCTCATCGACATCAACGATACTGCCGTGAACAACTCCCTGTTCGTTACGTTGACCTATAACGGCGAACCCCATTTCTATCGCGGATTCTGATTTATGGAAGAGGCACTAGCTCCCACCATCAACTATGGCGAAGCCATCAAGCGCCGGCTGCCGCTCGGCTTGGGCACTGGTCTGATCCTGCTGATCCTCGCGTTCGGTGTCGCTTTCGGTCTGCCCGCGATCTACAAGTCGCGCGCGGTGATTCTGATCGAACAGCAGGATATTCCACAGGATCTCGTGCGATCCCTGGTCACAATCTATGCTGATCAACGCATTCAGATCATCACGCAACGCGTGCTGACCAATGCCAATCTCGTTAGCATTATCGAAAAATTTAGCCTATACGTCGACGATCGCGAAACCGATCCACTCGAGCGCGTCGTCGAACAGATGCGCGAAGATATCACCATCGCGCCGATCAGTGCCGACGTTGTCGATCAAAAGACCGGCAAAGCAACGCAGGCGACGATCGCTTTCGAACTTGCATTCGATAGCGAAGACCCGGTTACCGCGCAACGCGTGGCGAACGACCTGGTCTCACTCTTTCTTAATGAGAACCTGAAGCAGCGCACCGAAGCGACTGAAGACACCTTGACCTTCTTATCGGCCGAATCCGAACGCCTGAAAAACAACGTTGCGGAACTCGAAACCCGGCTTGCCGAGTTCAAGGAACGCAATGCAGGGGCTTTGCCCGAACTCTCGTCGCTGAATCTGCAATTGCTGAGCCGGAGCGAACAAGACTTAGTGGCGATGCAGAACCAGATCAGTTCGCTCGAACAGCAAAAAGTCTATCTCGAATCCGAACTGGCCCAGCAACCGGCCAGCGCCACGGTGTTGATGTCCGAGACTGGCCAGCGCATCATGAGCCCGACCGATCGGCTCAAGTCTCTCGAAGCGGAATTCATCACTCTGAGCGCGCGCTACGGCGCCAAACACCCCAGCGTGGTGACTATGCGCCGCGAGATCGATTCACTGCGCCAACAGACGGGCACCGCGCCACCCGCAACCGAATTGGCCGCGCGCCTACAGTCCCTGCAGGGGGAACTCGCAACGAACAAGGAACGCTATGGCGTTGAGCATCCGGATGTACGCCGACTCCAGCGCGAGATCGAATCGCTCGAACGGGAACTTGCTGATGGCGGCCGCCTGGCGGCCGCAGCCGCAAGTGGCGCCCCGGAGCCGACGCCAGATAATCCGGTCTATGTACAATTGAAAGCCCGACTGGATGCCACCACGTCGGATTTGCGCTCGCTACAGGGCCAGCAGGCGGCGTTACGGGCCAAGATTACCGATTTCGAAAAGCACCTGAGTGCCGCGCCACAGGTTGAAAGAGAATACCGGGCCCTGACGCGCGACTACGACATCGAGACGGCCAAATATCAGGAAGTACAAGCCAAACGCCAGGAAGCGGAACTCGCGCGGAGCCTCGAAACTGGGCAAAAAGGGGAGCGCTTCACTCTGATCGAACCCGCCGTTATTCCCGAAGAACCCGATAGGCCGAATCGGCTGGCCATCGGCTTCCTTGGTGTGGTGCTTGCCATCGCCGGCAGCGTCGGCACCGGGGTCATCGCTGAGAATCTCGATACGCGAGTATACGGCCGCTCTGGCGTCAGCCGCTTGACCGGCGTGCCGCCGCTGGCCGTGATCCCTATGATCGAGAACGCAGCAGTTCGGCGGAGCAGGCTGCGCCGAAGAATTCTCATCGCCCTTGGCTGCGTGGGGCTGATGGCGCTCGGGGCCCTTGCCGTACATCTGATAATCGGCCCGCTCGACGTGCTCTTCTACCGTGCGATGCGTGTGCTCGGGTTCTAAAGCTTTGCGCGACGTCAACGAGAATCTCAAGACAGCCATGACGACTATCCGGAGAGCATGATGGAACGGATCAAGCAGGCGCTCGACAAGGCGCGGGCCGAGCGCGACAGCACTAGCGATTCGCATCCCGCACCGGGTACTGCCGCAACAACTGGCTCGGGTGCGCTACAAAGCGAAACGGAAATCCAATACTCACAAACCCGCGTGAGCAAACTCGATACAGCTGTGCTGCGCGAGAACAAGGTCATTTACGGTGACGCCGATCGCGAAGGGCTGACAGCCTACAAGATGCTGCGCACCCAGGTGCTGCAGCGCATGGTGGCACGCGAATGGAACGCACTCGCCATCACCAGCCCAGCCGAAGGAGACGGCAAGAGCCTGACAGCCATCAATCTCGCCATCAGCCTCGCGCGTGAGTTGCACCACACCGTGCTCCTCGCCGACCTCGATTTGCGCAATCCGAGCATCCATCGCTATTTCGGCATACAACCACAACGCGGTATCGACGATTACCTGCTTCATGGTGTGCCGTTGAACGAGATCCTGGTCAACCCAGGCATCGAGCGGCTGGTGTTACTCCCAGCACGTTCTATGGTTGAGAACTCTTCCGAACTGCTCGCCTCACCGGTGATGGGTCGCCTGGTGCAAGAGCTCAAGTCGCGTTATCCCTCACGCATGGTCTTGTTCGATCTTCCACCCATCCTTGCCTCAGACGATGCGCTTTCATTTGCACCGCATATCGATGCCTTGCTGCTCGTACTGCGCGATGCGAAGACGACACGCGATGAATTGGAGCATGCGCTCGATATCCTGAAAGACGTGCCGATCCTGGGCACGGTGTTGAACGCGTCGAACGAGAAGATTTCGACCTACTACTGATGAACGGCCAACGGTTATCGACGCGCGAACTCGCCGCCAGAGCCATCGCGAAGGCGAGGGGGCTGGGGCCGCGCCGAACTAGCCGCCACTGAGGCCTCCCCATGTACGAGAATTTCTACGGCTTCAAGGAAAAGCCGTTTTCGATGACGCCCGACCCGGCATTCTTGTACCTGGGATCCAAGCATTCGACCGGTCTCAGCATGTTGCGCTATGGCTTGTTGAATCGCGCCGGGATCACCGTCCTAACGGGCGACATCGGCGCCGGCAAAACGACCCTGATTCGGCACCTGTTGAATGATGCCACCGAGGATTTCGCCGTCGGGTTGATTTCGAATACCCACGAATCGTTTGGCAATCTGATGCAATGGGTAGCCGTCGCGTTCGACATAAAATCTGAATCCGACAGCAAAGCCATCCTCTATGATCTTTTCGCGCGCTATCTCATCGAGCAATATGCAGCCGGGAAGCGCACCGTGCTCATCGTTGACGAGGCGCAGAATCTCGATGACGCGACGCTCGAGGAGCTGCGGCTCTTGACCAATATCAACGCGGACAAAGATCAACTGTTGCAACTCGTGCTCGTTGGCCAGCCTGAACTCCGTACGACGCTTCGCAGCGCGCGCCTAGTGCAGTTCGTGCAGCGCATCGCGGTCGATTACCACCTCACGCCACTGAGTGCCGACGAAACCGGGCACTATATCGAGCATCGCGTCAGGATCGCCGGTGGGCCTCCGGATCTGTTCCATCAGGTCGCCCGCCGATTCATCCATTACCAATGCAGCGGTGTGCCGCGGCTGATCAATTCCGTGTGCGATACCGCCCTTGTTTACGGCTTCGCCGAGCAGGCGTCACAGATTAGCGCGGAACTCGTATTCGATATGGTGACCGAGCGCATCACGGCCGGGTTGTTCGGCGCAGGGCATATCAAGTACGACGATATCGAAGCCGAAACGCCCGAACAGGCCTACAAGAAGGCGATGAGCAGGGCCCGCCGGCGCGCGGCGAACTATTTGCGGCGGTCGCACAAGGAGATCGATCCTCAGCAGCCGTTTGTGGAAGGAACCAAATCGGCCAGTGGTGATTGACAGGTAGACAATGAGTGGCATGCATGATGACTAAGCGAATTAAATTATTACTGGTGGCGGGCGCACGACCCAATTTCATGAAGATAGCGCCCGTCATCCGAGAGATCCAGAAACGCTCGGATCACTTTGTCCATGTCCTGGTGCATACCGGTCAGCATTACGATGAAGGGATGAGCGACGTCTTTTTTCGAGATCTGGGAATCCCTGCACCTGAACATCACTTGAGCGTAGGCAGCGGCTCACATGCACAACAGACCGCTGCGATCATGACCAAATTCGAATCAGTACTCGCTCAAGAGGATCCAGCGTATGTCTTGGTGTTCGGAGATGTGAACTCGACATTAGCGTGCTCGGTCGTCGCAAAGAAGATGGGCTATCCGGTAGCTCATGTAGAGGCGGGCTTACGCAGTGGCGACCGCTCGATGCCTGAGGAGATCAACCGTATAGTGACGGACTCGATCAGCGATCTGTTTTTTGTCACGGAAGAGAGTGGCCTCGAGCACCTGGCACACGAAGGCCACGACATGTCGACAGTTTTTCATGTCGGCCATGTCATGATCGATAATTTGTTCTTCGAGCTACAGCGGCTCGACGCGGCAGAAACGAAGCCTTCGAATGACATCCTGCCGTTTGATCTCCCGGCTCGATTCGGCGTGGTGACATTACATCGCCCGTCCAATGTCGACGACGAGGCAACACTGCGCGGAATCCTGAGCGCGCTGGGCGAGATAGCGAGATCACTGCCGTTGTTTTTCCCAGTGCACCCTCGCACGCAAGCATGTCTGAGCCGATTTGGGATTGACATGCCCAGCGCGGTGACGACCACAGCGCCACTCGGCTATCGGGAATTTCTCAATGTGTGGCGGAACGCCGCCTTGATCCTGACCGACAGTGGAGGCTTGCAGGAGGAATCCACAGCACTAGGAGTTCCTTGCCTGACGCTTCGCAACAATACCGAGAGGCCGGTAACGATTAGTGAAGGAACGAACATTTTGGTCGGGACTGATCCGGAGCTCATAGTTCGCGAAGCTCGGCGTGTAATTGATGCCCCTCCAGGCGAGACGACTTTGAAGCGCCCACGTCTATGGGACGGGAATGCAAGCGGACGCATTCTCGATATTTTTGAGAAGAACTTGGCCAGCGTTGCGGCATGAATAGGATGCAATCCTTGAAAGCCATAAGGCACTATCGATGACCGCCATGGTCCTCCTTGCGATTAGCACGGCCCTGAGCATTCTGTTCATCCCGATCGCTACGCGCTTGGCGCCCTATATGGGCATGGTGGATCTGCCCGATCCCAGGAAAGTGCACGCCAAGCCGATTCCGCGGATCGGCGGCATTGGTATCACTTTAGGGGCATTGATCCCGATTGTTTTTTTTCTGCCCTTTGGTCCTCTGATGCAGTCGTTCGTAATCGGTGCCGTCACTCTGTTCCTTTTCGGAATGTGGGACGATGCGAAGCAACTATCGCATTGGGTGAAATTTGTCGGTCAGTTTTTTGCGGCCGGCCTGGTGGTTTATTACGGAGACCTCTGGGTCGAACGGTTCCCATTCCTCGATGGTCGTCTATTGCCGGAATACATCGGGAAGCCCTTTACTGTATTTGCGATCGTGGGGGTGATTAATGCGATTAACCACTCCGATGGGCTCGATGGACTTGCAGGCGGTGAATCACTGCTCTGTCTTATCGTAGTTGGTTTCTTGGCCTACATTGCAGATGACCAACTTGCTGTGTATCTGAGTTGTGCGATTGCTGGTGGAATTTTGGGATTTTTGCGCTTCAACACACATCCGGCACAGATTTTCATGGGCGACGCAGGAAGTCAGTTCCTCGGCTTTAGTCTAGCGTTTCTTGTGGTCTATTTGACGCAGGTCGCCCATCCTGCCTTGAGTCCTGCTCTTCCATTACTTCTGATTGGGTTGCCCATTGCGGATATCAATGCCGTGTTCTACTTGAGGATTACAGGAGGAATGAACTGGTTCAGGGCATCCCGGAATCATGTCCACCATAGATTATTAGACCTCGGATTTAATCACTATGAGACAGTGATTGCGATCTACTCAGCGCAAGCTTTGTTAGTTGGGAGCGCAGTTCTTGCTCGATATGAATCTGATTTGGTGGTCTCTTTCATATTTTTCGTTGTTATAGCAGCAGTATTCATCTTATTAACGGCTGCGGAACGCAGGAAATTAAATGTAAATCGGGATGAGGCGCCGAGTGGATTAAGCCGGTTCTTCGATCTGAAAGCTATAGATCCGATGATCGGAAGATTCGCCACTGCAGCAGTGACATGGATTACTTCATTAATTGTAATCGCTGGAGCGTGGGTCGTCGCAGAGGTCCCTGTCGAATTCGGATGGGTAGGCAGTGTGCTCTTCGTGCTGTGCGCGGGAAGTCTCGCAATACAGAGCAGAAGCTTCGGTTGGATGATTCGCCGGATTGGAGTATACGTCGCAACTCTATTCGTGGTTTATCTCTCGATAAACTATCCTTCGTCGAATTTAGTGTTATCGCATTTTTTCTCGACGCCCGTATTTATTGCGCTAGCCATAGTTTTAGCCCTCGCTGTTCGATTGACAGAAGAACAGACTTTTAAAACGACCCCAACGGACTATCTAGTCGTCTTTGGCATAATTACGATTGCATTGTTTGGTCGGGAGCAATTCGCCGCTCGCGAGACGAGCCTGCTGGTTATTCATTCTGTAATCATGCTTTACGCTAGTGAATTGGCGTTTCGTGAAGAATCAGGGCGCTTTAATGTACTTACATTTAGTACGTTGATCGCGTTAGGTACTGTAGGGTTTCGCGGAGTCTATCCAGCTTAGATGTCCTTCCGAATATCGATTAATCGGCGATAAATAAGTAGGGCGAGGAAGATGGAGCTTACGGACAGCGGGTCGATCGGATCGCCTAGGAGGCGAGATGGCTGCACGCTAAATGACTGTGCGGTGAAATCGAACGGTAGCTAGGGAGCTCGGGGACACGCAACCGACTACTGGGGAGTCATTGCACAACCCTTGACCGAGAGACGTCCCGAGCTCGAACATTGCAGGATGAGTTCGATGGTCGCAATGCAACAAGTTGGCGTGGATAGCCCAACGATCCTGCGAGCCGCACATCGCGCGTCCTGCGCTGATGGTGGTGCAGATCACCACGGTCGCACCGTCTCACAAGTCGCCAATGCCGTCTATGCGGCGTGCTAGACGCTCTAGTGTTGTCTTGAAAGTAGAAAATTACGCTAGTCATTTGTGAAATTATAAAATGTTCCTATTGGATTGGACATTCTAAGTAGAGGAATTGCGTTAATGCTAATTGATAAGGAGAGGCAGGCGAAGCAGGTTCGCGCATCGGTCGAAGGATCTGGTGTCGCGATCCATAACTTTCGGCGATCCTTATCAGGTCCTATGATGGTGTTAGTGGCCTTGCTACTTACAATGATGTTGTCTTTGTCCGGCCTACCCGGCGCCCGCTGGTCGATATATGTTCTCCCGTTCGTTGCGACGCTGGTATGGCTGTCTCTTGGGCCGCATAAATTTCACGCGCCACGCGAGGTATGGCCGTTTATACTTCTTGTAATCGTGTCGCTGTTCACGCTTTATGCAGCCAGCGTTGATGGCTGGAAACGGTTTTATTTTCTATTTGAGTATGGTTTCGTATTTATTCTGTTCAGTTTTTATAAAGTTAAAATAGATATTCGTAAGCTCGTCGCGTTCTTTGTGTTTCTGTTCATTCTGACCTCAATAAGATCAATGGGCGGTGTGCAGAATATTTCAGAATTGGAAGTATCGATTTTAGAATCATATTCGTCGCTTGAGAGTACGCTTGCATTTTGTTTTGGGTTGATTGGGCTCCACTTAATAATTAAGCGTCGATATTTTTGGGCAGCAGTATGTATTGGATTTTCCATACTTGGCCTAAAGCGCATAGTGTTGGTCGCCATTGCGATTACTCTTATTGTTAATTTCCTCCCGTCGGCTGGGCGGAAGTTCGTTACGAACCCTATTGTGCTAACTGTGTTGCTAGTCTTTGCAGTCGTGGTCACGATTGTTTTCGCACAGGGTGGATTCGATCAGTTGGTAATTGACTATGCAGGGAAACATCCGAACGCATTTGCGATGGGAAGGCAAACGCTGTGGGCTGATGCGCTTAGGATCGCGAATTACAATTGGCAGGACTACTTTATTTTTGGGATGGGGCACAGTGGAATTACAGACGCTATGGCGAACTACTACAATATGCCTAGAATCCGCCTTCACAATGATGCACTTACGATATTGTTGGACCATGGATGGATTGTAACGAGCGTCTTTTTGTTTCTGTTAGTGAACTTGAAGTTGGAAGCTCAGCGACTAATGGCTTTTTTCATTGGAATAATCTTTTTGACTGACAATGTCATTATTTACCAGCATGTGATGCTCCTATATTTGATTCTTCAGCAACAAGTCGAGAGTTATAGGAGTGAGGAGAGGGCGGAATTAACTTCTCGTAATCAATGGAGGGCAACATGAGTCGAGCACCTCCTGGCCAGTCAAGAGTAAGTTTCTTATGACCTTGAACGGGTTCGGCAGCATTAAGATTGAGCGTTCTCTCGTCTCGATTGTTCCCTGCCGGGATAGCTTGCGCCAACGAGACAATATGACTGGGCGAGCATAATGTGAGTCAGCGACATCCTGTACCGGAGCACTGGGTAACTGGTTCGGCCGAACGGCTCTCGCCTTGAACTCATCGCTGTACTTGGAGGTCGTTCGCGGACCTGATTTTGGCATCACAGAGCACTCCGAAATGATTAGTTCAGGGTGTCCACTAAACCGGAGAAGCTATCGACGGAGATCATCCGCATCGTTAGAATTCGTTCATAACGTCCAAGCACTCGGGCAAGGTGTTGGCGGATGCACAATTCCTTTCCACTCTCCCAACAAAGCAACCTATTCAGTCGCAGGAGAGTTGTGTAGTCATGCGAGAATGAAGGTTATGATGTTAAGAGAACATGTGCTTGACCAAATCCGCCTTTACCAGCCGTTGTTTTTTACCGTGATGCGTCTAAAGCGGCGGTATCGCAACCTGCTTGTGAATACCGCATCTCAGCTGGTTGTGGAAGGTTATCCGCGCAGTGCTAACACGTATGCGGTCGCAGCTTTACGGACGTCCCAGCCCGGTCCGCTGCGACTAGCGCACCATACGCATTCAGTTGCGCAAATGCGGCGTGCCTATGATATTGGTGTCCCAACCCTGCTTCTTATACGGAATCCCGTGGACGCAATTCTTTCATACGTAATCCGCGAGCAAGCGGTGGACATACCATTAGCAATCAACCGGTACATAACCTTTTATCGTTACACGCTTCCACTAAGTGAAAAGTTCGTCGTGTCGGATTTTGAAACAACAGTTTCAAAATTTGCCAACGTCATCGCCGCTTTGAATGATCGATATCCTCTTAACTTGTCCGGCTTCGATGATACGCCAGAAACCCAACAGGCAATTAAAAGGGAGGTGGAACGTACGGAAAGACATCACTCCGGAGGGCCAGTTTCGGAACTCAAAGTCGGTCGGCCGTCTGAGGAGCGGAGAAAGATCAAGCGTGAACTCGAAGCACAACTTGCCGAATTTTCACAGGACATCGAGTACGCTAATGAGCTTTATCAGGCAATCAAAGCGCGATCGTGCTGCTAGCTATATTTCGCTGCATCGACTGGGAACTCATTGTTTTTTGAGATCCAGAGTGGCGACACAGCGTTTCCGGAACATACTTCATGCGATTCTTCGCCTAGCGAAGGGCCGATAGACCAGCACTTAGCAGCAAAGCGTCCAGCTGTTTTATGCTACGTAACGCTGCACGGTTGAGCTGGCTGGTGGAAAACTCGGGTGCTTCTAGGGCGATCGCCCAAGTGATGGCCCCTCCGGCTGCAGTTATCCTTCGAGTCCAATCCAACATCCTATCAAGTGGGAAGATCTTGGTGCCGCCGCGCCAATCGGACTGCACGGGTACAAATAGGTGGAAGACTGCTTCGTCCTCATTAGCTCGTGACTTCGACAGCATACGCTCCACAACTATGTCGTTTTCTTTCGACCAAGGCGCGAACCAATGCGGTGGAGTGATGTGGCCCGCAGTATAATCTTCAGTCGGATGCGACTTTCGTACTCCCCAAAGAAAACTCTCGTCCCCGTCATCCTTTCGCTGTGGTATCCACTCGTGAAACTGGTTCCAAGCCACCAACGCGTTCGGATTGCCCTTTTTTACGGCATTGCGATAGCTCTCGTAGTCCCCAGTTTCGCCATGGTCGAACCACCACCCATCGATAGACTCTGCATATTGCAACGCGAACGGCCCGATGATGTCCTCAACCATGGCCTGTTCGTGGGTCATGTCGACCTTGCGGAGGTGACTTTGCCAATTTGCCTCGATTCTCTTAAGCAATGCAAATAGCGAAGGTTGGCTGCTCTTGAATCGCGCGAGGCGACCACCCTTAAAGAAAGACATATCAGGGCCTTGTGCAGCAAAGTAAACAAACGTACGGAAATTCTCGCTTCGAAACCGCGATAACGCCGCGCCGAGCAGATCACGATCCGCGACCATGTCTTTATCAATCGAGCGGAGAGGCGCGCTTGGGCCCGTGTAAAGTCCGCCAAGAGCCGGATGCGTGAGATTCAGCATAACCCATCGCGCAGTCTTTACATCGCTTAGTTGACTAGCGATCGCGTCAACATCAAATCGTTGAGCGTCCAATCCGCGCCCACCAGGAAGAACGAAGCGTATTCCCCATGCGCCACGCATCCAAGTGGCTGCGCCTTGGCTGTCGGCTGCGTCGGGCGAATGAGTAGAGGCAGGCCCTCTCGTAGTGGCCACGGGCGCCGCAGAAGATTGAATAGCAGAGTGCATCGGCGTACCGTTCACTCCCCGGATTTCATTTACTTCAATAACCGAATCGTCACCTGTTGCCGGAGCTTGGTCGGATGATTTGGGTTGGCTTGGACTGTTGCCAGCCGCCCCTTCCGTACCCGACTCCGCCGTTCCACCACTGGATGAGCCACCGCCACCTGAACCATTAGCGGTCGAAGCCTGAGTTGGCCCTTCGCCATCTTTCTCTAAGGTGCCGTCGATTGCCGTAGTCGCTCGTGTCTCTGGAGCAGCCTTGTGGCCGTCCATCGACATCTCAGGGATGTCGGAAGTGCTGACGTTCGAACTCTCGCTATAGTGCTCTTCGCTGACTCCGCTTGGAGCTTCATTTTGCGGTGGCCGTTTGTCACTGAACTGAACGGTTCCGTCAGCATTAATCCATTTATAGACGCGAGCGGCGAAAGCTTGCTGAGGCGTGCTGCTCAAGACAAACAACACTGTAAGCAGCGCAATCGTTCCTCGGCAAAATCCGAGTTGCACGGAGCTCATAGATACTGAGGTGTTCAGGGAGTAAATCTTCTCTCGCCGAACTCTCGCGGTCGAGTGGGCGTTATCCCTGATGACGAGAAGTATAGAAGTAACATACATTTACTTTCATGGGGCAGAGCTTAATGATAAACGCTTGGGACGGGCCAGTGAAGCGTGACTTCGAATTTCATTGAATGATTAGTACCGTAAATGTGCTTCCCATGGTAGCGTGCTCCGCACCCAAGTATAGACTCTGAATCCTTGCTCAGGCTAAAAGTGCGAGCGGATTCGGGCCCGTATTGAATTCTGTGTGTGAGCCGGTCGTTAAAATCAGTCTTCGAGCGTAAACCGTTCGCCGAATTGTATCGCGAGTTGTGATTTGGCAGCATGCCACTGTTTCGGCGGGCGTTTCCAATGTGCCGCGACAGTGCGCCCTAACCCCAAAATACGGCGCTTTTTGATCGCCGCTAACAGGAAGTACCCCTTGTTCCGGATCGTTTTGCGAACCTGGCTGTGCAGGCTCTCAATCGCATTGGTCGTATAGATGATCTTTTGGACATCCGGCGAGAAGGCGAAGAATGGAATGACCTGATCCCACTTGCGTCGCCAGCTTGCCGCAATCGGAGGGTATTTCTGGCCCCACACGCCTTCCTCGAACTTGCCCAACGCTACCGCAGCCGCCTCGGCACCGGGCGCCGTGTAGATTGGCCGCAACGCCTTCGCGACCGCCTTGCGTTCAGGAGAAGAAAATGGCTTAGACTTCGACTAACAGACAGCTCCGTAAAATCGGTAACTGTCAGATCGGGTCTGAACTTTTACATTTTAACGGTCTATCGAGCTGCGCGATGAGAGTATTTCTCTGGGGCTTTTACTCGGAAGGAAACTTTGGAGACGACGCGATGGGTTATCTCATCGCGAGCGAGATGAGTAGGTCAGGCCACGATGTGGCCGTATTCGGAATCGCTCCAAAAACTATTGCGGACCTGCCTGCCTATCGTACAACCAACCTCCATGAGATCGGCGATGCTGATTTTGTCGTACTTGGCGGCGGAGGATTTCTTACCGATTCCGGCCTTATACGAGGCCTCTTGCACTCGCCAACGCGTAGATCCAACGCGAGAATTTCTCAATTAGCTTCGACTCTGCACCTCTATAACAAATCGCTTGTTCCGATATCTATCGGAGGCGACAACTCACCGATCTCCGCATTAAAAGAAAGGTTGCTAAAGCGCCATTCGACGAAGGGAACTGTGCGACTTGACGCCGATCTGAAAACGCTACGCGCCGCCGGCGTAGATGGTTTTCACGCGTTTGCGGATATCCTTTGGCTCCTTCCAGATTACGTTCCGATAGTCGCATCAGCCGACGAAGGCTCAAGGCCAAGATCTAAGCCGGTAGTTGGCCTGAACCTTAAGAAAAAATTCTGGGATTCCCAACTGCAAAAAATCATAGACGGATTTAGAGATCGGATCGAGTTTACCTTCGTTCGCAGTCATATTGATGTGATGAAGTATGACTACGAGTGCGGCGCTGCTGGGAATTTGATCGACTATACCGGGGCTATTTCCGACTATCTCCAGCAAATCGCAGACTGTGACATGATCGTCTCATCCAAACTCCATATTGGTATTTCTGCAATGAGCTACGGGGTGCCTTTTCTATCTTACAAAGGACCTGGGAAAGCGCGTCTCGCTTTGAGTGAGATTGGATTAGACAATCACATCATCCAGACACCAATTGAGTTGGAGACACACTTAGAATTCGTGTGCAAAGACCCAAGGCAATACCGCATGAATCCGGCGCGTGTAGCGCAGTTAAAGTCCAACGCCTACGGCCACATGGAAACTCTCAGGCAAATTCTCTCCAACACGAGAGCGCCAATTTAGGGGCGTCCCCCCGTATCAGCATGACGTGAGACACCTTCCCGAGTGCATTTATTGTAGAAGGGAGGTAATGATTGGAAATGAAAATGACAGCGTCTACGAACGAGGAAGTGCCAGAAGGCAAGCGCGCCGAGGTTGAAGTGGTTGCCGTCGCGATGCGCCGTCAGTTCTCGAGTGCCTACTAGAAACGCATCGCCCGGGATGCGGAGAGCTTCAACGAGTCCGGCGGTGGTCGGTGCCCTGCTACGCCGCGAGGGCCTGTACAGCTTGCATCTGACGAACTGGCGTCGAGAGGTGGGCGCCGCCGAAGCGCAGGCGCTGGCGCCCAAGAAGCGCGGCCCCAAGATTGACGTAGCCAAGGCCGAGGCGCGGCTGATGCCCGTGTCATCTATCCTTACTAGCTGCACTGTCCTTTCGAGTTAGTGTGAGGAATGCTTGTTTAAATGAGTAAATGGGATGCGTGTTGACGCCCTTGCGTCGTGAGAGCTGCCAGAACGCGAGTTGTTGTGCGGATATAGCGATTGCTGTACCCCATGCGGTACCAGCGACTCCGTATTCGACAGTAAGAAGAGATAGTATCGGCAGCGTCAGCACGACGGCCACAGAATTGACGACCATAACTGCACGCTCACTACCGGAGATAAGAAGGTAATTAATGGCGGAGCCTGTCCATACATTCACAAGGTTTGCTACAGCGAGGATCATCAAATAGTGATACGCGTGGGCGTATCCCTCACCAAATGCGGTAGGCACTAGCCAGTGACCGACAAGTGCCATAGCGAGAACTGCGGCCCCGCTGACTCCTAGGGCGAGCGCGGCGCTGGACTGGAGCAAAAGGTTTAGTTGATGATGGTCTCCTTTCGAGCGCAAGGTTATGATCTTAGGCTCGATCGCCATGTTTATTACCAATAAAGGCAAGGCCATTAGATTGAACAGTCTAATGGCGACTCCGTAGACCCCTGCATCTTGAGCGCTTGCAAGATAGCCAACAATCCACAACCCTGCATTGCCAAGAAGGAATGTTGTCAGGTTTACCACCAGTATGGGCGATGAAATCCGAAGCAGCTGGCCTGTGTCGGGCCCCACTTTGGAACCACTTCGATCTACCTTCCCGCGATAAGTGCGCAGCACGACTAGGCCTGTAATCAGACAAGCGAGAGACAACACATTAGCGGCAGAAATGGCCTGAACAACGCTAGCTTCGCGCTGGAAGAAAAGCCACGCGCCAAAAACCATGAACGCCATCAGGTTGAAAAGCGGGGCATCCAGCAAAGCTCCGGTTCGCGGTCTGCCCGCTCCTCGTAGGATTTCTGCAACCGGAACGAGCACTGACAGGGAAAATACCCATAATGCTAGAAAAGGCAAAAGCGCGAGCGAGGATTCCGTGAACCCTAGGAACAGGTACGCCGGAGCATAGACTGCCGCAATAGCGAAATTTCCTATCAGTACGACCGCCAGCACGCGATCCGCAAGGCTTGCAATGGCGCCGACGTTCCCGTCGCCGAAGAGCTCGCCGGAGATGCGAAGAGCAGTCTGTCTCATCCCAAATCTGGCTATGATTGAAAGGAACATGGCAAGGCTGAAAATGATGTAGTACACACCTAAATCAGCCGGCGTTAACAACCGCGCGAGAAAGATGTTTGATAGAAAGGCAGCAGTAATGCCGAGCATCCGGATCCCACCGATTGATACAATTTGCTTCAGTATCATTTCTTTCTTCGCGGGGATGAGTGCTGATGGTGAAGTATAGGCGCTAATGCAGATCGAACGTATCCGATCATTCCAGAACGCATTTAATGAGAATATTACTCGTCCATTGACTCGTGCTGGAAGAAGTTCAGATGTCGGTAGCGCTTGATCTGGGTGTCGTGCACCGGATGCTGCCCCGGCTCGTCGGCATGCCCGAAGCGGCTGCCAGAACGGAAACCGACTTGAATGGTCAGTGTTCGCAAGTCGCCGTCGAACGCTGCCTCACGCACATACCGGGGCGACGCCACGCGCAACGCCACCTCGAACAGGGCCTCAGATTGCATCGCGAGCCGTGCTTCTCTCATCGCTGTCAAACACCTCCGTCAGCGTACTACGCTACCCACTCGATTTTCGAAAGAGGCGTTTTTGCAGAATGATGAAAATTAGCCAATACCATCTTTGGCTTGCACTTGGACGATCTCCTATCAGGATAGTGCTCTTGGCGTATTCCTTACGATATAGAGGAAAGGACGCCGCGGTTACGACTCAAGCAACGGAAATTGTTATTGGCGGCGACCCACGTTCTGCAAATACCACTCGCAGTGGCTGCAATTCGAGCGGCATGTCGAGGTCGGCTGATAATGGCACACCATGTTCATTCACCTTACCAGTTTATCCGCGCTAAAAGATCGCGCATGCTAGCCATCCTTCTCATCAGAGAACCGGCGCTAGCGATAGCGTCATTAGCTGTACGGGGAATCCACGGGGATTTAGCCTCGGCGTTCCGCGACTATAGCCAGTCCTTTACATCACTTCGAGGTCTTGATAGATCGTACATCGTCGCTACATTCGATGACGTTCTTGGGCGGCTAGGCCGTGTAATTACTTGTGTCAATACGCGTTATCAATCCGAATTAGCCATGCCATGGGCTCGCCCGTATGTTATCGACGCTGTGATGGAGGCTGTCGATCGCATGGATATGGCAGATAAAAGAAAAGATGCGGTACCCGTGCGGTCTGCTAGCCGTCCTTCGCAGGAACGGCGCGCTCTTGCTGAGCAATATTTGCAGCAAATCAAGGATGAAGATCCGGCAGAATTGATTAGGCAGGCAGAAGAGATATTCATCGAATTCGGTAATGTCGCCGCGGATCAGCGGCGTTCATTGTTAGATGCATGATCGGTGCTTTGGCTTGATCTTTGCCCTCCGATAGTAATTAGGGCGAAATCTCTCTGAATCGCAAGATATCAATGAAGCGATGCTTAGATGAAAAGGACCGTAAGCGCAGGCATTTATTGCTTCCGCATGCGGTACGCCGTCGAGTTGTAGAACGAGTTTTATAGTGCAAAAATCCATCAATATTCTAATGATGCATAACACCTACCAAATCGGTGGGGGCGAAGACACGGTATTTGATGCCGAGGTGCGGTTGTTACGTGCGCACGGCGTCGAAACGAAAACCTACATCCGTGACAATGCAGAAATTGCGCAAGCGGGCCTGGCAGGAAAGGTCACAACCGCATTGAATGTATCTTGGTCATCACGTTCGTACGATGAAGTCTTGAGACTCATAGAGCAACATCGTCCTGATTTAGTTCACGCGCATAACACATTCCCGTTGCTGACACCGAGCATTTATAGCGCGTGTAGTAAACGACGTATCCCTGTTGTGCAGACGCTGCACAATTTTCGCCTTATTTGTCCCGCAGCGACCCTTTTCAGGGAAGGTCGGGTATGCGAATTATGTTTAAATGGCGGCCTACGAAATTCGCTAATTCACCGATGCTATAGGAACTCGTTCCTCGGAACCGCGGCTCTCTACTGGATGCTGAAGCGTAATCGAGCGAATTCTGTTTACGACAAGAAGATAACTCGATTCATTGCGCTGACTGAATTTGCGAAGAGCAAGCTTATTCAGGGTGGGCTGCCGGCCGAAAGGATTGTGGTAAAGCCTAATTTTGTAGTCGATCCACCGACTGCGGGGGATGGCAGGTCCGGCGATGTGGTTTATGTCGGGCGTCTTAGTGAGGAAAAAGGGCTGAGAATGCTGTTGGCGGCTTGGGGCAAAGTTAACGATGTGGCACTAAAGATCTATGGAGATGGGCCAATTCGGGGTGAACTGGAAGCAATTGCACGCGAAAAGAACTTGCGCGTTCAATTTTTTGGCGCGGTAGGCAAATCCGAAGTTATTAAGGCAATGCGTGAAGCAATTTCCATCATTGTACCGTCCTTGTGGTACGAGGGATTCCCGATGGTCGTGCTCGAGTCGTATGCGTGCGGCACACCTGTTCTGGCTTCCCGCATTGGTAGCTTGGACGAGGTGGTGGCTGAAGGGCGTACTGGGCTGAAGTTTGAAGCGGGAAACCCCGACAGTATTGCTGATGTTGTACAACGCTTTGTGTCAGAGAGGGGTCTGCAAAAGTCCTTGCGGCAGGGCGCTAGAGCAGAATTCGACGAAAAATATACTGCTGAAGCAAACGTCCATTTGCTCATGGACATTTATCGCAGTGCCATGAATGAGAATGAAATCCGTGTCTCACGATGAGCAGCGGTTAGGCGGTCGAGTCTGCGGGGTTGTCGTCAACGCGATTAGTTGGGAGGGCGCGCTTTCTACGGTCGTTGGGCTTGCAAGGGCAAAGACGAGCGCTTCCGTGGCGTTCTGCAATGTGCATGTCGTTACTACGGCTGAGGAGAATGCGCTTTTACGCGAAGCACTGGCAAAGGCCGATTTATGTTTGCCAGACGGATATCCAGTAGCTTGGTTTATGCGGAAACTGGGCTATGAAAATCAGCCAAAGATAAGCGGGCCGGATTTCACTCTTCAAATCTGTAGGCGGGCTGCAGAGGCTTCGATTTCGATATACCTGTACGGAAGTACGCAAGAAACGCTCACAAAATTTGCCGACAGTCTCAGAAATTCAGTGCCTGAACTGGTGATCGCAGGGATGCTATCGCCCCCGTTCAGAGAGCTATCCGCGGCGGAAGACCAGGAAATTGTCAGTGATATCCAGAACAGTGGTGCAGGCATTGTATTGGTGGGTCTGGGTTGCCCGAAGCAGGAGATATGGATGGCATCGCATAAAGGGCGGGTGCCGGCGGTGATGCTGGGGGTGGGCGCGGCGTTCGATTTCCATGCTGGCACGTTGAAAAGAGCACCTGAATGGATGCAGTCATTGGCTCTTGAATGGCTGCATCGGCTATGGTCCGAGCCAAACCGTTTGATGGCACGGTATCTTCGTACGAATAGTGCGTTCGTGCTCTGGGTTGCTAAAAATTGGTTTAGACGTGCTCAGCTGATTAGGCCTGTGAAATCGAATCGAGACAGCGGTTAAACGACTTTGCTGCAAAGCCCGTTATCCGATTTGGTTGTCCAGATAGTATGAATAAGTGTGCTTAATGCCGGCAGCTAACGGGATCTTCGGTTTCCATCCGAGGGATTCGATTTTCGAAGTATCAACGAGCTTTCTTGGTGTGCCGTCCGGTTTGCTGGGATCGAAAGTCAGCGATCCTTCGAAGCCAACCGCGGCCTTGATAATCAAGGCGAGTTCCTCAATCGATAGATCTTCGCCCCATCCAATATTAACGATGTCATAGCCATCGTATGATTCCATCAGAAACAGACTGGCGTCTGCGCAATCGTCAACGTGGCAAAATTCTCGTAGTGGTTTTCCCGAGCCCCATATAGTCACTGTTGGTGCACTGGCCATTTTCGCTTCATGAAATTTGCGGATCAGCGCCGGCATGACATGCGAGCTCGCCAGATCGAAATTGTCTCCTTCACCGTAAAGGTTGGTTGGCATCGCTGAGATGAAATTGTCACCGTGCTGCTTTCGATAAGCTTGGCATAGCTTGATGCCGGCTATTTTCGCTACGGCATACCATTCGTTGGTCGGCTCGAGTGGTCCTGTGAGTAGGTACTCTTCTTTGAGCGGCTGTGGCGCGAGCTTCGGGTAGATGCAGGTGCTGCCGAGAAATAGCAATTTCTTGACGCGTGCCGTATGTGCCGAATGGATAACGTTCGCCTCGATCATGAGGTTCTCGTAGAGAAACTCAGCCGGATAGGAATCATTGGCGAGGATGCCGCCAACCTTCGCGGCGGCAACGAATACGTAATCGGGGCGCTCTTGCTCGAAGAAGGCCTCGACATCGGACTGGCGGCGCAAATCGAGTTCGGCGCTGGTGCGCGTGATGATGTTCTGAAACCCACGCTTCTCGAGGGCTCGTACGATAGCACTGCCGACCAGGCCGCGATGTCCGGCGACATAAATTTTCGAGTCGATTTCCATCGGATACTGTTCTCGTTAATCAGCCAAACGATCTATTCGAAGTAGTTGAAGACGCGATAGCCTTCTTTGCGGCAGAGCTCGTCCTTCTCGGCATCGCGAAGATCCTCGCGCACCATCTCGGCTACCAGCGTGGCGAAGCTCGTCTTGGGTTTCCAGCCGAGTTTGGTATTGGCCTTGGTTGGGTCGCCGAGGAGGGTTTCGACTTCGGTCGGTCGGAAATAGCGGGGATCGACACGTACACGCACTGCGCCCGAGTGTTGATCGATGCCTTCCTCGCTTTCGCCATGCCCGCGCCACGCGAGCGTAATCCCGACTTCGGCGAACGCGGCGGCCGCAAATTCCCGTACGGAATGCTGTTCGCCAGTGGCGATGACATAGTCTTCCGGGATGTCCTGCTGGAGGATCAGCCACTGCGCTTCGACATAATCGCGGGCGTGGCCCCAGTCACGTAAGGAATCGAGATTGCCCAGATAAAGACAATCCTGCAGCCCCATTTTGATGCGCGCGACGGCACGCGTGATCTTGCGCGTGACGAAGGTCTCGCCACGAATCGGTGATTCGTGGTTGAACAGAATGCCATTGCAGGCGAAGAGCCCATAGGCCTCGCGGTAATTGACGGTGATCCAGTACGCGTACACTTTGGCCGCGCCATAGGGGCTGCGTGGATAGAAGGGTGTCGTTTCCTTCTGCGGGATTTCTTGTACTTTCCCGTACATTTCTGATGTTGACGCCTGATAGATGCGCGTTCTTTGCTCGAGGCCGAGGATGCGGATCGCCTCGAGGAGGCGCAAGGTTCCCAGCGCATCGGCATTCGCGGTGTACTCCGGGGTCTCGAACGAGACCGCTACATGCGATTGCGCGGCGAGGTTGTAGATCTCGTCTGGCTGCACTTCCTGCACGATTCGGATGAGATTCGTGGCGTCGGTCATATCGCCATAATGGAGCGTGAATTGACGGTCCTGCTCATGCGGGTCCTGGTACACATGATCGATGCGGCTCGTATTGAAGCTCGAAGCCCGGCGCTTGATGCCGTGAACGGCATAGCCTTTGCGCAGCAGGAATTCAGACAGGTAGGCGCCGTCCTGGCCGGTTACGCCGGTGATAAGTGCGGTTTTTTTTGGACTCATTGATCTCGACCGTGTAGGGGATAGAGGGCCATGCGTAGCAGCTCCAGCGTACCCTCCCCGCACACCTGGCCGTCAAAATATCAGGGCAGCGCGCACACTACCACGGCTCGAGGGTATAGGGCGTGACGGGCTGCCGAAAATACAGCGCTTGAGCGGTCGTGATGGCGTTTGCCGGTAGTTGCTTGTGGCATATGATTCACGGCCATGGCTGCGCAAGGCGGCCGCACTTTCGCACAATGTTTACTGACTCGGAGTAATCCATGTACGCCCCGCCCGCCGCAGAGATCTTCAAAGCCTACGACATACGCGGCATCGTTGATGCCACTCTGACCGAAGACGCGGTGCGCGCGATCGGCCACGCCCTGGGCTCGGAGGCGCAGGCGCG
>LADL02003137.1_pt1 | contig 23069 bp, 15 predicted proteins | sample 619721 | NCBI WGS metagenome assembly LADL02 (sample SAMN03397408, study PRJNA257561) | rock porewater metagenome | biome: terrestrial; feature: Opalinus Clay rock; material: porewater; isolation source: Opalinus Clay rock porewater BRC-3 borehole | place: Switzerland: Mt Terri URL, St-Ursanne ...
ATCAGTTGCAGTGACGGATGCCACATTTAGCGACAACTGTACTGGAAGCACATTGGCTTGGGCAATGACGGGCGCTGTTACGGATAGTGGTTCAGGACAGGTAGGCACTTATACATTTAACAAAGGCGTTACCACAATTAATTATACAGTTACCGATGCTGCAGGAAATACGACTACAGGATCAAAAACAGTGACAGTAACGGACAACATCAATCCAACGCTCACAGCAGGCACGAATCAAACTGCGAATACGGCAACTGGTTTATGTACAGCATCAGTTGCAGTGACGGATGCTACTTTCGGGGACAACTGTACTGGCTCAAGCATTGCATACACTTTGAGTGGAGATACAGTAAAAGCCTCCACAACTGGACAGGTAGGCACTTATACATTTAACAAAGGCGTTACCACAATTAATTATACAGTTACCGATGCTGCAGGAAATACGACTACAGGATCAAAAACAGTGACAGTAACGGATAACACAGCGCCAGTAATAACAGGATCTATTGCCCTAACAACCGTTGAAGCCTGCAGCATAGCGGCTGCTCCGGCAGCACAAACAACGGTTTCGGGATTGGAAGCCTTAGCGGGAAATATTACCATTACGGATGCCTGCACGGCAGATGCAAACATTACGGTATCTCATAGTGATGCGGTATCTGGATCTTGTCCAATTGTAATCACAAGAACATATACCGTAACTGATGCCAGTGGAAATTCTTCAACAGTTACACATATAATTAACATTGCTGACACAACACCACCAACGGCAAGTAATCCTGTTCCAATTACTGTGAGTGGCACTAAACCTTCGCCAGACATAACTGTTGTAACAGATGAAGCAGATAATTGTACCGCTATTCCAACGGTAAGTTGGGTAAGTGATGTTTCGAACGGTTCATGTCCAGAAATAGTCACAAGAATATATAGAGTAGCTGATAACTGTGGTAATTCAATAAATGTAACCCAGCTTATTACAGTTACTGAAATTATTGCGCCGATTGCTCGTTGTAAGCCTAATTTTACAGTCCAGTTAAGCAATGTAGATGGAACGGCTACTATTACAGCCAATGATATTGATAATGGTTCCTCAGACAATTGCGGAATTGCAAGTATGAGCGTTAGCCCAAATACATTTACTTGCGCTAACATTGGAAATAATGCAGTAACATTAACAGTAACGGATATTTATGGAAATGCTGCCACTTGTGCTTCAACAGTTATAGTTGAGGCGCCAACAATTGATAGCGGAACCTTAACAGGCTATCTTGATACTGATGATCCTGCAAATGCATCTGACATAATTGATATAACTTCTTGTCCTTACGATCCAATTACGGGTGCTCCGGCTGTTAATAATGCAATTTTGAATTTAGTTATCCCTATTGAATTTCAAGATGATATTATTCGATGGGAATTTTCTGTAAATGGAGGATACTCTTGGAGTCCTATTGCAAATACTGCGACAAGTTATACCTATTCAAATATTACGGTAACTACATTGGTGAGAGTAGTCATTCAGGTGGGAACTTGCGTGGAATATTCACCAAGGGTTATTTTGAATGTAATACCTCCTGAAATAAAACCTACAATTATTGGTGCAACTGAGTTTGATAGCTGTTTGGGTGATTCAGTAACAGTTGTGGCTCAAAGTGAATATGCAAACAATCAGTTAGTTGATGAAGGAGGATTGTTTAATTTTGCAAACCCTGAAGATTGGAGAATTGATGGCGATGATGATAAAATAATGCCTGCACAAGCTTCTACCACCAGTCCAAATATTTGGTCAGAATCGACTTCAGAAAAAGTTTTTCATGATATTCAGTATGATACCCAAGATGGGAAAAAATTTGCCATAGCGAATGGTAATTATTATACTACTTTGGAAACACCAATATTTAATACTCTTGGTTTAGAAGATGTTTTCCTTTCTTTTGATCAATCTTATTGGCTGCAAAGCGGCGCGGAAATAAAAATTGAAATTTCAACGGATGGCGGAATGACTTATAATACGATTCTAGATCCAGGAATTAATATTGAGAATGGTTCTCCACATGACTATACAGGCCCAAGCAACACGGGCACTTTACCCGGAACTCCACCGAAGAATATTCCAAAGGCTAATTTTGTGCACACAGACATAAATTTACAAGATTATATAGGATTGACCAATTTAAGAATTCGTTTTACTTTTGATTCTGGAGGAACATTAGCAAGCGCTTGGGCATTAGATAATGTCTCACTGCCAGATACGCCAATAAATGAAGTAATTGAATGGACGGATTCAGACGGGAATGTTGTTACAACAGGTTATACCACAACAATAACTACGGTAACCCCCGGTATTCAAGCATATGGAGCAACGGCTTTAATTAATAGCTGTAGAGCGCCTGGAGATGAAGGAACAGAGTTTATTACCATAAAAGCAAGTCTTGCTTATGCAGGTGAGGCAATATTTCCTGTTGCAGGTGAATGTGGAGACAATAAAGTAACACTGGCAGCCTATGACAATACCAAAACTGCTCAGCAAAATTATGATAATGGTGTTTGGAAATTGGGTGTTTATATTTATCCGGGAGAGTCATATGACCACGATAATGATGTTAATACGCCAAACAGGGTAGGGGTTGATTATCCGGGAACAGGTGAAATAGGGGAATGGACAGTTACCTCAGCCCCAAGTTCCTCTTGTGGTGCCGGATATGCTTTCTCAAATAAAAATAGTCCAACATCTACTTTTACGGGTGAAGTCGGAACATATACATTAACATGGACAGTTGCAGGTTGTTCAAGTACAGTCCAAGTTACCATCAATAGTTGCGCAAGTATTGATTTTGATGGGGATAATGATTACGTAACTTTTTATGACAATTATGATTTTACAGGTCCATTTAGTATTGAAGCTTGGATAAAACCTGAGTCAATAATCGGGACACAAAGTATTTTTTCAAAAAGAGATGCAAATAATTTAATTGATGGCTATGATCTAAGCCTAAATGGTGGTATAGTTTCCTTTAATTGGAACAATGGATCAAGTATTTCATCAAGCCCTTCTGTTATTGGAACCGACAGATGGTATCACATTGCAATTACGTTTAATGGAACTGTTTACAAAATGTATATCGACGGTATTGAAATCAAATCTGCCAATGGTAATCTTCCAATTTCAAATGGAGTGGAGTGTTTGTTGGGCGCAATGGTTAAAACCAACTTCCTGCCAAACAATACAAATAATCAATTTAATGGATGGATGGATGAATTCAGAATATGGAACAAAGCGCTTGATGTTCAACATTTGAGACAAATGATGAACCAGGAAGTAAAACTTTCGGGATCTGATGATGTAATGGGAGAAGTTATTCCAATTAAAGTTTCTGGATCTGATATTGGTTTGAACGGAACCGATGATGATATTTTGTTATGGTCACATCTTCAAGGGTATTATAGATTTGATGTTGGTTGTGGTTATCTTACTGCATATAAAGGTGGACTTAATGGAAGATTAAGAAATATTGAAGACGATTATGTTCAAACCGCCCCAATACCATATACTTCTGCAAGTGATGGTAATTGGAATACTATGAGTACTTGGGCCCAACCTATAGTTTGGGATGCGCCAAATAGTATAGGGGTAAATGGAGTTCCAATAGATTGGAATATCGTGAAAATTTCGCACAATATCAATTCAGGCAATAAAGATATCACAGTGCTCGGGTTGATATCTGACACGCCAAATAAAATACTTACAATGGCAGACCCAACAGTCACAAATCCAATTGAAAATAATGACGGACAAGGCTTATGGATCACTCATTACCTAAAATTAAATGGCGTAATCGATTTGGTGGGAGAATCGCAATTGGTGCAGAAAAGATATGGTACATATGATGGATTAGGCAATTTTAGCACAACCCAATTTAGCGAAAGTATTTTTGATGAAACCAGTTCTGGGAATATAGAACGCGACCAACAAGGCCAAAAAAACAGTTTTAATTACAATTATTGGTCATCACCGGTAAGTCCGCAAAACGCGACTGCCAATAATTTGCCATATTCGGTTGGCGGTATTTTAAAAGATGGAACGATTTCATCCGCATTTCCTCATGTTTCTATTACTTTTGGTGAAGGTGCTTATTTTGCAGATTTACCAAACACAATAGGTAGTCCTATAAAAATTAGCAATCGTTGGATATGGTCTTACAATGGTTCAATTGCAGCTGACCCTTGGGATAATTACTATCAATGGAAATATATTGGAAGTACAGTTCCAATAAAAGCAGGAGAAGGATATACGATGAAAGGAACTGGAGGACCTGCTGATGTTACCGTTATGCAAAATTATGTTTTTGTAGGGAAACCTCATTCTGGCGATATAACAAATCTAAGTATAGCGCCAAATGGCAACTATTTAATTGGAAATCCTTATCCTTCTGCATTGGATGCTGACGAATTTATTCTAGATAATTTAAGCACAGCTAGTGGAGGAAGAAATACAAATGGCAATATTTTTAACGGAGCACTCTATTTTTGGGATCATTTTAAAAATACAGACAATCATTTGTTAGCGCAGTATACAGGAGGATATGCTACTTACAACTTAATAGGACAAGTTTGGGCAATAGCAAACATCCCATTAGGTATAAATAATGATTCTCATGGGGATAAAGTTCCTAAACGTTACATCCCAGTTGGTCAAGCGTTTTTTGTTGAAGCTGCATTTGATAATAAACTGGTTGGATCAGAAACAATTGTTGATGGAGGAACTTTGATTTTTAAAAACAATCAACGTGCATTTGTTAAAGAATCATCTGGAAAATCAGTATTTATGAAAGGCGTTAAAGCAAAAGCAACCACCATAAATAATGAAGAATATATTGATTCAAGACCAAAAATCAGATTGCAATTTGATTCTCCATTAGGCTATCAAAGAGGATTGTTGGTTGGTGTAGACGAAAGAACGACCAATAATTTTGATATTGGATTTGACGCGCCGTTGAATGAAAACAACAAAGAAGACATGTTTTGGCAGCTTGGCAAAGGTAAGTTGGTGATTCAGGGTGTCAATAATTTTGATGAAAATCAAGAATTGCCGCTGGGGCTTAAAATTGCTAAAACAGGCTTGGCAACCATTAAAATTCAAGAAGTCCAAAATATTGATGAAAATGCAACTTTGCATATAAAAGATAAATTTACAGGCAAAACACACAATATTTCACACAAAACTTTTGAAATTGAGCTTGAACCTGGTACCTATTTAGATCGGTTTTCCTTAATTTTAAAATATCAAAAATTGGTGGCAGAAGATTTGGGAACTGATATTTTGTTAGTGGAACCAGTAATTGAAGACCATAATTATCACGTATTTATGAACAACACCATAGCCGAATTGCAAATTAAAAACAATGGCACAGATGAAATTAAAAGCATTTTGCTCTACAATTATTTAGGGCAAACCATGAATACCTGGAATGCCAATCTTAACAGAAGAATTATTTCATTGCCTGTAAAATTGGCAACAGGTGTTTACGTAGTTCAAATAAATACAATAAAAGGAACAAGCATCAATAAAAGAATTATTATTGAATAAATAACATAGCCATAGATTTTAATTGCGCTAAATAGATTGCTTGGCGAAATAAAGATTAGTTCTGATTAAAAATAAAAAATAGGGATTTTATTGATAGATCATACTAAAAAATGCGAAGAAAAATTTTGATATATGTATGTTTTGTGGTGATGTTTTTGACAAGCGTCTCTGTCTTTGCATATAAACCGCCAGAGCCGCCCCAAAACGCGCCTCCAATTGGTCCAGGTTTACCCATAGACGGCGGCCTTTCTTACCTATTGATAGTTGGTGCTGCTTATGGGGTTTATACCATTAGGAAAAGAGTTAAGGATTAAAGGATTTACGATTTTAGAAATTCGATTTATGCCCTTCGACGCTGCTTCTGCTAAGTTCAGCAACCACGCTCAGGGTGACGGAATTGCGATTTACAAATAATTTCAGCTTCCAGCCTTCGGTCTTTGAGCTTTCACCTTTGAGCTTTCACCTTTCACCTTTGAGCTTTGAGCTTTCAGCTTTGTGCTTTCACCTTTCAACTAAAGACATACAGCCACTCTTTATCATCTGCATTTTCACTTTCTTCAACCAATACAAACCCGTTTTTTTCATAGAAATGTTTTAGCCATTCCTCTTCAATGGTGAGCCAATATTTTTGGGTTGGATCTTGGTTTTTCAATAAAGTTAACCATTGCGATGCCAAATTCCGATTTCTTTTTTCCAAAGGAACCCAGATAAAACCAAGGTACAAATAGTCTTCTTTAAACAGGTGTTGTTGTGATCTTTCAAAATCGCTCATATCCGGCAAGCTTTTAGAAAAAACGAGTCCGCCGGCAACCACTTCTTCATCTTCTTTTAAAACATAAATTTTTGCAACATCCTTGTAACTTTCCCAATACGGCACAATAAGGTCTTGCCAATCTTCGGGCAATATATTAAAAAACTGTTCAGGGTTGTTGGTTGCGTTGCTAAATTGGATATTCATGACAGGTGAATATTTAATGCATGATGTTGTTTAGCTCGTAATTTTTCATTTTTATAACTCTAAGTACTCAAAACTTTAGGCACTTTAAGTACTTTTTATTTATTATAAAAGTCCCCAAGACATCAATTTGTCCGAATCTTCCAGCCAGCGGTCGCCAATATCTGTTCTATAATAGCAGTTGTTTACAATGAGATTTCCAATGCGATTGTACATCATTTTTTGTGCATCTCTCATGGTGATTCCTGTTCCTGTAACCAGCACCGCAATGCCGGTATCACCAGTAATTAGCCATTCGTCACTTATTTTTTTTAAATGCATTGGGTGAATTCCTTCTTTCATTTCCTTTTTAAAAATAACTACGGAATCCTTTGAAAACAGGTTAAAAGTTTTTTTGTCATCAAAAGGGAAGGGTGGCACCACCACAAAAGCGCCAATTTGAAATCCTTTTTTTACGTTGATGGTAAAATTTTCGCCGTTTGCTATTTTATACAACATATTTCCAAAAGGCTCGTGAACGCCTGCACGTTGTATAAATATTTGCGGAAACCCAAAGCGAGAGGTAAATTCTAAAGGATAAATACCGTTCCCGTTTACAATGCAATTGATATCAATATGGCCCCTAAAATTTTTTTTGGCCAAAGTGGGTTCAAATTTTTTCAAGGTTGCTTCAAATATAGGGGAATCTTTTACCCAAAACATGCTGCTTCCCATCTCTCCGGTTGAAACACCCAATTCCTTCGGGAAAAGTTTTTTATGTTCAAAAGTAATATTAAGCGGATAAATAAATTCTTTTCCATTAAAAAATCCGGAAACCGAGATTTCAACGCCTTTTACTTTTCGCTGCAGTTGAAAAGTGCCAAAATCATTTCCCCACGATTTTTCATAAGCTTTTAAAACCCTCATAACATCTAAACCCTCATCATCACTTCCAACAAAAAGCAGTTGTTTAAATTCCTGGGTTTCTCCGCTTGGTTTAATTACGTATGCATCTGGATTTTTTTGAACATACGCTATAGCATCCTTAAAATTGAAAAACTCTTTCCAGGGCAACGTTTTTACTTTATGTTTTTTAAGTTCATCCTGACCAAAATTACGGTCGAGCTCTAAATTATCGGTATATGTTGATCCGCCAAAAACTATTTTTCCGGCGGCGCGCAATTCTTCACATACTTTTCCAAAGCCTGTATAATCAAAAATAATAACATCGGCCCAATCTATATGTTTTTTCCAGTCCAACACTTTGGTCACAAAACCATAGCCTATTTCCCTATAAGATTTTTCTTCAATATATAATTTTACGGGATTTCCTTCTAAAAGGGTTGCGTGAGCAATATCTAAAGATTCTCCCCAACGTGAAATAAACAAGAAATTTCTTTTAGCAGTCCCGTTTGTTTTTGAATTGGAAAAAGCCTCTTTCAAAGGCTTAATTATTTTACTCATTTTTTTATAGAATTTTTTTATTTTTTATGAGATTCTGAAGAATAATTTTAAGTAAAACTTTCAAAAATTTACTCTTCCATCACCAAATCAACAATAATTGAAGCGTAATATTCCTCTCCATATTCGCCTTTTGTGGTTTCAACTTTGTAGGTGATGTTAAATTTTTTGTAAATAAATTTTTTTTTGGTGAGGTCAAATTTTTCTTTAGCGGCGGCTTCAACGCCTTCAAAAAAGAAACTGTTGTCATTATAGTCAGTGAAATAATAGAATCCTTCTTCATGGCCAAAAAAAGTTGCTTTAATGCTCAGAGTCTCTTGGTCTTTTGTAAAAAAAAGGGCTGATATTGCGAATAAAGTGATCAATGTTTTCATCGGTTTAAATTTTTTAATTAAAAGTTTTCATGAGGTCAGAAATCATAGACAAGCAATTTAATTCTTTTATCAAACATTATTTGTCTGCCGTAGGCAATTCAACTACAAACAAGAAACGTACCAATCATTTTAAGAGTTTGTGCAGCATGGCAAATAATTACATTTTCTTTTTCAACAAGTAAAATCACCCAATAATTTTAGGCAGTTTGTGATCATATATTGAATTTTTGTGGTGGATTTTCTATAGCAAATATAGAGCAAAATTCACAAATTGCGTAAAATTCATTTAAATTATTTAAGTAATTGATTTGAAGAATTTAACGCTTAAAAAAACCGTAAATTTGGTAAATTTGTTTTTTGTCAAATTAAATGTAAATTGTGATACATATTCCAAACATTAAAATTTCTTCAAAATGATCATTCTTAAAAAATCATGCAATAATAATTTTTTCAAAATTTTTGTGCTATTTTTAGTTTTAATGTTGCTGCAAAGTTGTAGTACTTATAAGAAATCCACCAATTTAGAAGAGGCTTCCCGGGCCGAGCAAGAAGGAGTTGTAAAAGTGACCATGACAAATGGTGATCAATACATTTATGAATCTATTGAACTTAAGGAAAATACGTATTACGGCATAAAAACCATCGAGGGCGGAAAAACGCAAACAGTGCTTTTAAAAGAAGATGTGATGAAGGTGGAAAGGCAAAATAAAAAATCATCCGGTTTTTTGAGTTTTACGGGAATAGGCATTGGAATTGCTTCTGTTATATTGGGAATCTTGATGTTTGGCGGATAAGCCGAGTTGCTTTTCGAAATTGAATTTAGTTTATTTTTTATGGAATACTTTATTTAATTATATTTACAATGATGAGAACCATTTTGGGTTTATGAAATAGAAGATAAAATGTTCAAACATTTTTAAATACAACAGCATATTGAAAAAAAATACAGAAATTGAAAAATTAAAATTTTCCGAATCGCTACTGAATAAAGTTAATTTAATCATTATTTCTTGCGATGAAAAAGGCCGTGTTACTTACGTTTCTCCTGCAACTGAGCAAATAATTGGCTATAAAGTTGACCATCTTTTGGGTGATAAATGGTGGGATTTAACTTTCTTTTCTGAAGAAGAAAGAAAATTATTTAAAAAAAAAGTATGTGATATTACTTCAGGAAAAATTAAGGTCGATCCAAAACCTTATGACCGTCAACTGCGTTGTAAGGATGGCAGCATGAAATGGATTGAATGGCGTGATTCTCTTGGAATCAATAATATTTTTGTTTCTGTAGGCGTCGACATTACCGATTGGAAAAAAACCGAAGAAATCAAAATACAGTCCGACACCATTTTAAATAGATTAGAAACTATGCTGATGGTGAGCGACAAAGAAGGAAATATCATCTACTCATCTCCTTCCGTTGAAAAAATGTTGGGCTTTAAGGTAAAAGACATCATGGGTGATAAATGGTGGAAACTAACTTATGAAAATCAACAAGAAGCAGAACTGGTAAAAAATGCCATTTACAATTACGTTTTTTTGAACCAAAAGGACTTTACCGACATTACCAAACGAAAAATTAAGACTGCAAGCGGCGATTATAAGTGGATTGAATGGCAGTTATCAAAAGGCGCCAACGGCACCTATATCTCAATTGGAACAGATATTACCCAAAGAATTTCTTCGGAGCTTGAATTGAAAAAAGCAAAAGATTTTGCTGAGGAATCTTTAAAAGTTAAAAACGAGTTTTTAACCAATATGAGCCATGAAATAAGAACGCCGTTGAATGCCGTGATCGGATTTACGGATTTGGTGTTGGAAACAAAACTAGATCCGGAACAAAGATCCCATTTGGAAACAATGAAAAATTCAGGTGAAATATTGCTTTCACTTATCAATAACGTGCTCGACCTTTCTAAGCTTGAATCGGAGAAACTTAAAGTTGAGGAGATTCCATTTAACCTGCAAAAATCTTTCAATACGGTTCTAAAATTAATGAAATTAAGAGCCGATGAAAAGAAGATTTCTTTAGACCTGAAAATTGAGCCTAATACACCCACTCATGTTATTGGCGATCCAACGAGGGTTGAACAAATTTTGCTGAATTTAATTGGAAATGCCGTTAAATTCACACACAAAGGTTCTGTGCAGGTGATGCTAAAACAACTAAATGAAACAGATGACACTTCAGAAATATATTTTGAAGTTAGGGATACCGGAATTGGAATTGTTTCCAATAAAATAAATACGGTTTTCGGTGCGTTTTCTCAAGCAAAGAGCGACACTTCCAGAATTTATGGCGGCACAGGATTGGGACTTACCATTGTTAAAAAATTGGTTGGTTTGTTAAATGGATCAATCAAAGTTGAAAGTGTATTTGGAGAGGGAAGTGTGTTTAAAATAACGTTGCCGCTAAAAAAAGACGTGGTGAATGTAAATGCAGATGAGGTTGAACCAGAATTTTTAATGAATGAACCTTTGGAGCTCTCTATTTTATTGGTAGAAGACAATAAAACCAACCAATTGTTGGCAAAAACAAGGTTAGAACGATGGAAATGCAAAGTTGATATCGCAAATAATGGAATTGAAGGCGTTAAAAAAGTTCAAAAAAATATGTACGACCTTATTTTGATGGATATTCAAATGCCGGTGATGGATGGCTACGAAGCTTCTAAAATTATTAAAAATGACATCTCTAAAAAAGCTGCCAAAATTCCAATCATTGCTATGACAGCTTACGCCACAAATGCAGACATTGATCGCGCCAAATCTTCGGGCATGGATGACTATATTTTTAAACCTTTTAAGCCCAAGGAACTCTATAACATATTGGAAAAGTATGGAAAACCTTCCAAAGAGCGGAATTTAAGATATGCCAATGACAAACTTGGCGATGCAGAAACAAAAGTCGATAAAAAATATATTGACCTTAAATTTTTATATGAAGAAACCCAAGGGGAAAGCACTATATTAATTTTGCTGATAGAATCATTTCTTAAAGATTTTTATGAGTTTTTTGAAGTGGTGAACAAGGAATTTAAACGTAAAAATTGGAAGGCTTTGTATGAGGCTATCCATAAAATAAAACCCAGCATTACCATGTTTGGAATTTCTGAAATGGGACCAATCATCCATGTGCTGACTGAAAAATTTAGAGAAGAAAAAAATTTAGAGGATGCTAAAACTCTGCTCAATTCCTGCAAAGAGATTTTTAAACATGTTAACGAAGAATTATTAATCGAATTAAAAATATTAAAAAATGAGTGATGCTAAAAAAATTGTTTTAGCGGAAGACAATTCTACGCTTTCATTATTGTTGAAGTTCAGATTGGAAAAAGAAGGCTATAAACTCCTTATCGCAGTCGATGGAAAGGAGGCCATTGAAATGATAGAACTTCATGACCCCGAGTTAATTTTGACCGATATTATGATGCCTTTTATTAGCGGACTGGAAGTAATTAGCCATGTGCGCAATAAATTAAACAAGCAAACGCCCATAATCGTCTTTTCTGCAGCCGGCCAGGAAGAAATGGTGCTCAAGGCTTTTAATTTAGGCGCCAACGATTTTATGGGAAAACCCTTTAGCCCAAATGAATTGGTGATTCGCGTGAAAAGATTGTTGCGTTAAAAGTTTAATGATACACCATCAAATAGCAACCATGAAAAGTTATCAATACATCATTGATTATTTTGAAAATTCTCCCATCATCATTCAAGTTGTGTGGGCATTGAGTTGTATTTTATTGATTGCCGTCGTAATCTTAACAATTTACCTGAAAAAATTAAGAAGCCGTTTAAGAAAAAACGAAAAAACAGTGGCCGAATATCAAAAAGAATATGAATCGGATCTCATAACTTATTTATATGCCGGAAATGAAGAAGCGGAAATTAGTGCTGAACAGCAAGTTATTATTGATAAATTAAGGAGTTGTGCCACTGATGAATTTAAACGAAGGGTAATTGTTTCTACGTTGTTGCGATTGAGAAATGAGATTTCCGGTGAAATGGCCGATGCAATTCAGAAACTTTATTTTCAAAGCGGACTTATCATTTATGCTTTGAAAAAATTAAAAAGCAGAAGGTGGTATGTGGTGGTGAAAGGAATTAGAGAACTTACGCAATTGCGCGTTAAAGAAGTTCATGATAAAATGGGGGTTTTTGTAAACCATCCCAAAAAGGAAATCCGCAAAGAAGTGCAGCTATATCTGGTTACGTTATTTCATTTTGACGGACTCAAATTTTTGGATGTATTGCAAACCCAGCTTTCAGAATGGGACCAAATTCAATTGCTGGAAGTGCTTCAACGGTTTGATGAGCAGGAAATCCCCGATATTAATCCGTGGCTGAAATCCAAGAATAATTCTGTTGTTGCTTTCGCTTTAAAACTGGCAAAAATTTACAATCAGTTTGAAGTGAAAGATGCTTTAATTGATTTGCTGTCGCATCAACATAAAAAAATTAGGGTAGATACAATTCATGTATTAGGCCATTTGCAGGTTGTTGAAGCTAAAGATATTTTAAAAAATAATTTTGACATTCTCAGTCAGGATGAACAAATCGAATTTTTTAAATTGTTGGAAAACTTGTGCGAAACCAGCGATGAATCTTTTTTATTGGCGCATACAACGAATCAAAATTTTGAAATCAAATTATCGGCACTTAAAATTATAAAAATACTTGCTGGTGAAAAATTTAAAAGTCTAAAATATATTTCGACAGATGATGACTATATAAAAATTTATGAATTTTTAGAATATAATTAATCATGAATACAAGTACAGTACAAATTATTCTTACTATAATACATTTATTATTTTTTATTTATGCATTTTTCGCAATCGCATCGTATATTATTTTGGCCATAATTTCCGCTATTGAAACCAAGCAATATATGAAGAAAAACAGCTTTGTGAACTATAAGGAAATTCTGTCTTCAACCATTTCTCCTTCTATTTCAATTATTGCGCCTGCCTATAATGAAAGTCTTAATATTATTGAAAATGTACGTTCCCTTTTATCCAGCCATTACGTAAATTATGATGTAATTATTGTAAATGACGGCAGTAAAGATGACAGTTTGGAAAAACTGATAGCGGCTTATGACTTGGTAAAAGTCAATTTTTTGATCAACCAACAAATACCCACAAAACCAATTCGCGCAGGCGTTTTTAAATCTACCAATCCCGCATTTGAAAAACTCACAATAGTCGATAAAGAAAATGGCGGTAAGGCCGACGCGTTAAATATGGGATTAAATATTAGCAATAACCAATATGTGGCTTGCATAGATGTAGATTGTTTGTTGTTGGAAAATGCCCTCCAAAAAATGGTAAAACCGTTTTTGGAAGTTACCGAAGAAAAGGTAATTGCCACAGGAGGGGTGATTAGAATCGCCAATTCCTGTATCATTAAAAACGGGAAACTGCTCGATGTAAACTTTCCTAAAAAATGGATTGAAAAAGCACAGATTTTAGAGTATTTACGCGCTTTTCTTTTGGGCAGAATGGCTTGGAGCAGGTTAAACGGTTTGCTGGTTATTTCTGGTGCTTTCGGATTGTTCGATAAGAAAATAGCCATTGAAGTTGGCGGATATGACACCAATACGGTTGGTGAGGATATGGAAATTATTGTGCGCATGAGAAGGCATATGGAAGAAATTAAAGAAAAATACAAAGTCGCCTATATTCCCGATCCGCTTTGCTGGACAGAGGCCCCAGACAATTATAAAATATTTATTTCCCAAAGAAATCGCTGGACACGCGGCACCATAGAAACGCTGCGGAAACATCGTAAAATAGGGTTTAATCCAAAGTACAAATCGCTAGGGATGTTAAGTTATCCTTATTGGCTATTTTTTGAAAGATTGGCACCGGTTATCGAAGTTATTGGGATTATTTATTTTGCAATTCTTTTGGCGCTTAATCAAGTGAGGTGGGATTTTGCCATTGCCTTTATCATATTGGCCTATTTATTTACAGTTTTGTTTTCCATTGTGGCAATTTATTCTGAAGAGCTCACCTATCATCAGTATAAAAAGAAGGGAACAGGTTTTAAATTGCTGCAAATTAGTGTGTTAGAACCTTTTGTGTTACACCCATTTATATTGTATGCGGCAATCAGGGGAAATATGGATTACTATTTTAATAAAAAGAAGAAATGGGGAGAAATGACCAGAAAAGGAATGGCGAAAGCACAAAATAATTAGTAATGGTTTAATAACCTAAATGATAAATCCAATGTTAAAAATATTTTGGGCCTTTCTGTTTTTTAGCTGGGCGTTCCCTTTCAGGTCAGGCTATCGCGGCTCGCTTCCCGTAAAAACGGGAGAGCTCAAACAGAAAGTTTACCCTGAGCGCAGCCGAAGGGCTCTATTCTTAACGCAGTTTGAATTAATAATGAATAATTGCTAATAAAAAGAAATTAATAATATAATAACAACCAGATTTTATATGAAACTTAAAGATTTTGGCAATTACGGTTACAAATACATTTATTTGTCATTTTCTTTAATTATAAGTTTTTGGGCAATAACTTTATTTGAGATTTCAATGACCGCATCAAATGGTCTTGAGCAAACGAATCTTGCAGTTTCATTGGGCTATAAATTACTTAATGATTTTTGGGCTGGTTTGGGAATTGGCTTGTTGTTTTTTCCGCTGTACCTGCTATTTTTCTTCATTAAAAAACCTATAGGAAACCTGCTGATTAAAGTGTTGTTTTGTTTAATTGTAATCGGTCAATTTGTTTTGGTAAAATACCATCTTACCACACTCGTAAATCTGGGTGCCGATCTTTTAGGGTATTCTTTGAATGATATGTCTGCCACAGTGAGCGCTTCAGAATCTTTTTCACTTTGGTATTTTTTGCCTTTCGTGATGTTCCTGTTGCTTTTTTTGGGAACTAATTATGCGTTTAACAAATTTACAAATGAGCGTCAAATTTTTGCGTCCGCCATTATTTTGGTGATTGTGTTTGGCAGTTCAAAAATGATTTTTTCTGAATCTTCTGAGGCTGCATATCAAAATAAAATGTATTACATCGGGGCTGATATTTTTAGGTATCAGCAAGAAAAAAGCATCACGAATGCCTATAATTTATCGGGCCGAAATGATTATCCGCTGTTAAAACCCTTCGAAAATTCAGAAGATGTTTTGTCTCCTTTTTTCAATATCCAGATTGAAAAACCAAACATTGTAATCATCATGATAGAAGGATTGGGCGGTGAATTTGTTGGAAAAAATGAATATGGCGGATTTACGCCTTACATCGATTCTCTCATCCAAAAATCGCTTTACTGGGAAAATTTTGTCAGCAACAGCGGAAGAACTTTTGGCGGAGTGCCTTCAATATTGGGATCGCTGCCTTATGCGGAAAAAGGATTTTTGGAAATGAACCCATTGCCTTCACATTTTTCGCTCATCAGCGTTTTAAAGGCAAATGACTATACAACTTCTTTTTATGCCGGTCACGAAACAAGTTTTGACAGGTTAATTAATTTTTTGGAATACCATGAAATTGACCATATTATTGATGAAAATAATTTTGGCCCGGAATATGTGAAAACAATAACTGATACAAAAGATTTTTCTTGGGGCTATCCTGATTCCGAAATATACAAAAAAACATTGTCTGAACTGGATGATAAAAAACAGCCGAGATTGGATATTGTAATGACACTTACCAATCATGAGCCGTTTGAATTTCCTTCAAAAAGCAGCTATTTGGCAAAAGTGGACAGTTTGTTAAATTCAAATCAAATTTTTAAGGTCGAAAAGAAAAAAATAACTGCATACAAAGAGGTTTTTGCCAGCTTGCTCTATACCGATAAATCTATTGAAAACTTTATGAAGGCTTATGCCGAAAGACCCGATTATAACAATACCATTTTTATTATTACAGGTGATCACCGACTTATTCCCATTGCACAAAAAGATAAATTATGTCGTTTCCATGTGCCTTTACTGATCTATAGTCCGATGCTGAAGAAACCCGAAAAATTTAAATCCATATCTTCCCATTGGGATGTAACGCCAAGTTTGCTCGCTTTTTTAATGAACAACTATAAGTTTAATAAGTTGAAAGAAACTGCATGGATGAGTGAGGGATTGGATACGGCAAGGCAATTTAGAAATATTCACAAAATTCCTTTAATGAGGTATAAAGGGACCATCAATGATTATATTTATAAGGATTATTTTTATGCCGATGGCGAATTGTATAAAATAAATGAAAACTTCGGGACCAATAAAGTGATTGAGCCGGAATTGTTAAAAACTGTTTCTGATTCCTTGCTCGAGTTTAAAAAGTTAAATTCTTATCTTATCAAGAAAAATAGAATTTTTCCCGACTCCTTAAATATTTATACGCAACCGGCAGTTCAATTTACAAAAGAGCAATTGGCAACAATTGAAACCTTAACAAAAGGATTAAACTATGATCAAATATTTATTGCCGCCAGAGATTTAGCGTTCAAAAAGGAGTTTAAAAAAGCAAGATTGCTATGTGATTATATTTTGAATGAATATCCTAATTATGCCGATGCCAGAACTTTAAAAGGAAGAACCTTTGCCTGGGAAGGAAACTTCAAAAACGCCGAAGAACAGTTCTTAACCGTTTTGAAAAGAACGCCTTATTATGAGGATACTTACAGTGCACTTATGGATTTGTATTGGTGGTCCCAACAAGATGAAAAGGCAATAAATCTATCACAGAAAGCTAAAGAGAGTGAAATAAAAAGCATCGAATTTAGTTTTAAATTGGCGCAGGCACACAAAAGAATGAATAATTTGGACAAATCAATTAAATTAATAGACAGTATTTTGAAATTGCATCCGAAGAATGAAACATATTTAACTTTTAAAAACTCCTTATGATAATGATCTTAAAAACAGGTTGTAAATTGATTTTTATATTGGCACTTTTGTCGGTTTTTCAAAGTTTTGGCCAACAAAAAGTTTTTGAAGGAGACCCTGACACTGCATTTAAAAAAGCGCGTGAACTGGCTTTTAACAATCAAAGAAAACAAGCCCAAGACACCTTGCTTTTTATTTTAACCAAATACCCCGATTACCATGATATTCGTTCATTTTTGGCAAGCACCTATTCTTGGGATGGAGATTACAATAAGGCAAAAACGGAACTTACCTATATTTTAGAAAAAGATCCTCAAAGAAAAATAGATTGGATGGCTGCCATAAATAATGAATTGTGGGCAAAAATGCCGTTTACCGCACTGGAATTGGCAGACAAAGCTTTAAAATATTTTCCTTCGGATGCAGAGATTTTGTATTTGAAAGCAACTGCCCAGGAAAATTCAAACAATCCGTCAGCAGCCATGCGTACCATACAACTGGTGTTAGACCAAAATCCGAATGATCAAAAAGCATTGGATTATAAAAAGAAATTAAACAATACGTTGAGTTATAATGCCATCGGCATTAAATCATTGGTTGATTTTTATTCCGAAACTTTTGACCCAATGCAATATTATACGCTCAATTACGGCCGGCAAACAAAATATGGAAGTATTGCGGCAAAAATGAATTTCAGAAGGAGTTTCAATGAAAACGGCGTTCAGGTTGAGGTGGATATGTATCCCAAAATCACAAAAGGATTGTATGCGTATTTAAATCTTGGATTCGCAAACACTTTTTTGTTTCCCGATGTAAGATATGGCGCAGAATTGTATAAATCATTGCCGAAAAGTTTTGAGGTTTCTTTGGGTTTCAGGGCGTTAAAATATGAATCCACCACCACTATTTACACCGGTTCGATTGGTTGGTACACAGGAAACAGCTATTGGAATTTTCGGCCTTATTTAACACCGGGAGATTCGGGAACCAGCAAATCGGGTGTGATAAATTACAGAAAATACCGAAGTGATGCCGACAATTATTTTAGTGTTTCGCTTGGGATGGGATTTTCTCCTGAATTTGAAAGATATAGTTTGGAAGGAAATGAAGAAGCCATTATAGATTTACAGTCCCAAAAACTGAATACCGGCTATTATTTTACGTCTTCAAACAAACAAAATGCCTGGGGAGCGTTAGTTGGAATTGCGCATCAGGAAATAAGTTTTAAGCCAGGAAGTTATTTTTGGATTTATTCTGTTGGACTGAATTGGGAACTAAGATTCAGATAAAATGAGCAAGGAAATAGAACGAAAATTTTTAGTTTCAGGAGATTTTAAAAAATACGCCGTTAAAAGTTATAAAATAGCGCAAGGCTATTTATCTACAGTGCCCGAAAGAACGGTGCGCGTAAGAATTCAGGACCATCAAGGCTTTATTACCATAAAAGGAATAAGCAATGCCACAGGAACTACCCGTTTTGAATGGGAAAAGGAAATTCCCGTAAACGAAGCTGAAAATTTACTGTTGCTTTGTGAGCCAACAATCATTGAAAAATTAAGGCATATTATTCCAGCCAATGACAATTTGTATTTTGAAGTTGATGTGTTTTTGGAAGCAAACAGCGGATTGATTATTGCCGAAATTGAACTTCCCAATGAAAATACGGAATTTACCAAACCAAGTTGGCTGGGCGAGGAAGTTACCGGACAATTAAAATACTACAATGCCATGTTGGCGAAAATGCCATTTAGTAAATGGTTCTCCTAACAATAATTTAAAATCTATAATATTTAAGAATTCTATCTGGTTAAAATTTCTTAATAATTGGCAATAATAAATTTAGAAATAGGATCAGTTGTCAGGAATCCATGCAGTAGGATTGGTTTTTCCTTCGAATTAATCAACGCTTTTAAAGCATCCAAATCCTTTTGACTAAAAGATGAAGTAAGCGGATAATGAACATAATTCATAGTGTAATCCGTAAAAATTTTTTCTTCTTTTGCAATCCAAGGTTGGTTATCCACTACATTATTGTCAAGCCAAGAAATAACTGTCTTAAAATAGTCGTTAAGAACAAACATCGTGAATTCATCATCAGTTGGGTAGGGGGTTAAATATACGCCTTCTTCTAATTTATAATAGTTGCCTCTTTCCCAAGTTGGTTGGTCTTCAATTTTGCGGGTAGTTACGTTTTTATCTGAGCTGGTTTTAATCCCGTATTTTTTAGCGGCCGATTTAAAAATATTGATTCTGTCACGCCCAAGATAACAATGAACGTAATAAATTCCTTTTTCAGTTTCAATAAATTTTTTGGCGGCTTGCAAGGTTTTTTCATTTCCTGAAATCCATGGCATCATGGGCATATTAATTAACTTGATGCCGTATTTTTCAGCAATTTTATTTTCGTCTTTCATCAAAGCTGGTTCAGCCGGAATTACCATTTCATGCAACAATGAAATGATGCCGTCGTAACCTTGTTCTTTAAGCGATTTTATCATTTCTTCATTGGGATAGGCGCCATAAACAAATTCTAGCTGGTCTTTATTTTTTTGTTGGTGATTTTCTATATTTTTTATGGGATCTCCTCCTGAATAACTGATCAGCCATTGCGGATTGAAACTAAATATATAGACTGAAGTGAGCAGAATCAATGTTAAAATTCCGGGAATTAGCCATTTTACTACTTTGCTTTTTGACCGTTTTATAATCCAATGGAATAGAAGCGCCAGTAAAAAAGCGACAATGACATACACGATGATAACTAGTTTTCCTAAAATATTTTCTTTAGACATTTCCATGTCGGTTGAGCGGGCGTATTCAGCCAGCCATTTTGACGGTCCGGCCAATAAAACCCACAAACCTAAAGGGAAACCAATGCACAACCAGAGGTATAAGAATAAAACTATTGACTTAATTTTGTTGTTGTTTTTCATCTGTTTAAATTTTATTTTTTAGCGGTAACAGCTGCTGTTCGCCATTAATCAATCCTGTGTGTATCAAAATTTGTAATGCTCGTTTCATCGTTATATTAATTAAAAAGAGAGATTACTTTTGGCAGAAATATGATCAAACCCACAATGGCAGCAGCAAAAGCAGCAATAAGCACGCCGGTAGCAGCAAGATCTTTTGATTTTCCTATTCTGTCACGTTTTTCCAGCGAAACTTCATCTGCCAAAAACTCAATGGAAGAATTAAAGGCTTCCGCAGAAAAAACAAATCCGGATACAATAAACAACAATGACCATTCTTCATTTGAAATTTGAAAGAAAAAACCTGCTATTACAGCAATAATTAAGGAAAAAAGATGAATTCTGGAATTGTGTTCAAAACGAAATAACCAAACAAAGCCTTTAAACGCATAGCCAAAACTCTCTATCCGTTTTTTAAAGGAGAAACTTTCTTCTATTTTATTGTCCATTGTTTATTCATTTTAATTTAAAAATCATTTATTTGATTAAAACAATAAATATACATAAAACAATATACCAAACTACTTTAGAAAAGAATTAAAATTGATTAATTTTAAACAATAAACGCAAGAGATAAACAACATTGAAAATCTGGTTTTTGAATTTTTTAACCAAACTGTTTAGTGAAAAAGTATGGACCAACTAAAAGCCTTTCAGTAAATGGTAAACTATATTTAATTAACTTGCGACGTTGTCAACAAACGGTTTACTAAAGAAATGGATGATAAATTACTTGTATTATTGCTTTTTTAAAGAATGAAGCTAGTTTTATGCACATAATTTGTGCTTTGAATGAAAATTTAAAATAATCATAAAATCTCATTAAATGTATCAAAAATTTAAAACCAGCATAGCATACACCAAAAACTTGTTTGTCACGGGTGCAATATCCCAAACTTGCAGAAGTGTAGAGGTTGAAATATGCAGGTTTGTACCAAAGGAAGACCATAAAATTATTGTTGAATTTGGGATGGGACATGGAAATATTACGCGTGAAATTTTAAATAATATGGCTCCTAATTCTAAATTGTATGCATTTGAAGTGAATAAAAGTTTTTGTGATCAAGTGCGAAATATAATAGCTGATGACCGGTTAATAATCATCAATGATGGCGGCGAAAATATTAAAAAACACATACTGGAGGATGTTCATTCCGTAATTGCCTCAATTCCATTTTCATTTTTTTCAAAGGAAAAACAAATAGGAATCATTCAAGATGTTTATGATAAATTGGTGAATGATGCTTATTATAGCCAGGTATTATATTCTAAAATCCCTTTTAATAAATTTCAAAAAATATTCGATTCTTGCTATATTGAAAAAATTAAGGACAATATTCCAACGGCCTATATTTATCACTGTAAAAAGGCAGCTATCTAAGTTTTTGGCTTGGTTATGTACTTATTATTTTTTGATAACGTACTTATAATATTCCCAAAACTATTTATTAACAACAACTTACGTAATTGCACAATAAATTATTCAGTTTATTGAATATAACTTCTGATAAGTGAACTCTTACAAGATTAAAAAAAGTGTTGAGGTTGTTGTTATTTCTGATGTACATTTAGGAACTTATGGCTGCCACGCCAAAGAATTGTTGTCCTATCTAAAAAGCATCAATCCGTCTATTGTAATTTTAAATGGGGACATTATTGATATTTGGCAATTTAGCAAGCGCTATTGGCCAAAATCGCACATGAAAGTGCTGAAATATATCATGGGTTGGATTTCAGAAGGAAAAGAGGTTCATTATATTACTGGTAATCATGATGAAATGTTCCGAAAATTTGTCGATTTTAATATGGGCACATTTTCAATAAAAAATAAAGTGGTGCTTGAATTGGACGGGAAAAAGGCGTGGTTTTTTCACGGCGATGTTTTTGATATTTCCATAAAACATGCAAAATGGCTGGCGAAATTAGGCGCCATAGGTTACGATTTTCTAATCCTGATTAACCGAGCCGTTAATAATATCAGCCATTTTTTTGGAAAAGAAAAAGTTTCCTTGTCCAAAAAAATTAAGAACAGCGTTAAATCTACCATCAAATTCATCAATAATTTTGAAGAAACGGTTACAACAATCGCTATAGACAATCAATTTGATTACGTGGTTTGCGGCCATATTCATCAGCCAATTATTAAAGAAGTTATCAACCATAAAGGTGGTGTAACGTATTTAAATTCGGGCGATTGGGTAGAGAATTTAACCGCTTTGGAATATAACAACAAACAGTGGAGCATTTATAAATATGAAGATTTTCATTACCAAAAAGAGGAAATTGAAGATGATTTAGCGGTGGTTGATTCCATTGACCAATCTGCAAAGGAATTGTTCGGGCAATTAATGGCGGACTTTAATTTTAAATTTTAATGCGAATATTATACGCCATTCAGGGAACGGGAAACGGACATTTAAGTCGGGCAAAAGAAATTATTCCGGCATTGTTAAAACGTGCTCAGGTTGATGTTTTAATAAGCGGCACGCAAGCCGAAATTGTTTTGCCATACAACGTTGATTATGTTTATAAAGGTTTAAGTTTTTATTTTGGCAAAAACGGCGGAATCAATTTCCTCAAAACCATCAAAAAAAATTCTTTTGTCAGGTTCATAAAAGAAATTATCGATTGTCCGGTCACAAATTACGATTTGGTGATCAACGATTTTGAACCAATATCTGCATGGGCCTGTTATTTTAAAGGCGTAAAATGCATTTCTTTAAGTCATCAAAGCGCATTGTTTTCTAAAAATGTTCCCAAACCTTCTTATACAGATTTGATTGGACGTTTGATCATAAAAAACTATGCACGGTGTACGCTCAATTATGGTTTTCATTTTAAGAAATACAATGATAAAGTTTACACGCCAATTATCAGAAGTGACATCAGGTT
>LADL02000298.1_pt1 | contig 23035 bp, 25 predicted proteins | sample 619721 | NCBI WGS metagenome assembly LADL02 (sample SAMN03397408, study PRJNA257561) | rock porewater metagenome | biome: terrestrial; feature: Opalinus Clay rock; material: porewater; isolation source: Opalinus Clay rock porewater BRC-3 borehole | place: Switzerland: Mt Terri URL, St-Ursanne ...
ATTATCACCCCGCATGCTCCAATCCCAATCTGCTCCGCTTTTATGAAAAACGCTTAAGACCCCGTGCCGTCTCTTTGACGGAATACTACCTGGCGGAAAAACAATTTTAATAAACTTTAGCGTGGAAAATCCTCAAAAGGCTCAATTTTCTCCTTGGTAGTATAGGAGAAACCGTATCTGAGAATGGTATGCGGCGCAAATGTATTGGTTACAGGGGAAATTTGCATCCCATTGCCCAGAGCAATAGGAATGATATTGCTCAGTCAATATAAAAAATTACAAGGAGAATTAATATGTCTGAAAACGAAAATAAGCAGATGACCCAAAAAGAATTTGAGGAACAAATTATAAAAAAGGCACAATCAGACAAGGAATTCAAGAAAGCGTTGGTGGACAATCCCAAAGAAGCTCTTGGACAATTAGGCGTCCAACTCCCGGAAGATGTCGAGGTAAAAGTTGTCGAAGAATCGGCCAGGGTTGTATATCTGGTACTGCCGGATAATCCTGACGAGTTAACTGATGAACAATTAGACCGGGTTGCGGGAGGTGTTTGGTTTTGTGGTGATGCTTATAGGAATAGATGTTGGATGCAGGGTATCGACGATTAATATTGTCAGAGGAGTGTGAATAAATATGTCTGAAAACGAAAAGAAGCCGATGACCCACAAAAAATTTGCGGAACAAATTATAAAAAAGGCACAATCAGACAAGGAATTCAAGAAAGCGCTGGTGGACAATCCCAAAGAAGCTCTCGGACAATTAGGCGTCCAACTCCCGGAAGATGTCGAGGTAAAAGTTGTTGAAGAATCGGCCAGGGTTGTATATCTGGTACTGCCGGTCAATCCAGACGAGTTAACCAATGAACAATTGGACGGCGCGTCCGGCGGATTGGGTTGTCCTAATCTCATTGTTTGTATTAACAGTTATAGTGATAGTTGCGCCAGTAATTATGAATTTACTCGAAACTAAAAAAATTAAGGAGGTATGAGTATGGATATAATGAATACTACCGCCATCATCACTGGTGGTGCCTCGGGACTGGGTGAGGCCACTGCGGTAAGACTTTATGCCGCCGGAGCAAATGTGGTGCTGGCCGACTTTAATGAGGAAAAAGGCAAGGCCCTGGCGGAAAAATTGGGAGATCGGGCTGCCTTTGCCCTGACCGATGTTACAAATACTGCACAGGTACAGGCGGCGGTGGATCTCGCCATAAGTAAATTTGGCCGGGTGGATATAGTTATCAATTGTGCGGGAACAGGCATAGCAATGAGAACTATCTCCAAGTCAGGGCCGCATAATATTGATTTATTTAGAAAGGTAATTGATATTAATCTGGTGGGGACATTTGACATGATCAGGCTGGCGGTGGAGAAGATGGTTGTTAATGAACCGAACTCGCTTGGTGAGCGCGGCGTGATCATAAATACCGCATCGGTGGCGGCCTATGACGGGCAAATAGGCCAGGCGGCATATTCAGCTTCAAAGGCCGGAGTTGTGGGCATGACCCTTACCATTGCCAGGGATTTGTCCAGTCTTGGCATCAGGGTGTGCACTATTGCCCCGGGGCTGTTCGATACTCCACTTCTCTCCGCGCTTCCTGCGGAGGCCAGGGATTCGCTGGGCAGACAGGTTCCTTTTCCGCCGAGGCTGGGGAGGCCGGAAGAATTTGCCATGCTGGCCCAGCAAATAGTGGAGAATGTCATGCTCAACGGTGAAACCATAAGACTGGACGGGGCCATAAGAATGGCGCCGAAGTAAAAATGAGGCGGCCCCTGAGGTTATTCCGGGGCCGCCCTTTTTCTTCAATGTTATTGCCGCTATGCTTCGCCCTTTCCCTGAGGCTTTTTTCTTTTTGCCGTCTTTTCTTTTTGAGGAGCCCTGGAAGCATTTCTGTTAATCTTACCCATAGCTTCAACTCCTTTTTCGTTTAAATTATTATTTCAATTGGTATAGAGTTGATACATACTTTTGGGCAGAAAAAAATTGATTTAAAATGGAAAACCAGCCCTAAGGCTGGCTTTCATGGTCTTGATTGTAAAGAAACTCATTTTCCCTTTGGGTCCTGATTCTCCTGGCGGTGTACCACGTGATCAGGGCTCCCGATAACGCGGCCAGGGAAACCGCACCTGCAATTGTGGCGCTGTTGTTCTTGGTTTTCTTTTTGGGCCACATGCGGGTAAACATATCCATCATACGTACCACCTCGGAGTTATTATTCCCTTTATTATAAATGTGTTAATAAGGTAATTAATGTAAGTATGTGGATTTATTTAATCTTTTAAGGTGTCGATAGGACCTGTTCTTAGTATTTCTGGTATTCTTCCTGTTCATTACTTTATAATAGGTTTTTGTGCACCATATCAATCAGACAGGCGTAATCCAGCGGCCTTGGCACTGACTGCAGGGGATACTTCCCGTAAAAACTTTTTGGTTCACCAAAAATCAGTATTTTTGATTCGGGCCAAACACGGTATATATCTTCGAATTCACCAGTATTAACAGCCTTTTCATCCAGTATTAACACCGAGGGATTTAGACGGTGGGCCTGAATAAGAGCATCGGACAGGCTATTGTTGGAAGCCACCCTGAGGCCTGATGATAAGAGGGCCTGCTGGGAGGGATAGCGGACCATTTCATCGGCCACCACAAGCATTACGTCCATTTTGTCAATAGTATCGTCCTTTTTTGCTATCGGGAAAAAGACTGTAAAAACGGCTCCACCGTCGGGGTGGTTGGCTGCGGTTATTAACCCTCCATGGTTGTGGACAATTGCCTGGACCACAGGTAGCCCCAGTCCGGTGCCGCGCTCCTTGGTGGTAAAAAAGGGACGGAACAGTTTCTCCAATACCTCCGGGGGTAGCCCGGGCCCGCTGTCCCTAACCGAGAGTGTCACCCAGTTATTGGAACTGTCAAGGGTAAGATTTACACAACCGGTATTTCCGGCGGCCTCTACGGCATTGCGGGTAAGGTTAAGTATTACCTGGGTGAGTTGGCCCTGGTCAGCCGCCACCGATGGGATCCGATCAGCTTTTATTGAAATGTCTACCCCGGTATCCTCCGCCTCTCCCTTTAATAAAGGCATGAGTTCCTGGACAAAGGCTACTAAATCCGTAGGTTCAGTGGATATGTCTGCCGGCCTGCCCAAAAGGAGGAATTCATTTAACAGGCGGGTGACTCTGTCCATCTCCCGCAGCACAAGATCGGTATAGCCTTTTATCTTTTCCGGCTCCCTTTTACGGCCCATAAGCTGAAGCATACCCCTGGCTGCCGTCAGGGGATTTCTGATTTCGTGGGCCAGGGCTCCCACTGTGGTGGCTGTGGTGGCCATGCGCTCGGCCTTCCGGGCGGCCTCCTGCCAGCGGTAATAATCAGTGCGGTCATCGGCCAAAACCAGCCATCCAACGGTGTCGCCATCTTCAAGGAGTGGGGAAAGCTGCCAATCCACAAACCGGGGGCCGTTTTCCTTTTGTCCCTCCAGAAGGGCCATCCTTCCACTTGCGGGTTTACTGGTATTACAATGAATATATGGCCTCCAGGGTCCCGGGAGGGAGGATATGTGACTGCCCAGCAGCTGCACCTGGGTGTAATCCAGAAGATTTTGGGCGGAGACATTGGCATAGGTTATGTTTCCCCTCCGGTCCAGCAATATTACAGAGCTTGCTACCGCCCCCAGAACCTGGGATAATTTCTTCTCCAGTAGTTTAAAAAGGTTATCTATTTCAAAAACAATTGCGCATTCCTGCGCCATCAGGGGCAATAGGACTGAAGCCTCTTCGGGATCCACAGGGATCAGAACACCCAATCTGCCGCGCGTGCCGCCGTTATTCAACTCCACCACCGTTGAGGGATAATAATTCCCCCTCAGGAAATTGGCCACGGCTTCTTGATCACCCTTAACATAAAGTTTGGGGGATGACTTTTCTTCCAGTTCCAGCCAGCTCCCCCGGGCATCCAGAAGTATAACCAGGGCACTGAGTATAAGATCGATGGACCGGACAAGGGCATCTTCGTTTCCCTGGAAGAGGGAAAGTACTATATGGTTCATCCGGCGAAGGGTGGAAAGCTCAATAGCCCGCCTGCCACCTTCAAAACCCTCATTTAAGGCCGAATGAAATCTGTACATCAGCTTCCTGGCTATTTCCGCCCTTTGTATAAGATCCGGGCTGCAATTCTCCAGGCCGCAATTACAGTGCCTTAAAATCAGCAGGCTACCGTTTTGTAACTCTGCCGCCACAGCCCTTTGACCGCTTACCGTTATAAATTCCCGGAGCTCGGCCCTGGAAATATCCAGGGCGGTAGCTATATCCAGCCTGGTAAGATCGCTAAAAGCCATACCACAGGAGGAGCATGTGCCTGGTACCTGGGCTTTGAACTCCGAATCGGGGTCAATAATGACGATATTTAACTGCAGGGCGACCGCCGTGCTTTCCATAAAGCTTATCCAGCGATCGGACTCTATCAGTTGTTTTATTCGTACTGAAGTTTGCATAATATCAACTTCCTCAGCTATGACAGCTTAAACTTCCTCCAACCGAAATTCCTCCGCTGCCAATAAGCAGTTCCTGCATATTTGTGGCATGATTACTGCCCCGCATTTTAACCACCTGCAGGAAGCGCTTAAGGTCCACTCCCTGCTCCAGGTAGCGTAAGGTCAGGAGGTTATCCGCCACGAAACTAATGCCGTGTTTGGTTAATTGGGATATATGTTCAGAGTAATTTAACTCGTGGGTAAGCAGAACATTAATCCCCTGGGTTTTAAAATAATCAGACATGGCCCATATGTAATCGGTGTATTTAACCTTGTCGGGCATACCCACCTCAAAGGAGGATATGGAGTCGATGACCAATCTTTTTGATCCGGTATCCAGTACAGACTTTTGGATGTTATACACATGTTGGTCAACATCCAGCTCTATGGGAGAAACATGTATCAGCTGAAGTTTTCCCTGATCTATAAATGGCTGAAGGTCTAGCCCCAAACTCAGGGCACCCCGGACAAGCTGCCGTGGGTTTTCCTCGAAGGTTACATAAACTGCGTTTTCGCCTGCTTCCAGCCCACTCAGGGTAAAATGAAGGGCCAGTAATGTTTTGCCGGTGCCGGAGGAACCACTGACGAGGGTGGTGGTGGACCGGGGGATGCCTCCTCCGGTCATTTCGTCCAGACCTGGAATACCGGTGGAAATCCTGCCTTCGTAAAAATCATAGGGCTGGGTCTCAACAGAGGGTTTAATCCGGGGGAAAATATCAATGCCATGATCAGTTATCCTGAAAACTATTTCTCCGCCGGTATAGCTGGTTCCACGCATCTTTAATATTCTGAGGAATCTCTTTTGCTGTTTTTTCTCCTCGGTGCCATACAGGCAAAGGATTCCATCGGCAATGGCGCCTTCCGGGCGAAATTCTATATCATCCTCGGAATACTCTCCCAGGAGCAGGGCGGTGCAGCCCCATGTGGCCAGCCGCAGGGAGAGATCCAGCAGAAATTCCCGGAATTCATTCAAGGATGGAACTATGTCGGCCAAAGTTTTAATGGTATCCACTACAATCAGGCGGGGCTGATGTTTTTTAAGAATATCATCAATCATAAGCAGCACATGCCGGGGGCCTTGCTTGCGCAGTATACTCCCCAGGTCCAGGTAGATTACCGACTTTTGAAATTTAAGATGATCAAAAAAACTAAATTCCTGCTGAAACTTTATTACCTTCACCTGGGGTTCGGCCAGGGTGGTAAGGTAAACCACCTTGCTTTCAGGTGTGGCGTTGTGAAACATGATTTGATGGGCAAGAATGGTTTTTCCCGAACCGGGTCTGCCAACTATAAGTACGGTTGATCCCTGGGGAAATCCACCGTTTAAAATATCATCCAGTGTTTCAATTCCTGTGGAAAATCTCTCCATATTAGGCCTCCACTTCAAGGTCATTTTGTAGTAATTCCCCGGCCAGTTGGCGGGCCAGTTGAATACCTACCAATTTGCCCAGGGTTTTTATAATGGACATCAGGAATTCATGGGTTATAAGCTGTGCCCTTTCCAGATCAACATCGTCCAGCTTGTCCAGTAAAACGCCATCCTCAGAAAAGCTGATTAGATTAGCTTCCTCGTATTTCTGTCTGGTCGTCCAAAGCGCATGCTCAATAACCAGTAGCATGACATGAATGCCAATGGTCTGACCCACAGAATGGAATATTTCATTCACCATATTTCTGTATGTAGCCATGAAGAACCTCCAAAAAAAGCATTTGGCATTTGAACATAGAGTTATTCGACATAATGGTTGTATATCCTTTTCATTGGAAGAAAATGCAACAAAAAGTGTGTGATAAAAACTGTTTCAGGTACTCTAAAACTTGCGGACAGCGCGTTTATTGGTAACATTACCGGCTTTAGCGGTCGACATTTTTTACTTGCAAGATTATGTTATATTTATGATAATCGATATTTCCCATAACAAAAAAATTATTGCAATAAGCGGGAGGCAGGAAAATGGCACGGGTACTGGTTATAGAGGATGAACCTAATATTGCCATGATTTTGGAGATTTCATTAAGTGACGAAGGCCATGAAGTAATTACCGTTTCTGGAGGAATACCGGGACTCCGGCGACTTGAGCAGGACCCATTACCCGACATAGTTGTAGTTGATCTCTTTATGCCTGGAGTAGGTGGACGGGCTGTTGTTGAGTCCATACATAGGAACCCCGGACTGAGGCATATTCCGGTTGTGATAATCTCAGGGTCCATTCCCAGTATGACTAACATGCCTCCCAGTGGCAGTTACAGCGCCTTTATCGGTAAGCCCTTCGACCTTTACGAAGTAACCAGAATGGTGGAGTCCCTTACCGGGAGCGGCAGGCAAATAGGTGTTAAAGATGCTCTTGTTTCATGCGTCAGTTAATTTATGTAAAGATTAATAAATTATAGATATAAACCTTTGCTACCCGCGGTATGGCGGGTTTTTTATTTGCGAAAGCCTTGATATTTAAGTATTTATTGTAAAAATTTAATACTTTGTTAATGGAAATATGTTCTTAATTAATATAGAATTATTTTTGTACAATCAAAAAAGTAGGTGAAAAATGTGTTTAAACTAAGGAGTAAAAAAGAGGATAATTCGCATCTGCAGATTGCTTTGACCGTTCTTGCTTTTAATCTTTTTACAGCAAGCTATAATGAACTCACGGCTTTTAAAACAGAAAACCGTGTGGGGGCTGTCAACAATGAAACTTCCAACCTTGCTGCAGCCTCCGAAGAGATGTCGTCTTCGATCCAGGAAATAGTCCAGGGGTTTTCCACGGCCACCGGAAACCAGCGTTCTATCCACAATCAGGTGCTTGAAGGACGCAGGAATCTGATAGATGCCGTCACCATTTTAGAAGAGGCCGATCACTATATTGCCAATCTGTCTGAAGTGGTGAACAATCTGAGTAAAAGGGTGTCCGAAATTACTTCGGCAGTAGAGGTTATTACCAGAATCGCCAACCAGACCAACCTATTGGCCCTGAATGCGGCCATAGAAGCAGCCCGGGCAGGCGAACAGGGCCGTGGTTTTTCCGTTGTGGCCGAGGAAGTGAGAAAGCTTGCTGAAATGTCCTCCCTCTCCGCCAAGGAAATAATGATATATGCCGATGAACTTGGTACTGGTATGTCCGAGACACTGGTCAATATGCAAAAGGCCAAACAATCGGTGGGTACCGGTATTAAAAGCGTTCAGGACGCCAGCGCCCCCTTTGATGAGATATCGGTGAATTCCGAGCAACTGAGCAGTATACTGGAAGAGCTGACAGGCACTTCGGAGGAGCAGACGGCCGTGACCCAGGAGGTTGCCGCAAAAGCCACTGCCATAACGGTGGCCACGGGTTTTGCTGCAGAAATAGGCAAGGAAGCCTATGGTCACGGCAGGACCATGCGTGAGGTATTCCACAGCTGTTGGCAGCTGCTGGAAAAAGACATGGAAAAGGCTGGACTGGTTTCATTTCTGGCCCAGAGGATAACAGACCACTCAAAGTGGATAGACAATGTTGTTTTGTTTTTGAGAGGTGAAAGCAATTCAAGGAATCTTTCGGATCATAAAAACTGTCGATTGGGTAAATGGTACTATGGTGAGGGAATGACCGCCATTGAGGGTTTTTCGAAAAAGGTAAAGGAGCTTTTTATCAGTCTGGAGGAACCACACAGACTTGTTCACCAGCATGGAATTGCTGCAATGAAGTACCATAAAGAAGGAGATTCTGATTCTGTGTTTATAGAAGCAATGAATCTCACTGGTTCCGCAAGAGATGTTATTGGCATTCTGATTGGGCTGATAGCTGAGGTCCGGGAGGAATCAAAAAAATAAATCACTGCTGAAAGAATTTAAACCACAGATTGATAATACTTTTTTGGATGCCGGTAATAATTTAGACGGTTGAAAGAAACACTATTTGTGGAACGAATTCTTTTAAAGGAGTGATATTATGCACCACCAGCTTGGAGCACATGAAATAATGGAAGTTCACGAGGTTTTAACCAATACCATTGATCAGATTAACAATTTTAACCTTTATCGTCAGCATGTAAAGGATCAGCAACTGGGCCAGGTACTTGATAAACAGATTAATTTCATGGAGCAGGAATACCAGAGTATGGTTGCCATGCTGTCCCAACAAAAAGGAGTATCGGTAGAACCCTACCACTCCCGAATTAATACTAACATTAAATATGGATTAAGGAATCCGTCACCGGTGAGCCCCCTTGAAACAGCCAGGCAGCTTAGCGACCGCGACATAGCCTCGGGTATGCTGGGAGCGGCCAAGTCGTCCTCAATATTAAAGATGAGCGCCGGGGTGGAGTGCGCGGATCCTCAGATCAGGCGGAACATCATTCAGTGTGCCGTTTCAAGTGCAGAGATGGCTTATGAAACCTTCTGTTTTATGAACGAGCGGGGTATGTACCAGGTGCCCACAATGCCAATGAGAACCGAGAATAATTTTATGGGCATCTACCAGACCGGGAACATGGGCGGACAGATGATAGGACAGAACCAGCATTATATGTGATAAATCAAAAAAAGGGCGAATCAAACCGCCCTTTTTTTTTGAGTATTTCCAGAGGTTTTGCAATATAAATTAATCGTCAGGGGCCCGGCCATAATGTGTTATAATATGGTTGGCGCTGCCAAGGGAATAATACATATAAGTTTTATCGTAATAATAATATATTTCAAGGACGGGCAATATAAATGGTTGGTATGTCTATAAACAATTTTCACCCTGACTCGGTGAGAATTTCTGTTATCGCATATACGTTGGATAGAATACTGGTTAATATTTTGAAGGGAACCGGCGTGGTGGTACCTCATAAAATAAGTGAACTTGAATTTGTGGTCAATTCAGAGGTTACAAGGTGTTTTAAAGATTATAACCAGGACTTGAATAATATACAAACCGATCTTATTTTTGACCAGGATCTTGTGGTGACCAGAGTATCCAGATTAACCGGCCAACGGCTGGAGGAGTTGTTTTCAATAACCGCCGACAGATGGAGTGCCTGAAAGTCGCCCTGGCGGGCGACCAGCTGTCAGCAATCAACATTCAGGCTATACAAAATCGGAGCCACTTTAAAGAGAGATCGCTGATAGCTGATAGCTCTTTTTTAAATTATGGTCACCCGGTTTTCTCTCAACCATGTATCCATCTGGATAAAGTAGGCAAAAAGCTGCGCTCCGCCCATCAACTGTCCGAACCAGGCCGGGCTGAAGGCCGATCCGTCTGATAGGGCTGTTTTTTTTACGGCGTCTGTGTTTAAAAGACGGATAATGGGGGAGGTGTTTTCATCCAGTATTTGCAGTACACGATCCCGAACGGCAGCCAGGTACATGGGGTTGTGGGTTTTAGGGTAAGGGCTTTTGCGCCTTTCCAGAACATCATCAGGTATTAATCCCTCCAGTGCCCGCCGCAGTATTCCTTTTTCTCGAAGGCCGTAACTTTTCATCCACCAGGGTATGTTCCATGCGTATTCCACCAGCCGGTGGTCGCAGAAAGGTACTCTCACCTCCAGCCCCACCGCCATACTCATCCTGTCCTTGCGGTCCAGCAGGGTTGGCATAAATCTGGTGATATTGAGGTAAAACATCTCTCGAATGCGCGCTTCCCGGGGGGTTTCTCCAGGAAGTCGGGGAACCTCCTCCAGTGCTTCCTGATAACGGTCGGCAACATATTCCTCGGGCTTAAGCATTTGTAATACCGAGGGGTTTAGCAGTTGTGACCTCTCCCGCACCATTCTTATCCATGGGAATGTATTACCAGACAGGGCCTCTTCATTGTAGAACCAGGGGTAGCCGCCAAATATCTCGTCGGCGGACTCTCCAGACAGTGCCACTGTAGAGTTATTTTTTACTTCCCGGCAAAACAGATAGAGGGATGAATCAACATCGGCCATTCCCGGAAGGTCGTTGGCCTGAGCCGCCCGAACCAAATAATCCGCCAGGTCTTCAGTATTTATTACAATGTAGTGGTGAGTTGTGCCAAAATAGTCTGAGACCCTGTGAACCCAGGGAGCATCGGCGTTGGGCTGAAATAAGCTGGGTTGAAAATACTGTTCATTTCCTACATAGTCCACTGAATAAGTATGCAGGGGGCCCATCCCCGACCTTTCATAATGCCTGGCTGCAAATCCCGTGATGGCACTGGAATCCAATCCTCCCGACAGAAAGGCGCAAACAGGCACGTCGGACACCAGCTGGCGCTCCACAATATCTTGCAGCAGCTGACGCAGCTTTTGCGTGGTTATTTCAAGGCTGTCTTCATGGGGCCTGCTATCAAGGCGCCAGTAGTTCCTTACACGGGTGCCCCTGTTATTGTGTTCGAGGCACTGGCCCGGTCTCAGCTCATTTATTCCCCGAAATACTCCCTGACCGGGTGTCCGGGAGGGGCCCATTAGAAATATTTCTGCCAGTCCCCGGGAATCCACCTCAGGCGGGACAGCAGGGTGAGCCAGAAGGGACTTGATTTCAGATCCAAAAATGAAGGATTTGCCCCTTTCAGTATAAAAAAGCGGCTTGACCCCAAGTCTGTCCCTGGCCATAAACAGTGTCTGATCCGCCTCGTTCCAGATGGCGAAGGCAAAAATACCGTTTAACCGGTATACACAGTCAGGCCCCCACTCTATGTAAGAAAGCAGAAGAGCCTCGGTATCCGAGTTCCGGGTGAGAAAGGTATGTCCCCGGGCCTCCAGTTCCTGTTTTAATTCAGAAGTATTGTACAGTTCTCCGTTATAAGTAATAGTGTATACCCGGTCACCCCGGTTCCTGGTCATGGGCTGGGCGCCGCCCACCGGGTCCACCACCACCAGACGCCGGTGGCCAAAGGCAGCCCGTGGTGTCAGCCAAAACCCCGACGCGTCCGGCCCACGGTAGGACAGTGTACCGGTTATTGTCTCCAGGGTGGGGCGCTCCAGGGTCAGGTCCCTTTCCCAGTCAATCCAGCCATTAATACCGCACATACTGAAAAACCTCCTTTTGTAATGCGCTTATCAATTCAGAGCTGGACGCCATTGTCACTCTCCAGGGACCCCATTGTCCCAAGCCTTTCCCTGGTAAAACACTATGCTTCTGGGGCCGCAAAAGAGCCTGGACCAATATTGCAATATATTGGCATAAAGCTATTTTTTTGTGGCCAATCCGGTTTTCTAAAAATCGATGCGTTGGCTAGATCCCGGGGTTAAAGGGAACAATATTATTAAAAAAGAGAGGGGAAATTTATGGACTACGAAAAAGCCCAGCAGATAATTAAATCACCTGATACAGTAAAGGTACTCTACAAGGGGAGATCGATATGGATAGAGGGCCTAAACCCCGCCAATGAAACGGCCAGTATTTCCAGTGATTCCGGGACCGAAATCGTTTCAGTGCAGGATTTAATTGAAGGTTAGACGCAGAATCAAGGAGTCACTTCTGACTCCTTGATTGTCCGTAGGGCGAATTATATACCTGTTTACCCTGAGATCTAATATAATAATTGTATATTTGTTTTTTGTAAGGGTTAATGGGGAGGTTTTATATATGGGTAAAACAAAAGCCAGCGTTACCATCGACGGCTTTACTGAAGCGGCTCACAGAATAATTGATAATATACCTGAAAAATTTTGTAAGGGTTTAAACGGCGGCTTCAATATTGTTGAGGAATGCAGAAAAGACGGGGAATACGTCATTATGGGGGAGTACATCCAGGATGAGATGCTGGGTGCTGTAATAATGATTTACTACGGATCCTTCGTTGAATTGCTGGGTGAAGATGATAACGAGGTATGGGAAATTGAATTGAAGGAAACAATTTTGCATGAACTCCGCCACCATGTAGAGCTTATGGCCGGGGTTGATTATTTATCCGAGGAGGAAAGATTATCTTAAATAAAAAAAGCTTTGTCTTCAAATAATAATTCTGGTTTAGATAATTGATCGGAGGTGTTCCAATGATTACTGCCGAGGTATCCCTATATCCTCAGAAAACAACAAACGCCAGCCAGATCATCAGTGACTCCCTCAATTCTCTTGATAAAGACAACCTTCAGGTTGACGTAGGCTCCATATCAACCAGGCTGCAGGGTTCGGAAGAAGAGGTCTGGGAAGGGATTAAATCCCTTTTTGAACAGGCCAGGGACAGGAGCGAGGTCAATATGGTGGTAACCATCTCAAATTGCGCGGGCTAAAAAAATGGTTTCTGAAATAACCCCGATGGCATAACCAAAGGGGTTATTTTTTGACGGTTTTTGTTCTGTTAAGGTCATTCTGCTTATTCCCCGCGCTTCCTCCGGGCTGTGACGGTTTCCCCGCCAATGCCCCAATTATCGGTTTCCACTTCCTCAATTAACACCACTGTGGTCCTGGGATTCTTGCCCAGGAGATCGGCCAGCAAATCCGTTACACCTTTAATCAGCAGAGCTTTTTTTTCCGGAGTTACTCCGTCCCGGGTGATTTTGATGTTTACAAATGGCATATTCTATCTCCCCTCAACTTTTTTCAAATTGTCAGAGTGGGCCCGTTTTCCTTCAACCACTTACGCTGAATTTTATAATCAGGGCAAATTCCCTCCACCAATTTCCAAAATCTGCTGGAGTGGTTCATTTCAGCCAGGTGGGCAACCTCGTGTATTATCAGATAATCTATCACCTGAACCGGGGCCATTATCAGCCGCCAGTTGAAGTTCAGGTTTTTAAGCCGGGAACAGCTTCCCCACCTGGTCTTCTGATCTCTGATAGAAATCCGGTTGTAATTCAGGTTTAGCTGCCGGCTGATCTCAACGGCCCTTTGATTTATTACTTTAGCAGCTTCCAGTCGGTACCATGCCTCCAGGGTTAGCGCCAGAGTCTGCCCGGAATCGTCCGGCACAGTTATAAAAAATCTCCCGTCAATTATTTTAACCTGGGGTGCCATCTCTTTTTTTATTATCTTTATCAGGCCGCACTCATTGCCCAGGTATAAAGCAGTTTGTTTTTTGTCAGGGCAATTCCTGGTTTTTTGGCTAATAAGTTCAAAATGGCGCAGTTTGGATAGTATCCAGCCTTCTTTTCCTTTGATCACGGTATCCAGTTTTGAAATATTGAAACCTTCCGGTAGAACTACCTCCAGACCGCTGTCCAAACCAATTTTCAATCCGATACCTTTGGATTTTTTACTGTACCTTAGCCGATATTCCACCTCTTTTCCAGCCAGTGTAATAAAGCGTTTGGCCTCCCGGTCAACATCCTTATTTTTTCTGTTTTGTTCAGCCAAGGTCAACCCCTTCCCCCGGAATGTATTTCACCACCGTAATTACACAAAGGTAAGCTTTTTTCCTTTTCTAAAGGGATAAAACCCGAAAAATTTTAAGGTACTCCCGGGTTTCCGGCAAATTCAGCGCAGCCCGCCGGGGATTCCAGGGGGGTTAACCTTTATAGCATTTGCTATCCGTTCGGTGGCTGGAGGATGGGAGTAGCTAAACCATCGTATAAAGGGGGGTGGAGACACATCGGACATATTTCTGGTGGACAGGTCCACCTGCAATTGCACTGCCGAGGGTATATCTCCGGTCAGATTAACTGCAATCCTGTCAGCCTCCACCTCCATATTCCTGGAAATGTAGTTCTGTATGGGGCTGGAGGTAAATGACACAAGTAAAAAGAACAGCAGCAGCACTGCCCAGGTGACCGGAGGGAAACGTCCGTATACAGGTATTGTGGTATTCAGTATAAAATACAAAAGGCCCCAGAGAATAAAATTACCCAATATTCCCATGGCTAAGCCCTTAATTATATGCCCCTGCCGCCAGTGAGCCATTTCATGGGCCACCACCGCCTTTATCTCCCCCGGTGGGTATTTTTCCAGCAGTGTATCGTAAAGCACTATTCTCTTTGTTCTGCCGAGCCCGGTAAAATAGGCATTGGCTTTGGTGGTGCGCTGGCTTGCATCCATTACCAGAACCTGGTCTACCGGCAGTTGGACCTTTTGGGATAGATCACGCACCATGGATAAAACCTCCTTATCTTGTACCGGCTCAAAGCGGTTAAAAAGAGGAGATACTAACACCGGCCACAGAAAGCTTTGCAATATAAGCCAAAGTGAGAATAAGACTGCTCCGGCCAACCACCAGTTAGACCACCGGTTTATCAGCCAAAAAAACAACAACACCCCCACAGAGGTTATGGCCAGCTCCAGACCGGCCCCTTTCAGGTAATCTATCCACCAACCGCCCAGGGACTGGGTGGAAAAACCCCAGCGATGCTGCCAGTAGTAGCTTCCATAAATGGCAAAGGGCAGGGTAATAATTTGTAGAAGACCCCACAAGGACGCGAAGAAAAGCAGAACCCCCCCCCAGTAGCCGCCGGCAGCGGACTGTGCCCAGCGGGAAAGGGCCGCTCCCTGATCTCCAAAAACCAGCCATATCAGGAAGGCAAACTCGGCGATGAAACTTCCTATAAAAAGCAGTCGCAGCATTTGGCTGTATTCCCGTCCCCGGTTTACCTGGTCAACGCTAAAGTACAGCAAGGTTTCACCGGCCACATTACCGGGGAACAGGGTATACCAGAGGTAAAGCAACGCAAAAACGCCAGAGGCGGCAATAAGTATAAACCAGGCTATATTAAATCTAATCTGCATCTACCACCCTCCATCCTCCTCATAATATTTATAATAACAAAACATATGGCGCTTGTCCCCATAATATGCATTTAACCCGCAACCATATGAATCGCGGGTTAACAGGAAAGGAGCCATCAGGCGTCAGCCGTCGCTCTCAGAATTTTATGACGCCCCAGGGCAATTCTAGTGCCTCATGTCTTCGTACTGCAGGAGCCTTCGTTCTCCCTCCAGTTTTCTCAGTCTGGTCAGATCCTGGGATACCTCCATGGTTCCCATGTACTCCCCCTGACTGTCCTTCAGGGCCAGGTAGCGGATGTGTATAAACGATCCGTTCAGTTCCAGCCAGAATTCGGCATTGCTTTGCCTGCCGGTTTTAAAATCAGATACTATTTTTTCCACCACATGCACGCTTTCCGGTGGGTGACAGTTTTGCACCTTCCTGCCAATAATTGATTTGGTCCTGGTAAATATCCTGTCTTTGCCCTGGGAAAAATATTTTACCGTATCATCTTTTCCCACATAGGTTATATCTATCGGCAAATTTGTAAGAATTGCATTTATGTCTTCCTGTGACAGAAATCCGGTATCAAGCTCCAAACTATTGTTGTCTTGCCGAGTGCGAGGTCGGTTATTGACGCTCTCAGCCTTCCAAATTCCTACGCCTGGATTTGAAAATATCACGCCAAACTCTGAGGAATGATCTTTAATTTCGGCCCATTCATCTTCAGTCAGGGCGTTTTGCAGCATTGGTGTCAGTATGTTTTCTTCTTTGAAAAACATCTCTCCCACCTTGTCTTTCATTTTCATAAAACTGTCTTTTATTTCATCCATATCCTGGCTTGGGGGATCCAATCTGTTTAGCAGTTTTGTAAATGACTTGATCATTTCCCTGATTTCGTCATCCACCGACCACATTACCGAAGGCGGGCCTGTTATATTTCTTTTTTCCAGATAGGGAAACAGTATGTTTTCCTTTTTGCTGAAATGTTTATCCAGGTTGTATCCGAAAAAACTAATTCTTTCTCTTAAGCGCTCCATCATTGAGCGGTCCCCACCGGCCCGGGAAAGGCCCTCAATATCCCCGGCGATGTTGTCCAGCACCTTTTTGGCCTCGTCATTTTCATGCTTCAAAGTGTGCAGAGGATGGCCCGGTATTAATTCCGGCTGCGGGTTATTCAGCAAGGAGTCTTTAAAAACCGCGGCATGAACATCGCACAGCTTTTTAATCTCTTCGGGCGGCATTCCCTCAGAAATAAGCTGCTGTTCCATACCGGCTATTTCAGTGGCGTCAACCTCTTTAACCAGATAGGTAAATTCTCTTTTAACATCATCAAAATCCCTGCCGTTGTGCAGATCCTTGATCAGGCCTTTCAGCATCTGCTGCTTGTATTCCTTGTTATTAATATATTCGCTCATACAGCCCTCCGGGAATGTTTGTAAGTATATTGATTTGTCATATAAATACCCCCGCCGGGCTTTTTTATACCTGTTAAATAGCAAAGCGTTTGAATATAGGGATACAATGAATATTGATAAAGGATAATGAATAATGATAAATCAACATATTTTTTTAGCATATACTACCATTTATATTAAGGACTCAAAATATATTGTGAAATTTTAGACTCTACATTGTGCCGACCAACCGTAAATTTCTGCAAATACTTGCAATACTCTTTATTAAAATGCAATTAGAGCCCATGATAATAATAAGGGGACCGCAGGTCAGTCCTATTTTAAACAGCAGGGGGATGATTCTCTTGAATCTAAACGGATTATTGGCGCGGAGTTGCTAAAAGAGAATTAAAGGAGGTCATCACATGCTGGAGGAAATGTCAAACGTTCCAGAAATGTATGGGCATGAAGTATTTCCAGAGCTGTATTTACAGGATGAGTCGGCAAGGCTGGCGCGGCTGAACCTTATGATGGCCCCGGTCCCTGGCAGGAAGGAAATGCTGGAAAGGAACATGGCAGCCATTGACCGGTCCATTTTATCCGGTGACCAGGAGGAATTTGCCAGACTGTGCAAGATGCGCAGACATATTGAACTTGAGTGGGCCAAATGTTGAGCGAAAGGATACATAATAAATGATGATGGGAGTCACATGCGCCCCGTGAGCCAGAAGCTTACGGGGCGCATGTATTTTGTTTAATGTTTAAGAATCATTCCTTCATTTTGTATTGCCCCACAAGGCTATATACTAAAAATAACCTGTTAAATTGCTTTCGATTTGTTTAGAATAAAGCAATGAGAGGTGATATTCAGGATGCCGCATTCTTTAAAGATAGCCCTGGGGCAAATGGAGGTAATCCCGGGGAGGCCTGACATAAACGCCGGAACAATGCTGGATATGATTGCCCGGGCCAGGCAGAAGAAAGTACATATGATTATCTTTCCCGAGATGGCCATACCGGGATATTTACTGGGAGATACCTGGGAGCAGCGGGCTTTCCTGAGGGATTGTCAGGAGTACGGAAGGAAGATAGTTGAGTCGTCGGGTGAATTATGCATTCTTTTTGGAAACGTTGGATTGGACTGGAATAAAACCGGCGATGACGGAAGGGTTCGCAAGTATAATGCTTTTTTTGTGGCGCAAAATGGAAGGCTGATGGGCGGGGATAACTTTCCATATCCTTTCAGGATTAAGACACTTCAGCCAAATTACAGGGAATTTGACGATACCCGCCATTTTTACAGCCTCCGGAAATTGGCACTGGACCTTGGAATTTCGGCGGGGGACTTATTGCAGCCGGTGAACCTGAATATAGAAGGAAAAGCGGTGAAACTAGGCTGCATACTGTGCGAAGACGGATGGAGTGATGATTATAATATGGAGCCCGTTAAAATAATCAATAATAACGGGCCGGTTGATTTATTTGTTAATATATCAAGCTCTCCCTTCACTTTGGGTAAAAACAACAAGCGTAACAGGGTTTTTTCAAGGCAGGTAAATGAAATAGGCATTCCGCTCATATATGTAAATAATGTGGGGATACAGAATAACGGAAAAACAATATACACCTTTGATGGTAATAGTACCATTTATAATGGTAAGGGAGAGATAATGCACTACTGTGACCCTTTCCAGCAGTGTGTAAAAATTGTGGAAATGGATCCGGCCGGCTTAAATAACCCAAGGCCGGTTGAGGTTCCTGATGACAGGGGAATGGCCAGTTTATACCAGGCCCTTTATTTTGGTGTAAGTAAATTTTTATTATATGCCGGAATTAAGAAGGTGGTAATTGGAATTTCCGGGGGGATTGATTCTGCCGTAAGCGCCTGCCTGTACGCCAGGGTGCTGGGGCCGGAGAACGTTATACTGGTAAATATGCCCAGCATTTACAACTCCAGAACCACAAAGGATCTGGCCGCCAGGTTGGCCAGGAACCTGGGCTGCCTGTATACCGTAATGCCGATACAGGACTCGGTGGATCTTACGGTGGATCAAATTAACAACACCCCGGTAACCAGCCTTAAAGATGGCCTGCAGTTAAAACTTAAGGCAAATTCTTTTGTGGTGGAGAATATTCAGGCCCGTGACCGATCCGCCCGCATAATGGCAGCCCTGGCGGCTGCCATTGGGGGAGGGTTCACCTGCAATGCCAATAAAAGTGAGATGACGGTAGGCTACTCCACCCTGTATGGGGATCTGGCGGGTTTTCTGGCCGCCCTGGCTGATTTATGGAAGCATCAGGTTTATAATCTGGCTGCTTTTCTCAATGAAAATGTATATGGGTACGAGGTTATTCCCCGGGATGTGATAAATCTGGTGCCCAGCGCCGAGCTTTCCTTTGAGCAGTCTGTGGACGAGGGAAAGGGCGACCCCATTGTTTATCCGTATCATGATTATCTTTTCCGGGCTTTCATGGAACACTGGGACAGGGCTACACCGGAGGAAGTTCTGGAATGGTATAGCAGGGGGATTCTGGAAGAAAAGCTGGGATGCCAGCCAGGACTGGTAAAACAGATTTTTTCCTCTCCCCTGGATTTCATAAATGACCTGGAGCGCTGGTGGAAGCTGTATACAGGCATGGCTGTGGCAAAAAGAATACAGGCCCCGCCGGTGCTGGCAGTAAGCAGAAGGGCCTATGGCTTTGATCACAGGGAAGCCCAAAATGGATCTTATTTCACCGCTCAGTATAACCGTTTGAAAAAACAGTTGCTGGATTCCGGCAACGCTGGTTAGTATTAATCATAATTACCAGAGGATATATTTAATTTATTTTACATATGACTTTATTGCCCGGAGGAGCTAAATCTATCTGTAACCGGAGGAGAGTCTTTATCATAGAATAATCCAGAATATGGATAAGACATCTTCAACCGGGGAGGCTTATGATATGCTCACAAAGAGACATTTGAAGGAGAAGGTTTTAAAATGTACAGGTATAAATTTTTACGGCATCGTCTCGTTAATTGTTTTGTTGGTAATTGCCAGGGCTAATTACCTTCTGTTTCATACCGCAGTGGAGTCTTTTTCTATAATTGTTTCTGTTTTAATTTATGTTTTAGCAACAAATACCTACAGGTATTCTAACAGTAATTATCTTCTATTCCTGGGCTATGCTTATTTATTTATAGGTATCCTGGATTTTTTCCACATGGTGACTTATTCGGGAATGAATATTCTAACGTTCAGTAATACTGATGTTGCCACCCAGTTTTGGATTGCGGGGAGGTATATTGAGGCGATTTCTCTTCTGGCAGGTCCTTACTTTATCCGGAACAGGCTACCGGTATATGCTATTCTGGGTGGGTATACCCTTGCAATTGCATTTTTCATAGTGACTATCATGTGGGTAAAGGTATTCCCACATTGTTTTATAGAGCAAGTAGGCCTCACTACTTTTAAAATTGTGAGTGAATATGTAATCTCACTAACTATTTTTATGGCTATTTTTCATCTCCGTACTTACAGGAGTCAAATAAGCCCGTCGTTATACACCACTCAGATTTACGCCATGGCTCTGGCCATGATGGCTGATTTTTTATTTACATTTTATGTTGATGTTTACGGTTGGATAAATTTTACTGGCCACATTTTGGTGATAGCCTCAACTTTGTTTATCTACAAAGGGGTTATACTGCACGGTTTTAAGGCGCCCTACGATACCATATTTAATGATTTGAAGGTCAGTACAATTACTGATTCACTGACGGGTTTGTATAACCGACAGGGTTTCATGGAAATGGCCACATTGGAGATTAGAAGCGCGAAGAGGGGAGGGTATTTACTGGAGGTACTGATGATTGACATTGATAAATTCAAAACTGTAAACGACAAGTACGGGCATCTGATAGGGGACCGCGTGCTGAGGCAGTTTTCTGCAATAGTCAAAGATTTAATAAAGGGTAAACAAATAGTCTGCCGGCTGGGGGGCGATGAGTTTGTGGTGATGCTTGACAAACGGGAATCTGGAGAGTTTAAGCAAAAGCTCCGTGAAAAAATAAGGGACTGGAAAAAGTGGGAGGAGGAAGTGGCGGAAATTGACATAAGTATTGGAAGTGCTTTATGGAAGCCTGGCGACTCTGAAAATATTTTTGCCCTACTTAACGAGGCTGATGAAAAAATGTACAGTGAAAAAAATACCAAGGCATACTCCAGGTCTCAGATTCCCGGTGAGTGAATTAACCGGGAATACACTTTGATTACCTTTGGATTAGGAATATTGAGATAATAAAAAATAGGTTGAAATAACTTATCATGGAAGGTTTTGGTTTTATTTTGTGGAATAAGTTTAACAAAAAAGGAGTGGAAGAAGATGTCTCACAGTATTAAATGGCTTGGCCACGCCGCCTGCCAGATTACCTCCGAAGCGGGAAAGGTGGTATTAATTGATCCCTGGATAACAGGAAATCCCGCGTGCCCAATAAAAATGCAGGATATTAATCAAGCGGACATAATTCTGGTGACCCACGATCACTTTGACCATGTGGGGCAGGATATACCCGATTTGGTAAAGTCAACAGGGGCAATGGTTATAACACACCCTGAGCTTGCAGCAGAGTTAAAACAGGCCGGGGTGAGTCAGGATAATATAATCAACGGCATTGGCATGAATATGGGCGGGCAGGTGGAATGTGCGGGAATCAAGGTAACAATGACCCAGGCTTTTCATTCCAGCGGAAAAGGAGATGCGGCCGGGTATATAATTATTCTTGAAGACGGAAAAACCGTCTATCATTCCGGCGACACCGCAATTTTCAGCAGCATGGGGCTTTTGGGCAGTATTTATAGTATTGATGTGGCTCTTATACCCATAGGAAGCGTTTTTGTCATGGATCCACTGCAGGCCTCTTACAGTTTGACTTTGCTGAAGCCCAGGATAGCAATACCCATACACTATAAAACCTTCCCCATACTGGTGCAGGATGCCGGCGAATTTATCAGGCTGGCCGGGGAGATGGCCCCCGACACAAGGGTGGAAGCCATTAACCCCGGTGAGGAGATTCTCATTTAGGAAGATAATCCTCCCGAACAGGGGCAAAGACCTCCACCGCAACGGAGTTCTCGACTATTTTTGCCCAGTGTTCTGCATTTCCGGGAATAACCCAGGAGTCTCCGGGGTTTACCTCATATTCATCATTTTGAACAGAAAGTATTATTTTTCCCGAAACCAGATATCCGGTCTGCTCCTGGGGATGTTTATGCAAGGGAAGGGTTTTTCCCTTTTCCAGCAGGAACTCTGTCATAAGGGTTTTTTCCCCGTAAACCAGGGTTTTTCTTTTTATACCGTTAAAAACTTCTATATAGCCGTCCTGTTTTTTTATGGCAAACATTGTTTTTCCTCCTGTGTAATATTTCCGCTTATATGATAACACGGTGGCTGTAATTCCGGAAGCGGTCGTTAAAGATTAACGGCTGCTTCTCACTTACCGTCAATGTTTTTGCCTGACTGTTCAGTTGCTGTGATAAAATAATATGGCGGATAAGGAGGTAGATGATTATTAGCAAATCAGCCGGCAAAGAGAGGGATTTTCTTCTTTTTTGCCTTTGCGGCGCTTTTTTGGGAATATACACAGGACTTTACAATCCCATTTTCAATAATTATATTGCCGAGGTCTTTCAGGTAAGTGATGCCACCCGGGGAGGACTTGAATTTTTCCGGGAATTGCCGGGATTTTTAGTGGTCATTTTTTCGGGGATATTAATGTCCCTGGCTGATATAAGAATTGCCATCATCGCATTATTGGTCATGTCACTGGGACTTTTCGGGCAGGGGTTTGTTTCACCCACCCTGCAATGGGCCGTTATCTGGATGGTGATGTGGAGTATTGGCGCCCACCTTTTTACCCCCGTTTCCAACAGTATAGCAGTCAGTCTTTCGGAACCCGGAGAGGTGGGCCGTAAACTGGGAAAATGGAGTGCCATAAACACCGCAGCCTCACTTTTGGGATATCTCTTTGTCTGGGCAGGCTTTCGCTATTTTAGTATTGACTATCGCCTTACCTTTGGGTTGGCTGCCCTTGCGGCTGTTGCCGCCATAGTTTGTCTGATGGGGATGAGAGTACCCAGGGTTAGCCGACCGGGAATAACCTTTATGTTTAAAAAGAGATATTCACTCTATTATCTTTTAAGCCTTCTCTTTGGTGCCCGTAAACAGATTTTTTTAACCTTCGGCCCGTGGGTTCTGATAAAAGTTTTCCATCAGCCGGTAACCACCTTTGCCCTGCTGGGACTGGCCGGAACTGTATTGGGAATATTTTTCAAGCCGGCGCTGGGAGCCGCCATAGACCGACTGGGTGAGCGGACTATAATAATGGGGGAATCGCTGGTCCTGGTGGTGGTTTGCCTTGGGTATGGCTATGCCGACCTGTTTCCGGCTCCACTGGCCATATTTGTGGTATATGCCTGTTTTGTTGGCGACAATTTACTTTTCGCCTGCCTTATGGCCAGAACCACGTACCTTAATAAAATAGTTGAAAAAAGGGAAGATCTGACGCC
>LADL02000285.1_pt1 | contig 22949 bp, 19 predicted proteins | sample 619721 | NCBI WGS metagenome assembly LADL02 (sample SAMN03397408, study PRJNA257561) | rock porewater metagenome | biome: terrestrial; feature: Opalinus Clay rock; material: porewater; isolation source: Opalinus Clay rock porewater BRC-3 borehole | place: Switzerland: Mt Terri URL, St-Ursanne ...
GTCTTATTGCAGGCAGAGGAAAATGGAGTTGAAATCACATCTATGCCAGTGATGTATGAAGAACTCACTGGGCGAGTTCCTATTTACTTATTAAAATCCGACTGGTTATTACGAAGTTTTATTGATCATGCACATATCAATCGGTTCTATGAATTGGGGAAAAGATTTTTCGACATTTTGGGTGGTTTTTTTGGTGTTATATTTTTCATAGTTCTTTATCCTATAATAGGGTTGGCTGTTATTATAGATAATTGGGGACCAATTATCTATTCCCAAATCAGATTAGGGAAAAATGGCAAAAATTACAATATTTTGAAATTTAGAACCATGTTTGTTGATGCAGAAAAGAATGGAAATTTCCAGCCTGCAGAAGAAAATGACCAGCGAATTACCTCAATTGGAAAATTACTAAGAAAAAGTCATCTGGACGAGTTGCCACAATTTTATAATGTCCTTAAAGGCGAAATGAGCTTAGTCGGACCCAGATCTGAAAGACCGATGATTGTTGAGTCTTACCAAAAACACATACCATTCTATAGAGGCAGATTATTGGTAAAACCTGGTATTACTGGTTGGGCACAAGTAAATTATGGTTATGCATCGACGATTGAAGAGAATGCTATCAAACTAGAATATGACCTTTATTACATAAAACATCGTGATCTGATAATGGATCTCTCGATCATGTTATTGACTATAAGTTCTGTAATAGGTCTGCGAGGCAGGTAATCATGAGAGGTCGCCCAAATATTAGAAATAAATACTTATTAGTTGGTGATATTGTTTTAATCTTAATTTCCATTCTAGGAAGCTATGCTTTAAGATTTGAATTGGGTCCATTATTTTTTCAATATCTGCCAAGTGCAATCTGGATTGTGGTTACCTCTTTGGTTGTAAAACCTTTAGTTTATTATTTGTTTGGCATGTACAGACGAATGTGGATGTACGCCAGCGTTCAAGAATTGAAATTAATTATTATCTCTGTCACAACAGCTTCTGTAATAGTTTCCTCAATTGTAATTTCTTTATTGTCATTTGGCATATTTGAAGGATTGCCAAGATCAATTCTTGTTATTGATTGGATATTATCACTGGTATTTGTTGGTGGAATTCGGTTTTCATTAAGAATCATTGGAGATTCGGTGGCTGTCGGTTCTGCGCCAATGAAAAATGGAAATCAAAGAAGATTATTGATTGTTGGTGCTGGAGATGCTGGTGCTTTGGTTGTTCGTGAAATTCAAAAAAATCCACAAATGAATTTATTACCTGTCGGTTTTCTGGATGATGATCCAGCAAAACAAAAACAACAAATTTTTGGAATTCCTGTCGTTGGAACTATTACTGATCTTCCCAATTTTTTGGAAAAACTTCGTATAGATGAAGTAATAATTGCAATTCCAAGTGCACCAGGAAGAGTTGTACGTCTGGTTGCTGATATTTGTAGGTTAAAAAATATTCCTTTTCGAACTATGCCTGGAATTTATGAATTATTAGGTGGGTCTGTTAATGTAAACCGATTACGGGAAGTTGACATTACAGATTTATTAAGAAGACAACCAACTTACATGAATGAAGAAATAATTGGTTCATCTATCAGTGGGAAAATTGTGTTAATTACAGGTGCAGGCGGTTCGATCGGAAAAGAATTATGTAGACAGATTTCCAGATGGGGACCATCAGAATTAATAATGGTTGGACATGGGGAAAACAGTATTTTTGAAAGTTTATTGGATATGAAAGAGAGTTTTCCTGGACTTTCAATTATTCCAGTTATATCTGATATGAGAGATAAAAATCGACTCAAACAAATATTTACAAAGTATCAACCTCATGTAGTCTTTCATGCTGCTGCTCATAAACATGTTCCTTTGATGGAATTAAATATAGAAGAAGCAGTAACAAATAATATCCTCGGAACAACCAATTTGGTAGAAATTTGTATTCAACAAGATGTCGAAAAATTTGTAATGATTTCCTCGGATAAGGCTATTCGACCAAAAAATGTTATGGGCGCATCAAAACGAATATCAGAAATGGTCGTACTAAATGCTGCACGAAAATATAATAAATCCTATTGTGTTGTAAGATTTGGAAATGTTTTAGGTAGTCGTGGAAGCGTCGTTCCTTTATTTAAACGCCAAATAGCCAAGGGTGGACCAGTTACCATTACACATCCTGATATGAAAAGATATTTTATGACAATTCCGGAAGCAGTCTATCTTGTTCTTCAATCAGCAGGTATGGCAATTGGTGGAGAAACATTTGTCTTGAATATGGGCGATCAAATAAAGATTGTAGATCTTGTTGAAGACTTAATTAGATTATCTGGATTGGAACCAGGCAGAGATATAGAAATAGTCTTTACTGGATCAAGACCTGGAGAAAAACTAGAGGAAGACTTGTGGGATGAAGGTTTGACTTTTCACCGAACGAGTCATCCGGATATTTATCATTTGTCCAATCAAGATGATCTTGAAATAGATGGGATAGAAAAAATCGTTTCGGAACTGGTTAATATGGCCTCAAAAGGTAATATTACAGAAATTGTAAATATTTTTGATCAAACAATTCCAGGTGCACAAATACGAAAGACTCCTCCTGCGGATTTAAATACGATTAATTGATATGAGACTTCTTCAAAAAAATGAATGGAACCGGTTCTTTGCCGAAATAGAGAACTCCCATATTTTACAAACCTATGAATGGGGAGTGTTGAAATCCCATTTTGGTTGGTTACCATTTCGTATAGAACATAATGGCCAAATTGCACAGGTTTTATTACGACAATTACCATTCGGTTATAAAATCGCTTATTTGCCTAGAAGTTCTGTGGATTTAAAAAATCATTCTTTCTGGAAAGAGATTGATATATTTTGTAGGTCAAAAAAGACAATATTTTTAAAATTTGAACCTGATAATTTTATTGAATCCAGTCACTTTGTGGAGATAAATAATAAATTTATCAAAAGTAGATCCATTCAGCCAAGAAAGACAATTGAAATTGATTTAGCTGGAAATGAAGATGATTGGCTGGAGAGAATGAAGCCGAAGACCAGATATAATATCAGGCTTGCCATTAAGAAAAAAATAAAGGTTGAATTATCCGATGATATTACAACTTTTTATGGGTTGATGTTGGATACCAGTAACCGGGATAATTTTGGTGTCCATTCAAAAGAATATTATCAATTTGCCTATGATTTATTCAATGCTACAAATAACGTAGCTTTGTTTATGGCATATTATGAAGGAACACCATTAGCGGGATTAATGGTTTACAGGTTGGGAAATCGTTCCTGGTATTTTTATGGAGCATCAAACAATACAGAACGTAATCGTATGCCTACCTATTTATTACAATTTGAAGCAATGAAATGGGCAAAAGCAGTTGGTTGTGACACATATGATTTGTGGGGAATTCCGGATGAATCGGAAGATATTTTAGAACGAGATTTTGACAAAAGATCTGATGGATTATGGGGTGTATATCGGTTCAAACGTGGTTTTGGTGGAACTATTAGACAATCAGAAAATGCATTTGACAGGGTTTATCACCCATTATTGTATAAAGTGATAAACCTTTACCAAAGAATTCGCGGAGATGTGTTATAAAAAAATCTAAAGTATGTTTATTTATCATAATCAAGAAAGTGGATTAATGGAACTTTCGCGTAACTTTGAATTGGTGGATGAATACACATGGAATGAGACAATAATGTCTCTTCCAGAACCTCATTTTCTTCAAAGTAGTATCTGGGCTGAAATTAAAAAAGATAATGGGTGGTTTCCATTTTTTCTTCTTTGGAAGAATTCGATTGGGGATGTCATTGCTGGGGTTATGGTTTTAGAAAGAAAAATCAAGTTGCTTAACTTGTTGTCATTAGTCATCCATTATTGTCCCAAAGGCCCTTTAGTAAATTGGTCCGATGTCGACCTAGTCAGATCAGTTTTTGAAGATATTAAATCATTTTCAAGAGAACACAAAGGTCTTTTTGTGAAGATTGACCCTGATGTAATCATTAATAATGCCATTAATCCAGATGATAAACAAAGCCATAAATCTGTTCCATCAATGGAGGATATGTTAAAAATTACTAATTGGATTGAATCCAAAGAACAGATTCAATTTCGAAATTCGATAGTTATTAATTTAAATCAATCTGATGATCAATTAATAGGCAATATGAAACAAAAGACCCGCTATAACCTCAGATTAAGTGAAAGAAAAGGTGTGAAAGTCAGAATTGGTATTCCATCTGACTTTGATGAATTATTTAGGATGTATGCAGAAACTTCCTTAAGAGATAATTTTGTCATCAGATCTAAATCATATTATCTGAATGTTTGGAAAAAATTTTATGATGAGGGATTGTGTGAACCATTAATTGCGGAATTTAAAGGTGAGATATTAGCGGCTGTAATTATTTATTATTTTGGTGGAAAAGCATATTATATGTTTGGGATGTCTTCCGATAAAAAACGCAATTTAATGCCTACTTATTTGTTACAATGGAAAGCCATCCAGAGAGCAAAAGAAAGACAATGCAGGATTTATGACCTTTGGGGGGCACCAGATGATCTCAATGAAAATGACAGTATGTGGGGCGTGTATAAATTTAAACTTGGTTTTGGGGGAAATTTAGTTAATACCATTGGTGCCTGGGACTATCCAATCAATAAATTCGGATATGGAATGTACCATTATGTAATACCTAAAATATTAAACATAATGCGAAAATTCGGTTTTAGAAGAACAAAAACAGAATTAGAATAAAATTATTGCTATGGGCGCCAAGCCGGGCTAAATTCATAACTCTTTTCAAACGTGAGCTGCGTTAGATTTGCTCCATTAATTGTTGCGATATAAATATCGTGGTTAATACCATCTGGCCAACTTTCAAAAACAAACCATTGTCCATCCGGTGATATAACAGAATCCACTGAAGGTGAAAAACTTTGTTGGCCGCTTGGTGGAATTCTAAATTCCACATTAACACCTGCATCAACAATTCGTTTCCCGACAAAATATGGCAAACTTCCAGATGATATATTTTGATGGGTAAAGAACAATATCTGATCATTTTGCGACCAATAGGGGTAATTTAGGTTGACATTACCTTTGGAAGCAAATTGGTATTCTTCTGACTTTTCTAAATCCAGGATCCAAACTTCATTATCAGCGATTTTTCTTACAAATGAAATTTTATTTCCATCATTTGACCAGGCAGGATTTCGATCACGCCAACGAGAATCTGTAATTTCAGAGACAGATTCTGATTGAAAATCATATATGAAAATATGGATCATTCTTTCTTTCGTAATGGGATCGTTTCCTGGTCGAAGTGAAGAAAATGCAATTTGTGAACCATCTGGTGACCAAACTGGATCAAAATCTCCTGATGGATCAACAGGAATAGGTAAAGGATATATCTCTTTATTCGCGGAAAAATCCAGAATAAATAACCTAGCTCCCTCATAAATCTCTTTTTTTGCATTACATGGAGAAATAAAAACCAATTTTGTACCATCTGGTGACCAGTCAGGTTGGCAGGCACCATCTACCAAAGAAGTTAATTTTTGATTAGCTAAACCGTCTATAGTCATCATCCAAATTTGCATGGTTTGATCTTGATGATTTGACGAATATGCAATTTCACCTGTACCACCACCTATATTCGAGTTGTTTGGTGGGGTAGGAGTTGTTTCTTCTGCAATTAAATTAATTTGCAGGGAAGAAGTTACATCAATTATTGGAGTATTTGATAATAAATCTGTTGGTTGAAATGGAACAGAAGACATATAATTGGTTTGATTATCTTTATTACCAAATACATATGCGTAAATATTATCTGCATTGATGATTCCAAAAACCAATATAATTGAAATCACTAACAAGAGTGGAAATAAAAATAATTTTGAATTTCGGTTTTTTACTGGTGTATTGATTGAGAAGGGTTTAATTAATGGCTGTGAAACCCCAGTTTTTATTGGTGTACTTATTTTGTGTAATGGCGGTGGGGAAATTAAACCTATATTTTTAGATGAAATCATAAAATTTCCAGCATCTAATAAAGCCATATATAAATCTTCTGCAGATTGAAAACGGTTTTCAGGATCAATTTCTAATGCTTTTTGAATAACCTTGTCAAATTTCTCTGAGATCACTTTTCGGTATTTCCTAATAGGTGTTAATTTTTCTTTTCCAGATAATCTGTTGAGACTTTCTTCTGGAATTAATCCTGTAAGGGCTGCGTATAGTGTTGCTCCTAACGAATAAACATCTGACCGTTCATCTGTAGTACCTCTACCATATTGTTCTGGTGGAGAATAACCTGGTGTCATTGCTCTAGCACCTGTAGCGGTATGTTGATCAATATCCATTACCTTTACCAAACCAAAATCTACGAGAATAATGTTGCCTTCCGGGGTAATTCGGATATTTCCTGGTTTAATATCCCGGTGAATAACTTTTGGTGAAAGATTGTGCAAATACATAAGCGCATCGCATATCAACAAACCAATGATTATTACTTCTTTTTCTGGAAGATTTTCTTCCCTTTCAATCCTTTCTCGTAAATCTTCTCCATCAATATAATCCATGACAAGATACTGTCCTTGCCCTGGAATGTGAAAGTAATCGCTTACCCTTGGTAAGTTTGGATGGCGTAAAGTTGCTAAAATTGTTGCTTCTTTTTTAAATTGAATTGAATAATTTTCGGAAAGCACCAGGTTTTCTTTAATTGCAACAGGTATTTGAATATTCTCATCAAAAGCCATATAAACTGAACTCATTCCTCCATGGCCGAGCACTTTTATGATTTTATATCTTTCCTGAATCAGATTATTTATTTGTAACGGCATTAATTGAATAATCCTTTTTTACCTAATAGATATGATTATATTGGTATTTTGTAATTATGGTCGAATAATTTCTACAGGGTATAATATCTTCTAGAATAAAGGGATACGACCAATATGAATCTAGATATTCAGACAGCCGTTCAAACTGCATTTTTTTTGGCAATCATTGGCTTTTTATCAAGTTTATGGTTAATGGTTAAGAACTATAATCGTGCCCAGAAAATGCCATTTTATCAAAAACGTGTCAAAATGCAGTGGAAGGCAATTCGATTCCTTTTTGTAGGTATTTTATTTGTTGGGTCTGCAATTTTTTTTAATCGTTATGCTGAACCTGCTGTTTATTTAATTTTTCCTCCATCACCGACCATAACACTTACACCTACCATTACAATTACACCAACGATAACCCTATCTCCAACGATTACTTTATCACCTACGATCACTTTTACACCAGCAATCAGCCCCACGCCATCTATTCCTGAATCAATTGAAGCATTATTTGAAAGCACTGTTGTTCCTAATCCAGATGCATTGTTCAGTCCAATTATTTTTTCAAAAAGTATTGATGATAATATACAACCCATCAACTCTTCAGAAGAATTTAATCATCCTATATCTATTCTTTACGCAACTTATAGCTATGTTAATATGATACCTGGCAGTCAATGGACTTCGATTTGGTATAGAATGAATGATTTGGCATTATTGTGCTATGAGACAGCTCCCTGGAACGGTGGAACTGGTGGATATGGTTATACCGAATGTACAAAGGATGTTGCAGAATGGCAACCAGGAATTTATGAAGTGCAAATGTTTGTTGGAAATACCTGGAAAACGTCAGGTAGATTTACTATAATCGGAATTCCTCCAACGAATACAGCAACAATTACGCCTACCTCTACTACCACCCGAACCTTTACCTCAACAGTTTCGAGAACACCATTACCTTCTTTCACAGCGAGTATAACTTCAACTAGAACATCAACTCCTACGATTACCCAAACTTCAACAATTACAAGAACCCCAACCAGGACATTGACCTTTACGCCAACCAGAACTCCTCGCCCTTCAGATACAAGATGGCCATCTCAAACACCAACCAGATAAAATTGCGGAGTATTTGAATTTAAAAATATTTCTCTATTGTTGAATTAATTATTTTACAACCTATGTATTTTCAACATCTAAATTGTTTTCTGGATCTCCAATAAAAAGTGCTTGATCCTTTAGTTTTCTTAATTGATATTTCTTAATATGTTTAAGAGATTTTTCGATTTGTAAAGGCACCCGGCCTTTATTTTTAATATACAAATCTCTCGCGCTCCATAATTTGCTAGCATATTCATTTATTAATTCATTCATGATTTCTGAATTTGATTTGCCAAGCTCTCTTTTTTGCATAAATGAAATTATTGGTAGCGTCTGAATATTTTGAGCTAAATGATGTTTTCTATTTTGAGAAAAAATCCCTTTCAGTACTTTCGGATTAAGTTTTAATGCATTTTCACTCGAGATTTTCCAGGCTTTTATATGTTGTTCTGGAATAATTTTCGAGGCTGAATGCCATGTTCCAACATTTATCCACTCCAGGCGCATCCCATTTTTCTGTGCTTTGCTCTGAAATGAGTTGGATATATTCTCGTAGAATAAATTAGATAGTGAGTTTCTCGGAATAAACTCTGGAACTATTACGCCTTTATTAATAAATAACTTAGAAGCTCGTTTAATGTTGTTGTGTTTCTTTTTAAAATAAATAGGTCGATAATCCGGGGCATCCTTTTTTAATTTCCCAAATAAATATCGATTAACTTTGTATCTTCTCGTATGCGCCCAATTTTTTCGTAATTTTTTGGCGATTTTATTCTGATTTTGAATCTGCATATTAATCTCTGGAGCACCTACTGATGCCAACAATTCACTTAATAAATGTTGATTTATATAACTTGTTAACTCTGTTCGCACCAATTCGACTAAAGAGGTTGTCCAAGGTCCAGAATCTTGTTGATAAACCAGCCATTGAATTGCATCATCGCTAAATGGATATGGTCTGGATAAAGTAACATGACTTGAATTTCGGAGCACACTAAAAATTATTCTAATATCTTTAATTTCGATCGGTATTCCATCCAGCGTTCGTGCAGAAATGTCCAAGGATGCTGATTGATCTCTTAAATCAATAATTTTACGAATTCTCTCGTAACTTTCCAACTCAATTGGTTTTTCAGTTGTTGGGCCAGCGATTCTTGGAGAGCCATCAATTTTTTCGAAAACGACAGCATTTTCAAGATTAATTATTACATTACCAGGTCCACCAATCCTAAAAATTGGTGATTTTTGGTCTTCCTGGCGAACTAATGCATCTTCAATATGAATTTGGTAGTAATTTGGAGAAGAAAAGGCTGACTGGTTTATATATTTTTCAGAAATAGATAAATCTTTTAATTCAAAAATATCTGCTAAATATATTGAAGCTAATTGTAAAGCCAGAGAATACCCTATATAAATGGTGAGCATAACCAACAAAACATCCCAGGCCAGAAATAATTCGATTATGCCTTTAATTGTCCCGATAATTGGATATGGAATTGTGTAAAGAAAATCAAGCCAATGATAATCAATCTCGCCTGGTTGGTGAAAAGTAAATGCACAAAATATCCAAGTAAAAATAAAAATAATTTGAAGAAAGATAAAACGAAGATTACCTGCTTTGGGATTGGGAGAAAAGATCAGGTTAATTAATGAGTCTAAATATGAAATAATTTGAGAAGATGTTTTGTCTAGATTCCTCTCAAGTGGGGCGTTTCGATTCATGAAATATCTCCTTGCGATCTGATCCAATCGATCAAATCAGAGATATCTTTATATTCATTTATCAAGTAGCTTGATAAATCCGGATCTTGGGAAATCGTATCCAAATTACCTTTTAGTAATGACACAAGAATTTCTCGAGAATCAAGTTCTTTGAAGTCCGATTCAGATCCAAGATGTTTGGTAGTTCCATATGCGTAGTCCATTACTGCCTGGTTTTGGCCAGCTATTGAGTGTATTACCTGTTCTTGTTCAACAATTTTCTTCTCCCTGTTAGCAGTATCCAGCCAGGAGGTTCTCCAGCGGTTCTGTAATTCTTCTTCAATGGATTGAGGAAAACGTAAATTTGTTATAACAATGTCAAGAAATCTGATCCCTCTTTTCTTAAGCAATTCAAATTCCTTACTTAAAATTGTTTTATCAGATTGGTTTCCATAATTGTCAATTAGTCGATATTGGGATTGTGTCAGTCTTTGTTTAATCTGTTCAGAAATGAGCGAGACCAAATCAGAATCCATTCTTGACAAAGGGAATAATTCATTAATAGTAAATTTCGAAATGTATTCACGAAATATATCCAAGACTAGATTAATTGGTAACCATTTCCAACTGACAAACCGCTCTGGATTATCATCAGGTTTTACAAAATTAATACTTTGACCAATAATGGCTCTTTCAACAGCTTTTGGATTGAAACCAAAAGCTGAATTACCTTCTCCAGGGCTGGAATCCATTTTAAATCTAACAGTAAGATTTACACATATTTGAATCCCGTCTCTTGTAATTGCCATGGATTCATTTCGCCTGGCAATTCTTGCTTCACCTGCGGCATTTGACTCGCCTTTTTGAACAGGAGAAAATGGATCTTCTTCCTGGCGAGGACCCACGCTCTGAGATTGTATATGTAAATCTACAACCCCGGCTATATAATCATTTCGTTCAGTAAAAGCAATTCCAGGTCCGATTGCGCCTTTATATTGAACAGGAGTTCGTAAGACGGCAGCACTGGCTGTATCTAAAATTATTACACCGGGACCATTCTTTAATCTGTCAATTCTTCTTTCACGTAATTCTCCATTTTCAATAAAAATAGCTGGACCGTGATCACCAAAAATATATAGGAATAATCTTTGTGCAGCTTTAAGACGTTTTTCTACATTTAGAACCGGTAAAACAAACTGGCTAAAGAAAAAAAGAAAGAAGATTGTTATTCCTACGAGAATTAGAAACAAAAGAAAACCAAAACTAAAATATGAGATAAATCCACCATTTAAGCTAAGTACAACAAAAATAATTACGAAATAAATGAATAAAGTTAGGTATATTCGCTTGAATTGTCTGTTTTGTGTGTTTTGTTTGCGTTTCGAACCCATTTTAATTATTCTATACCATTTTTGTCAGGATGAGTAAAAAAGCATAAATAAAAATTCTTAACTTTTCGTCCACACCAGTTAATTGAGATTATACAAAAAATCTGTAGTAAGATTTAATTACAAAAATCAATTTTTGACGAGAAAAAGGTAAATATGTTTCGCGCTTTTTTAATTTTTTTATCCAAGGCTTTTTGGGCACAAAAACTAATCATGAAGTGGGGATTTGCATGGAAAGTTGCTTCCAGGTTCATTGCAGGCAATACAACTATAGATGTGATCCAGGTTGTCAAAAAATTGAATGATCAAGGACTTAATGTAACAGTAGATCATCTTGGAGAAAATTCTGCAACCATCGAAGATACTCATTTTGCATCTAAAGAAATTATCAATTTACTTGATGCCATCAATGAGAACGCTGTGCAAGCGAATGTATCCATAAAATTGTCTCAATTGGGATTAACAATTGATGAAGAATTATGTAAAACAAATCTAAATACAATTTTAATTAAAGCGAAAGAAACAAATAATTTTATTCGTATAGATATGGAAGACAGCCTGTTAACTGAATCAACAGTAAAAATAGTTTCTTGGGCGAAAAGCATCTATACTGGTGTCGGTACAGTAATCCAAAGTTATTTATATCGAAGTGAGAATGATGTAGAGATTTTATTAAATCAGTGTATACCTATTCGAATGGTTAAAGGTGCATATAAAGAACCTGCTCATATAGCTTTTCCGAAGAAATCTGATGTAAATCTAAATTTCGATCACCTAGTAAAAATCTGCATGGACAAAATAAAAATATGTAATTTTCCTGAAATCAGTCTGAATGGACGATTTCCACCTATGATTGCGATTGCGTCGCATGATAATAGCCGAATTGAATTTGGTTTGCAACACGCAAAAACGATTAATTTGAAGAAAAGTATGTTTGAATTACAAATGCTCTTTGGGATTAGGCGAGAGTTACAGGATCAGTACGCGAAACAAGGTTATCATGTAAGGGTATATGTTCCTTATGGAACTCATTGGTACCCGTATTTTATGAGAAGGTTGGCAGAAAGGCCGGCGAATATCTGGTTCTTCCTATCAAATCTTTTTAAAAAATAAATATCTTAAATTTTGAATTGTATTATCATTGTGCTCCTTTAACTCAAATTTTCGGTTATCATTCATTTATTAAATTGCAGTATAGTTTCACACTTTAAATGTGAATTCTTCGAATTTCTGCCAACGAAGGAAAAATATTGGAAGAAAGTAAAATCAATGTAGCACTTAAAAATTGCCTAAATTTTTCAGCTTTATTCATGTTAACCATTGGTTATTCTGTTGGAGCTGGATTAGTTTCATATATTGGAAAAAGAATTGATTTACAAATCTTTTTGTTAGGTTTAGTAATCGTTTTATTATTTAATATAACAGAAGAAATCCTGGTTTGTTTTTTCAAATATAATGATGCATTTTCATCAAACAAGAGTAGAAAAACTTACCTTCTGAAAAATAATTTTTTGGTTTTGTCGTTTTCTATTCTCACAATAGGAGCAATGTTTTCAGTTCTTCTTTATTCGATTTCGACTGTTGGTTTAATTTTATGGATTTTTTTAGGCATTTTTTTTATCATTCTTTTTCTATATTCTGTACCGCCCTTCAATTTTAAGAAAAAAGGTTTTGGCGATTTTTTGATAACAATTAGTGCGATTGCGGTAGCGCCAGCATTTGCGATGGTTTTACAGCACAATGAAGTGCACACTACGTTGTTCTTTATTACCTTTCCAGCTTTTTTTCTATTACTTGCTTATTTCCTGTCCCATTCCTTGGAAAATTATTATTTGGATCTCAAGCGTCAGCATCACACGTTAATGACCAAATTCGGTTGGAAAACAGGAATGAATTTACACAATATTTTCCTTTTAACAACCTTTTTGCTTTACGGATTGGCATCAATTATCGGCTTGTCTGGGAAGCTTTCTTTACCTGCACTGGTTTCTTTTCCAGTTGCAGTTGTACAGTTTTGGGAAATGTGGAGAATAAGCGAAGGTTACAAACCTAGATGGAAATTATTGAAAGTTTCTTCATTGGGTTCTATTAGTATCCTGGCTTATTTCTTTCTATTTATACTTTGGTTGAGGTGAAAATGCCCGGATTTTTAGAATTATTGACACCAGATGATGCGATTGGAAAATTTTTACAATATTTAAAAGATGTTAAGTTAAAGGTGGAAAAAAATAAAACTCAAAACAGTCTAAACAGAGTATTGGCTAAGGATATTATTTCAAATGATGACATTCCTGCGTTCACCCGCAGCACAGTGGATGGCTTTGCGGTCAGGAGTAAAGATACATTTGGATCATCGGATGTTATGCCAGCATTTTTTGAAGTCATCGGAGAAATAAAAATGGGGAAACCAGCGAATTATCAGCTATCTACTGGCCAGGCATGTTTGATCCACACAGGTGGGATGTTGCCTGACGGAGCTGATTCCGTTGTGATGGTTGAACATACTCAATATTCGAACGCCGGTGAAATTGAGGTTTATAAAGCGATTTCATCAGGAGAGAATGTAATTCTAAAAGGAGAGGATATTCAACAAGGCAATCAAGTTATAACTTGTGGAACATTAATCAGAGCAAGTGAAATTGGAGCCTTAATGGCTTTAGGAATTACTGATATTGAAATTTATGAATTACCCAGGATTGGCATAATTTCTACGGGAGACGAGGTTGTTATGCCAGACAAGATTCCTGACCTTGGACAGGTAAGAGATATTAATTCATTTTCCTTAAGTGCCATTGTAGAAAAATTAGGCGGAATACCCAGAACGTATCCAATTGTAAAAGATGACCGTGAACAATTAATAGATATGTTAAAAACAGCATTTGAAGAAAATGATTTATTAATCGTTACAGCTGGATCATCTGCCAGTGTTCGTGATTTGACTGCAGACGTAATTAATGAATTGGGCACACCTGGCGTATTGGTACATGGGATAAATGTAAGACCAGGTAAACCAACCATATTAGCTTTTGCTAATGGAAAACCCATCATTGGATTGCCTGGAAATCCCGTCAGTGCTTTTGTTATTGCTCATTTAATTCTAGGGAAAATCATGCATGTTTTACGCGGAGAAATAAAACAATTTTCATATCAAACATTTAAAGCGTTGACAACAATTAATGTGGCATCTGTTGCTGGAAGAGAGGATTGGGTGCCAGTGAAATTGCTTGATATGGAAAAAGATGGTATGAAAATGGTAGAACCAATATTTTACAAAAGCAACTTAATTTTTTCGCTTTTAACTGCCATTGGTCTGGCAAGAATTGAACCAGATGTAACTGGTCTTGAAGCTTTTTCAGAAGTTGAAGTATTCATAATATAAGGATTTAACATGACAATCTACTTACACGATATTCCGTTACAAGACGCATTAAGCCGATTCTATACTGCATTAGATAAATATCAATTACGTGGTACGGTTAATCAAGAATCATTAGTTCTGGATGAAAGTTTAGTAGGCAGGGTTTTATCCAAACCGATATGGGCAAAAATTTCGTCTCCACATTATCATGCCTCAGCCATGGATGGATTTGCATTGCGATCTGAGGATATTCAAGCTGCAATGCCAACAAGACCAGTTTTAATCCGCATGCAAGAACAGGCTGTTTATGTTGATACAGGAGATCCGATTCCTGATTGGTCAAATTGTGTAATTCCAATTGAGAATACAGAACCAATGGATGAAAATGGGGAAATCGAATCGGATAATCGAAATCCTTATGCAATTCGGATTCGAAATTCTTTACCACCATGGGCAAATATTCGACCGATGGGGGAAGATATAGTTGCTACAGAGTTGGTTCTTCCAGCAAACCGGGTTTTGATTCCGGTTGATTTGGGTGCAATTGCTGCATGTGGCCAAACTCGGGTTGAAGTGGTAAAAAAACCTGTCGTATCAATTTTGCCTACCGGTTCTGAGTTGGTAAAAGTTGGAGAGAACATATCCAGAGGGGACATTATTGAATATAACTCAATTGTTTTAGCCGCCCAGATTTTAAGTTGGGGTGGAGAAGTAAATCGATTTCCAATCACTAAGGATAATTTTGACGAACTTTGTGAACAGGTAATGAATGCAGCCAACCAATCAGATTTGATTTTGATTAATGCAGGTTCTTCTGCTGGATCAGAGGATTTTACTTCAAGGGTGATCGAGAAGTTGGGAGAAGTTTATGTTCATGGGGTAGCGGTACGTCCTGGACATCCGGTAATTTTAGGTATGATATTTAATGATCATAACAAACCAACTCCTGTGGTCGGGGTTCCTGGATATCCTGTATCGGCAGCATTAACTGGAGAAATATTTGTTAAACCATTAATTCAGGAATGGATAGGGAAAAATGAACAGGAACCAGAAATTATCGAAGCTGAACTTACCAGAAAGATTACCTCACCAGCAGGCGATGATGATTTTGTTCGTGTAGTTACAGCTAAAGTACGAAATAGAATTTTGGCTGCACCATTATCCAGGGGAGCAGGCGTTATCACATCAATGGTCAGGTCTGATGGATATGCGATCATACCCAGGGGAATACAAGGTAAAGAACCAGGAGATAAAATCAATGTCATTCTGAATAAAGATAAAAGCATAATTAACGACACACTCCTTACAATTGGTTCTCATGACCTGACGCTTGATTTATTGGCCGAGTATTTATCATTAAAAGGAAAAAGACTTGTTTCTGCCAATGTAGGAAGTCTTGGTGGTCTGATCTCTTTAAATCGAGGTGAGGCTCATTTTTCAGGGTCACACTTATTAAACCCGCTGGATGGCACTTTCAATATCAATTATGTAAAAAAGTACATTACAAATTTTCAAGTTGTCATAATCCCCTGGGTTTTTCGGGAACAAGGTTTAATTGTTCAAAAAGGAAATCCAAAAGGTATCAAACGACTTGAAGATATTGCGCGATCAGATATTACATATGTTAATAGACAGAGAGGGGCGGGCACAAGAATTCTATTAGATTATTATCTAGAGAAAGCCGATATCAAACCAGATAACATTCATGGGTACGAACAAGAAGAATTCACACATCTAAATGTAGCAGCAGCAATCAAATCAAATCGGGCTGATACCGGACTTGGAATAATAGCTGCTGCCCGAGCTTTAGAATTGGATTTTATACCTCTATATAAAGAAAGGTATGATTTGATTGTTCCTGAAGATATATACTCAACTTCAGGTTTTGCTCCAATAATATCTGCAATGCAAGATCCTGACTTTCGAACCCGTGTACAATCTTTAGCCGGGTATGATGTGTCTTGCATGGGATCAGAATTGATACAATAGATTGAGAATGAAAAGGAGGAAAAATGCTAGAAAAGAACATTAAAGCACCTGATTTTGAATTATTGGATGAACATGGAACCCCTACAAATCTAAGTGATTATTTAGGTAAACCTGTTTTATTATATTTTTACCCAAAAGATGATACACCTGGTTGTACAACTGAAGCTTGTGAATTTCGGGATGATTATGATCAATATGGAAATGCAGGTGTTATTATTTTAGGTGTAAGCCCTGATTCCCCAAAATCACACAAAAAATTCAAAGAAAAATACAATTTACCTTTTACTTTATTATCAGATGAAGATCACAGTGTTTGTGAATTATATGAAGTGTGGGGCAAAAAATCTATGTATGGGAAAGAGTATTATGGAGTTCTCCGAACTTCATTCTTAATTAATTCTGCTGGTCAACTAATAGAAATTTTCGAGAATGTGAAGCCTAAGGGTCACAGTCGCCAAGTTTTATCAGCACTTGAAAAATGAATAAAACACAGAGATAATTTTTAGAAATTGTCTCTGTGTTTTTTAATTACTAATAAAAGACTAATTTTGTTCTGCGATTAGTGATTTTGCTAATTCTTGTTTAGCCAAAATATCTAAATTTATTCCACCCAAAAAACTAATAATTTGATCTTGCATGGTTGCCCACATCGTCTGTGATGTACATTCATCCATTTTTTGGCAAATATCATGTTCAGATAGGCAATTATTTATACAAATTTTACCTTCAAGAGATTCTGCAATTTCCAGAACAGATATTTCTTCAGCAGATTGACTTAATTTAATTCCACCTCTTGGACCAGGTGAGGCATTAATCAACCCAGCTTGCATCAATGAATGTCCTATCTGATGCAGAAATGGAAGTGGAATATCCAGCATTTTAGAAAGTTTGGCAGTAGGAATAGGTCTGCCTTCACTCTCTTTAGCTAACGCAACCATTAATTGAATCCCATAATCTAATTTACGACTAATTCGAAACATGTTTCACCTCTAATATTATTCTATGCTTAAAGATAATTGAGTTTAATGATCCACGATAGTGACATATATCATCAGATTTATTGTTTATTAACATAACAAATTACAAAATGGTTCATGTATACAGAGATATGTTGATTTCCATGATATTCGAATTATAATAGCGCAATAAGTAATGTTCAATTTTAGGAGGAATGAATGAAAAAAACTTTTTCTTTGCTGTTTGCAATATTGTTATTTAGCGTTTTGGTTTTAAGTGCATGCGGAGGTGGTTCGACTGCAGATACTCCCAGTGTTCCTGCTGCATACGCTGGAAAAACAAATCCATTGGGAAGTGATGCTGCAACAGCCGGAAAGCCAATCTATGATGTACAATGCGCATCCTGTCATGGTGCAGGAGGCAAAGGGGATGGCCCTGCTGGTCAGGCCTTAACACCACCAGCTGCCAATCTGGTTGAAAGTGTTGCAAATTTTGCTGATGATTATATCTATTATCGAATTGCTGAAGGCGGAACGATGGATCCATATAATTCATCCATGCCACCTTTCAAAAATGTTCTTTCAGAAGATGAAATCTGGCAGGTTGTTGCTTATACCAATACTTTAAAGTAAAAAATTAATCCATAAGATTCCCTAGAGCACGAGCTAATTAGCCCGTGTTCTTTTGTTTAAATTCTAATTCGTATGTAGAATAAGAATCATCTCAAAAAAAGGTTGGCAGGTATTTGTAGCGGGCATTTATTCATCAAAAACACCATGGCTGCCATTAATTGAAATAGTACTGGATTTACTTTATGAAGAATGATAAAAAAATAAAAATATTTTTGGTTGATAATCATGTGTTATTTCGCAAAGGACTTAGGGCTATATTAAGTGATTATTCAGATATTAATGTAATTGGGGATGTGTCTACCTACCAAGAATGTATTCCATTACTTATAAAAGAACCTGCAGATTTACTGGTTATGGATACAGACTTTCAGAATCTTAATGCTTTCGAGATCAGGAACGAAATAATTGATAAAAAACTTTCGACGAGAGTCATCGCACTCACTTTAGCTATAACTCGTCTTGAATTTCTTAATGCTCTTAAATCAGGAATTTCTGGTTATTTACTGAAAGATGAAGAAGTTGATATTTTGGTTGATTGTCTTAGAAAAATCTATAATGGCAGGATCATCATTTCTGAAGCGATGATTGAGAAACTAGTTCATTTGTTGATAGAGAAAAACGAATTTCCAGTTCATTTTTTTATTTCAGAAAGAGAATTGGAAGTACTTCAATTGCTCAAAACTGGATTGTCTAACCAACAAATCAGTAAAAGATTATATATATCAGAAAATACGATCAAAACTCACATTAAACACATATTTAAGAAACTTTCTGTATCAAACCGAAAAGATGCAATAGAAAAAGCAATCCTCTGGGGAATACTCTAAAAGGGGGATAAAATTATCACCCATATTGTGACAAAAAATCACCCTTTAACATTTTATTTATAATAAGACAAATAATATAAAATAAGTATGATTATAGCGTTGGAGCAAGGTATGGAAAACAATCAAACTTACGTTTTAATTGCATCTGCAAATTCGATTTTTCGAAAAGGAATTGAAAAAATTCTCTCAAATCGAACTGATTTCAATCATCTGGTCATCCAACAAGCGGGGGATATTGAGGAAGTTCTTGAAAAATATTCAAAATACAAACCAAGTATTTTGATCATTGATTTTGATGACAAGAATATAAATAGAAAAATATTCTTAAACTCTTTTATGGATGAACAACACAATGCTAAATTACTTCTGGTTTCACTACAGCAAACTGGAAATGTAATTTTCTATGACAGACAGGTTTTATCAACAGATCAAGCACATCAATGGTTACAGGTTCCTTGGAATGAAAATAAATCGTTCTTAAGTTTTAATAATGCTGAATTGGAGGATAGAAAATAATATGAAGCATTTTACAATTGTCTCGGTTCTGATAATTCTCCTTACAATAATTGTGTACATTTTTTTACAATCAGTAGGTTTATTGCCGATTCAAGCCAGTTCACAGGCAATCATCATTGACCAATTGTTTGATATACACATTGGCATAATTGCTTTCCTTTTTTCGTTGATCATCGTTTTTATTGGATATAGCCTCATTGTATTTAGAAGAAATAAACAATTTCCGGAAGAGGATGGTAAGCATGTAACCGGTTCTTCTAAGCTTGAAATAGTTTGGACTCTTGTTCCATTAGGAGTTGTTATTTTTATTTCCTATTTGGGTGCACTATCCCTCGCAGAAACAAGAAAGGTTGAGCCACAGGCTCTGAGCATTAATGTCACTGGCGGGCAATGGTACTGGTCTTTTACTTACCCTGATTATGGCATTACTTCGGATGTTTTATATTTGCCGGTTGATCGCCAGGTGAAACTATCATTAACCTCAGCTGATGTGATCCATTCATTTTGGGTTCCAGAATTCAGGGTCAAGCAAGATGTTTTACCAGGTGAAAATTTCGTTAAGGAACTACGATTCACACCAATTGAAAAAGGTGATTACATGGTTTTATGTGCCGAACTATGTGGCGGAGCACATGCCTATATGAATAGCCCGGTAAAGGTTGTCACCGAAGTTGATTTTCAAGATTGGGTTGATGAGGAATTAGGTAATTTTCCCCAAGACCCACTTAGTCTGGGCGAACGTTTGTCAAAAAATAATGGTTGTTTTGGGTGTCACAGTATAGATGGAAGCGATGGTGTTGGCCCCACATGGAAAAGTATTTATGGAAGTGAAAAATCACTTGTAAGCGGAGAAAAAATAATTGTCGATGAAGAGTATCTATATGATTCGATTATTAATCCTAACAGGCAAATTGTTTTGGGATATCCAGCCAATGTTATGTCGCAGAATTACATAGATTTGTTTACTGAAGAAGAGATCAACAATATGATTGAATTTATTAAATCATTGGAATAGAGGAAGCATATGAAAAATATATTTTCATTAGGAATTGTAAAAGGAATTTTTTTTCAATTAATTGGCTCTTTTTTGGGGGCTGGAATCCTAGGTGTTATTCGAGCATTAATGGGTTTATCCTGGAAGACAGAACCAGCAATTGTCTTAGGTGGACTGGTTGGAGCAATTGCCTTTATTGGGGGTGTAGGGGGATTTAAAGATTGGTGGAAAATGGCAATTGGTCATGAAGTTGCTGAAGCCAATCAAATTGTGGGTGAAAAAGGGATGCGACGTTATTTTGGTTTTAGTCTTGATCACAAAGTAATCGGAATTCAATATGGGATACTGTCGATGGTTTTGTTAGTTCTAGGAGGATCTTTAGCTCTTATTTTTAGGGTTGAATTAGCTCAGTCAGGATTACAAATTTTAAATTTCGTTCAATTCAATACCCTGGTTGGATTACATGGCATGGTTCTTATAGCCTCCATCCTAATGGGAATCGCCGCTATGAGCAACTATGTCGTCCCGTTATTGATTGGTGCTGAAGATATGGCATTTCCAAGGTTAAACGCTTTTTCATTCTGGATTGCGGTACCAGCATCTTTAATTCTCATGAGTTCTATGGTTTTTGGAGGTTTTGAGACTGGATGGACTGCTTATCCTCCCTTGAGTGTTCGTGGTCCTATGGGCATTCAAATGTTCTTTTTAGGTGTTTATATCGTTGGCTGGTCGTCGATATTGGGTGCATTAAACCTGATCGCTACAGTATTGACCATGCGCACAAAAGGGATGAGTTTGTTTAAAATGCCAATTTTTGCCTGGTCGGTACTGGCAACTTCAATCATCTCTTTAACTGCGACTCAATTAATTGGTCTTTCGTTTCAGCTCGTCATGTTTGAAAGATTGTTAAATATGAGTTTCTTTACCCCTTCAGATGGAGGAAACCCGATCCTATTTCAACATCTATTCTGGTTCTATTCCCATCCTGCTGTCTATATTTTTGTTTTACCAGGGCTGGGGATTATCAGTGAATTATTGCCTGTATTTGTCCGAAAGCCATTATTTGGATACAAATGGGTTGCTATGTCATCAATGGGGATTGCTCTAACCGGATTCCTTGTTTGGGGGCATCACATGTTCACTGCTGGAATAGAAGAATACTTACGCGTACCATTTATGTATAGTACTTTGTTGGTAGCAGTTCCAACAGGTGTTAAATTCTTTAGTTGGGTCGCTACGATATGGCAGGGAAAAGCAAGGTTCCCAGTACCAATGTTGTTTGTTCTTGGTGGTATCGTTGTGTTCCTGTTAGGGGGACTTACCGGACCGCCCAGTGGAACAGTGTCAACTGATTTACATTTACATGATACATACTACATTGTCGGTCATTTTCACAACACAATGTTTGGAGGATTCATATTCCCAATTTTTGCAGCTATCTATTATTGGTATCCAAAGATCACTGGAAGAAGGTTAAGTGAAACGCTTGGAAAAATCCATTTTTATCTCATGACTCCTTCGTTTTTCATTATGACTTTTGGACAAATGAGAATTGGTTTATTGGGAATGCGCAGAAGAATTGCTGATTATGATCCAGCGATGGGGTTTGATTTCACCCAATTACTCATCACGATTGGTGGTTTTCTTATTGCATTTTCGATATTGATTTTCTTTTATAACTTGATTGTCAGCGCAAAAAAAGGGGAATTAGCCACTGGAAATGTATGGAATTCACGTTCACCAGAATGGGCGATTTTGCCGTCGCCAGCACCAATTCACAATTATGCGGGCATTCATTTTAATGTTGTTGGTGAACCTTACGATTATGGCCTTAAAGGTAGTAAATATGTTGAATTAGAGAAAAGAGATCAATATAAGGAGCGTGATCTATGATGAAATTCCCTGCTTTAAAAAGAGGAGTTGTTGTATTCATAATTTTGGCGGTTTTAACTGCAATTGAATTTTATTTAGGGTTAAACGAAGTACCATCCATTTTGCTTTGGGCTGTTGCTTTAATCAAAATGTTGTTGGTTTTACAATTCTTTATGCATATTGGTAGAGTAATTAATCCGGAGAAGGGAGGTCATGAATGAGTTCGATTAATCAAACTCATATTCATTATCAGCAGAAAATGACAATCAATCGATTAGGATTATGGTTATTTTTTGCATCAGATGCGTTTATGTTTGGCGGTTTGCTAATAAGTCGATTTTATTTATTAGGAAACAAAAATCTTGGTCTGGATCAAACCCTGGGTCTTATAGTGACTTCAATATTGCTCATCAGTAGTTTTTTCATGAACAGGGCAGAAGTCATGGTCTCTCAGGGAAATAAACGAGGTTTTATCACTTCCTTAGTAATAACAATAGTCTTGGGAGTAACTTTTCTGATTGGTGTTGTTGGCCTGGAATGGGGAATTGCTCATTTTGGTCCGGGTGATGGTGCAGAAGGAGCCGTTTTTTACATGATGACTGGCATGCATGCTTTTCATGTGCTAACCGGAATAATTTTCTTGTTGTTGGTACTGAGAAACGGATTGAATGATAAATATACGCCAGAAAGCCATTATGCTGTAGAAGCCAGTGCAAATTATTGGCATTTTATAGATGTAGTATGGATAATTTATTATCCTGCGCT
>LADL02003339.1_pt1 | contig 22913 bp, 25 predicted proteins | sample 619721 | NCBI WGS metagenome assembly LADL02 (sample SAMN03397408, study PRJNA257561) | rock porewater metagenome | biome: terrestrial; feature: Opalinus Clay rock; material: porewater; isolation source: Opalinus Clay rock porewater BRC-3 borehole | place: Switzerland: Mt Terri URL, St-Ursanne ...
GTCACCGGTAAGTCCCAGCGAGAACTCGGTCATGGGGATGGCCAGGGCGTTTCCGCCGCCGGCAGCCGTTCCTTTGACGTTCATGGTGGGTCCGCCGGAGGGCTGGCGAATGGCGGCGCCTACACTTTGGCCCCTTTTGCCAAGACCTTCCACCAATCCCATGGTGGTGGTGGTTTTACCCTCGCCCAGGGGGGTTGGGGTTATGGCGGTAACGTTTATGTACTTGCCATCGGGCTTATCTTTCAGACGTTCGATTATTTTCATGAAGTCAAGCTTGGCAATTCTTCCGTAGGGGATTATCTCGTCCTTTTGAAGCCCCAGCTTTTCTCTCCACTCATCCGGGGTTGGCATGTTCTTCTCAGCTAATTCGGCTATTTCAAAGTCCTTTAGTTTTGTTGCATCGTATGACATTAATTTTACTCTCCTCTCATTTTTAAAAAAACTTCTTTTGACAACAGTACTGCCAACTTACCTCCCTTTCTAAATAATATTTTGTAAATTAGGGCAATCCTATCCATTCTAATTGCTATCAGGAGTGCCATAAATTGCCATTATGGACCAATGCACTTAAATTTATTCTATATGATGGAGAAATTTCCTTCTAAAATATTTTGATTCTGTCTTGTATACATTAAGACTTTGATTTCTTAGCAAAGGCCTTGTTTAAAAATTTTTGCATTGGCACTATATATCGTTCGTGGGTGCCCCGTCCAACCAATTCCAGGTCGTCCCTGGCCTCAACCGTAAACAAAAGCCTTTTTCCCTCCACCTCCACCAACTCTGACACAGCCACCACATTCATTCCTATAGGGGTGGCCGCCAGATGCTGAACCTCTATACGAGTTCCCACTGTGGTCATACCCACTTCCAGCAAGGGGTCCACCGAAGAAAGGGCTGCTTTTTCCATCAGGCCAATCATAGCCGGGGTTGCAAAAACCGATACCCCTCCGCTGCCGTAGGCAATGGCGGTGTTTAAATCATTTACGGCCACCGAGGCCTCTCCCTTTATACCGGTTTTAAGAATAGTCATTCTTTAGCACCTTCTTGAAAAAAAGATTCTTCAGCCGTTATAAAATTCCTTCTTGCCATTTCACAGGTTTATTTATAGTTTAGACGGTAAAGCTGCCTATATGATAATTTTGACATGGAAACTCTTCATACCTTCCAGCGAAAACGGAAAAAAGCGACCTCAGTCGCTTTTATTCATAAATCCATCTATCAAAGTCCCGGCCATAGTCCACCAGTTCAGCAGGGAGGAAAAAAATACCTATCTCCCTGTCAGCGCTTTCCGGGGAATCTGACCCGTGAATTATATTCCTTCCCATATCCATTCCGTAGGTTGCTCTTATGGTACCGGGGACGGCCTTCAAGGGGTTGGTGGCCCCCATCATTTCCCTGGTGGTGCTGACAACGTCCTTACCCTCCACAACCATGGCCACCACCGGCCCCGAGGTGATGTAATCCACCAGAGGCTTAAAAAAGGGTTTGCCCTGGTGCTCCCCGTAATGCTTTTCGGCGGTTTCCCGGGGTATAGTCAGCATCTTTAGCCCCACTAACTTAAGTCCTTTTTTTTCAATCCTGGAAATAATTTCACCAATCAGCCCCCTCTGAACTCCATCGGGCTTAATCATAAGATAGGTACGCTCCATTTAGAATCTTGTCCTCCTCTGTCGCTAAGGTAGCATTTTCTATTTGCCGGTATACAGTCCGGCCTGTTTCATTAGCTCTTCAAATTCCCCGGCCTCAATGGTCTCTTTTTCCATAAGCACCCGGGCTATCAGGTGCAGGGTTTCCATGTGGGTTTCCAGCATTTTCTGGGCCCGGTTATAATTGTTATCTATAATGTGTTTTACTTCCTTGTCAATGGAGGTGGCCACTTCTTCGCCGTAATTCCTGTCCCTGGCAATGTCCCTGCCCAGAAATACCGCTTCCTGCTTACGGCCCAGAGTAAGGGGACCAAGGGCATCGCTCATTCCATATTCCATGATCATTCGTCTGACAGTGCCGGTAGCCCTTTCCAGGTCGTTCACTGCACCGGTGCTAATCTCCTGAAGTATAATTGCTTCAGCCACCCTCCCGGCCAGCAGCATGGTTACCTGATCCAGGAGCATAGATCTGGTCATGTAATAGCGATCCTCTTTTGGCAGCAGTAAGGTGTAGCCTCCTGCCCTGCCCCTTGGTATGATTGAAACCTTGTGGACAGGGTCGGTGTTGGGAAGCAAATATCCCACCAGGGCATGTCCGGCCTCGTGATACGAAACCAGGCGTTTCTCATTTTCGCTTATAACCTTAGATTTTTTTTCAGGGCCGGCTATTACCCGCTCAATGGAGCTTTCCAACTCGTTCATGCCTATTTCTTGCTTCTCAAACCTGGCCGCCAGAAGTGCTGCCTCATTCACCATGTTGGCCAAATCTGCCCCGGTAAAGCCAGGGGTTCTTCTGGCCAGCACCGCCAGATCCACATCTGAGGCCAGCGGCTTCCCCCTGACATGTACTTTAAGTATTTCCTTACGCCCGGTAAGGTCGGGAACATCCACCGTCACCTGGCGGTCAAACCTCCCCGGCCTTAGAAGCGCCGGGTCAAGGATATCCGGCCTGTTGGTGGCCGCAATTATAATAATTCCCTCATTGGGGGCAAACCCATCCATTTCCACCAAAAGCTGGTTCAGTGTCTGCTCGCGCTCATCATGGCCGCCTCCCAGACCTGCCCCCCGCTGCCTGCCCACCGCGTCAATCTCATCAATAAACACAATACAGGGAGCGCTTTTCTTGGCCTGCTCGAAGAGGTCCCTAACCCTGGATGCCCCAACGCCCACAAACATTTCCACAAAGTCGGAACCGCTTATGGTGAAAAAGGGAACTCCGGCCTCACCGGCCACAGCCCTGGCCAGCAAAGTTTTACCTGTTCCGGGAGGACCAAATAGAAGAACTCCCTTGGGGATTTTAGCCCCCAATTCGTTATATTTTTTGGGGTTTTTTAGAAACTCCACTATTTCGGTCAGTTCTTCCTTGACCTCGTCAGCTCCGGCCACATCAGCGAAGGTAACCTTCTTTTTTTCGTCTGTAACCATTCGGGCGCGGCTTTTACCGAAAGACATAACCCTGTTTCCGCCGCCCTGGGTTTGCTGCATGAGGAAAAAAAACAGCAGAACAAATATCAGGATTGGTAAAAGGCTGGTAATTATTCCAGTCCACCAGCCCGGCTGTGGAGGAGGCTCAAAATCATACTGGACTCCCTTGGACGCCAGTAGTTCCTGTAACCTTGGATCAGGCTGCGGACCCCTGGTTTCCAGCTTGGCCCCGTCTTTTCTCTCTCCAAAAATGTGGGTTGTATTCTCTCCCGACTGAATGGTAGCCTTCGTAATTTCACCTTTGCTTACCATATTTAAAAACTGGTCGTATCTAACTTTTTCTGGTACGGCTGCCTGGGGTGAAGTGTACTTGATCAGTGCTATAATGACCAGTACTATTAGAAGATAGATACTCAGGTTTTTTAGGACCTTGTTCAAACAAAGCCACTCCTCTCTGACAACCTAAAAAAAACCCATAATGAAAATTTTAACACAATCAAAATGGTCTTTCAATATCCAGGTCAAGCACATCAGCAGCTTTCCAACAATTTCAGGTGAAGACAGCGACCGGTTTTTTCGGTAACACAGAACCTGCGGTCCGTACGAAACCCCGCCACCCATACTATATCATTTCCACAAGTCACGATTGGTATTGCGTCCCTGTGCTCTCTGGGGACCTTTAAATCAATAAAAAATTTTTTTAGTTTTGTTTTCCCATTCATACCCAGAGGAAAAAAACTATCTCCATCCATCCGCTTTCTGACAAAGACCGGTCCCAGGATACTGTCCAGATCCAGTAAGGCTTCGTTATAGCTATACTGCCGCGGATCCCCGGCCCGGGAAACCTCCAGTGTCTCTGCAGCAATGGCCCGGCCAATCTCCGGTATGGCAGTAAATCCCGGAACTTGTATTCTGTGCTGGTAAAAGAGTATCTGGCACTGCCCTTTATCTGTTATGATTTCCAGGAAACGGTATTTTTTAACCAACCGAAGGCCTCCGGGCAAATCAATCTTTCCTTGACGGCATTGGCTGAAGGCCAGTTTCAATGCCGCCTCAACGTGATCAAAGGTCGGCAGTCCTCCGAATCCAGCCAGCTCCAGGCAGGCAGTCCTGATAACACGTCTTTTAATGGCGGTTGAAAGATATTCCATCTTTTCAATGGAGATTATAACTTTACCGATTTCCTGGTGTTTTACCACATCCCCGAAAGCCACTCGGGCCACCGAGTCCAGGTATTCGTCCTCATCCCGGGCAATTCCAGCCAGACGATTAAGAGACTTGACCACTGCAGGGTTATATTTTTCCTCTAAAAGCGGTATTAATTCCAACCTTATTCTGTTTCTCAGGTAAAAGGTTTTTAGATTGGAACTATCTGTCCGGTAGGGGATGCCCAGTGATTTACAATAAAACTCAATCTGATCCCTCCTGGTATAAAGCAGAGGTCTTATGTACCTGCCCTCCCGAACCGGTGGAATACCCCTCAGACCAGATGTTCCGGATCCCCTGATCAGGTTCAGCAGTACAGTTTCCGCCTGGTCATCGGCATGGTGCCCCAGGGCGACCCGGTTGGCCCCAATTATTTCGGCACTTTTTTCAAAGAAAAGGTACCGGACTTCCCTTGCTCCCTCCTGGGTTGACCGATTGTGCCTGCGCAGATACTCCGGGACATTGAAGCTTTCGTTTACCAAAGGAATGTTCCACTGCTGTGAAAGACTTTCAACCAGCCGGGCATCTCCTTCGGCCTCCTCACCCCTGAACATATGGTTTAGATGACCAGCATAGAGTTTAAAGCACAATTCTTCCTTCAACCTGTTGAGCAGGTGGAGCAGGGCAACGGAGTCAGCCCCTCCGGAAACTCCAACAAAAATGGTATCCCCTGGCAAAATCATTTTATGTAACTCAATTGTAGATTTAACCCGGGAAAATAAATCCAACCCAACACCACCCGGAAAACAATTCCTCTAGATATGATTTTATTCCACAAAAGGACATAATATCCTTCCCCGTTAAAGGCACCAACTAAAATAACAAAGGGGCTGTCGCTTAAAAAAAGAGGTTAGAGGCAACCCCAACAAAGAAAAACCCCCTTTACCGGGGGATTTCCACCACTTTCTCTTTTTCCACCCTAATAACCACCACTGCCATATCGTCCCTGCAACCCTCATTCCCGCTTCCGGTTTGGGCCAGCTTTATCAGCAGCCCGGCCATTTCCTTGGGGTCAAGGCCGTTCAACTCCTGCAGCACCCCGGTGATCCATTCCTCCCTATCCTGATGACCTTGCCGGGAGGCCAGAATTCCATCGGTAAGCATAACAATAACATCCCCGGAGGCCATTTTTTTCTCAGTTACACTAATGTCAATTTCACTTAAAATACCCACCGGCAATGAACTGGATCGAATGGTACGAAGTCTGCCACCACGAATCAGATAGGTTGGGGGAGCCGCGATTTTAATGAATTCCCCCTGACCGCTGTACAGATTTATTATAGCCATATCCACGGTGGCAAAGGATTCCTCAGGTTTTTTCAGTGCCTGCACTGAATTGACACACTTAATGGCCACCTCGGTATCCAGCCCGGCTTCCAACATCCTCCTGATCAGGGCCACAGCCGAGGTGCTCTCCCTGGCGGCTTCCTCTCCGCACCCCATACCATCACTTAGAACGGCGGCAAACTTACCTTCCTTAAGCTGCATAAAATCATAAACATCTCCTGAGACAGGGCTGCCGTCCTTTCCGGCCCAGGCGGCGCCCACCTCCACCCTGTAATGGAGCCCCTGGTACAGGCGGAACTTACAAATTCCTTCTCTTTGCTGCCCATCACAAACACATCCGGTAACAGAAAAAAGCAGGCCCATTAAATCGGAAACCACCGGGGCAACTCTGTAACGGCAGTCCAGATCCCCCCTGCAGGATTTCATGGTCACCAGAATTTCCTGCTTTCCTCCATTTTCAGCAATTCTTATGTCTTTGACAGGAAGCCCCAGTTTTTTTAACTTCTGCTTGAGAGTGGTATCAGAATGCACACCTTCCTTAATTCCAAAACTGCATTCTTCAGCCAGGCTTTCAATAACACCGGCCATACCCCTCAACTGATCCCCCACCAGTGCTTTTCCCGAATAGAATTTTTTGCGCCAGTACCTGTCCACCTTAAAAGCCTCATAAAGACAGGTGGCTGTTATGGTCAACTCCCTGGGCCGGGCGCAGCGAACCTTTAACTCCTCCGGAATGTCACTGACCTTAACGCGGCCGTAAACCTCGGTCAGGGCAAACATGTCCAGCATGTACTGATAGGTGCTGTAATACTCCTTTTCCCAGCAAACACGATGCATTCCACAGTCACTGCATACCTTCTTACCTATCTCGGCCAACAACTGTTTTATGCCCTTTTCATTCTCCTTTTTTTCTGATATAACCGTAGTCTCACCAAAAACCATTGATATTTCCCTGAAAATAGATGAGTACTCTTTTAATTTTTCCCTAAAGGACTCCCTTTGTAGCTCGTGGCTGTTGTCAGTGTTTGTAGACACCGCCTCCTGTACAACCGATGTGGCGATTCCCCGCACAAGCTTTTCCGGTATTAGTAAAAATACAAGACAGGCCAGGCATGTTTCGGCAATTACAGATTCCATGCTTTCAAAATTGTTAAAATACACCGACAGGATAATGTTTGAGGCCAGAAAGAACAGGGATACCCCAATTTTCCCAAGCACATTGCCCAGTCCGGCCAGCACCCCTGAAAAAGAGTAAGCTCCTACAATATAGGGTGTTACCGTATATGACAGTCCGGGGATTATCCCTACAACGGCCCCGGCCGCCGCACCCAGCCCCACACCCCCCGCCAGGGAGGCCAGAAGTATAATGGTCCTGCTAAAAAAACCTTTGGCCGAGACATACCCTATATATAAGTCTCCGGTGCCCGCGATAATACCGGCAGTAAGCACCAATAGGCAAACCGCCTCCTCAGCGCTGAGCTTCTTTATCCCGTTTATTTTTTTCACTGAAAAGAAAGCAGTCCTGCATACCGGGGTAAGGGCGGCGGCAAAGACTCCTTCAAACATAATGGTAATGTAGTCATAAGGGGTTGATCCGGAAAAGGCCGAAAAGGCCGCCCTTACACTTATAGAAAGACCCAAAACCATCACCGGTATTATCGGCCAGCGACCTGAGTACCTTGGGGGAACGGCCTGTACCAATAAGTAAGAGAGAATCACCACGGCCAAAAGGGCTGCCAGGTGGTAACCCCCGGCAACGGTAGCCACACCACCGCACAGGAGTATTATTACCACAATGCCCCATCTTCCAAAGAATATCCCTGTGGCCGCAGCATAGGCGGCTGCAAAAGGCACCAGATCACCAAGGAGAACGGCCCGCCCCATAAAAAAAGCCGCAGTACCGGCCAATATTATCCCAGGGCTGAACATACCGGCGACAGCCTGCAGCAGCCCTCCGTGGGCTGACTTACGTCCTGCCCCCAAGGTCTGGTAATAAAAAGGGTTGTAGATGCGTTTGTAAGTATATACGTCGCTTCTATCAGGCAAAGAAAAACTCACCCCTGTTTCAATTGCTGTATGGTCAATTATAGTACAAGAGGGTGAGTAATAATTGTCATTTTTGGTTTGTATTACCATTTTTTGTTTCGACAGATTTCGCCTCCTCCATGGCCAGGCCATACATAAGGTCTGCTTCCGAAACCCTAATGTGGCTGATTCTCAGAAATTCCATAACAAGAAGCAGTATCCGCACTCCAGCCACTATTACGTCCGCCCTGGCCGGCTGAAGCCCGGGTATTCTCTTTCTGCCCTCAGGGCCGGCCTTAATCAGCCTGTCCAGCAGCTTTCCTATTTTAATCCCGGTGAGTGTATAACCATGAACAAGGGACCGGTCATATTGCCTTAAACCCATATCCATAGCGGCCAGGGTTGTAACGGTGCCCCCAACCCCTATCAGCTTGCCGGGGTTTTCCCGGCTTACCCCGGACAGGACCTCCCTCATTATTTCAATAATCCTGGTATCGTCATGCCCTCCCTCTGTCATCCGGACAGCCCCGCAGTTAACACTTCGGCACATTACACCCCTGTCATTCTTCCAGGTAAACTCGGTGCTTCCCCCGCCAATATCCACAATTACCGTGGATTCAAGATCTTCCCCGAATTCCCCGGCCACCCCTAGATAACTGTAAAATGCCTCCTGGTGACCGGTCAGAACCCTAACTATTATCCCGGTCTTCCGATATACTTCTTCTATAAACCAGTCCCTGTTACCTGCGTCCCTGACCGCACTGGTGGCCACCGCCACAACCTGGGCGGCAGAGTTCTCCCGGGACTCGGCCTTCATCTTCAGCAAGGCTTCCACCGTGCGGGCAACAGGCCTGTCCAGCAGCACTCCTCCCTCAATGCCCTCACCCAGCCGGGTTGTTTTGAGAGTCCAGTGTAGTGGAATGATCCTACCAGATACCGAAACCTCGGCCACCAGGAGCCGGGTTGAATTTGTTCCTATATCGATTACCGCAATACGGTCCAATTCCTCCACCTTCTTAACAAGATATAAAATAAAAAGCACTCCGGGTGGAATGCTCTTATTTCCAAATGATTTAAAAGCCTCAAAAAAAACTTTGACGGCCTTTAATCTGATTTGCGCCCGGGCCCGCCCCGACCGCCTCTCTTTGCATCTGTACTACGGCGCAGAGTCTGAAGCCGCTCCTCACTATCTTTCATGAAACGGGCAAGTCTGTCCTCAAAAGATCCCTGAGGTTTTTTACGGGGAGGTACCTTTTGTTCCACCGGAGCCGGTTTGGCCTGCTTGATGGAGAGACCTATTTTCCCCTTTGGATCAACTGAAATAACCTTAACCAAAACCCGATCGCTTGGTTTAAGGAAATCTTTGATGTCCCTGACATACACTTCGGCTATTTCAGAAATGTGAACTAGTCCGGTTTCCCCTCCGGGGAGCTGCACAAAAGCCCCAAAGTTGGTAATACCTGCAACCACACCCTCTAGCACGCTGCCTACTTCCACCGGCATGTTTTGTTTTTTATCCTCCCTTTAGCTATCAAAAACCACTGTTTTAATTATATGCAAATAGCCTTAAAAGTGTCAAGATAACTTTTTGGTCCCATGTATGCGGCTATAATTATCGAAAATCTAATTATTTGCGCCATCAGCTCTGGGAACCGGAACAATCCTTGTTTCTCCCGGCTTTACCAGTCCCAACTTTTCCCGGGCTACCTGTTCTATGTATGAGTCCGACTGTACCTGCTTTAATTGCTTTCTTAACTCCTCATTTTTTATCTTTATTTCTTCAACCTGCCGCTCAATTTCTTTAATATCACCCTGAAGGGCATAAAGCTTATTAAAATGAGTAATAAAGGAAATTAATAAATATAATAACAAAAAAACCGCGATAATTGACGGAAGTTTTTTTCCCGGCCTGAAAACACGGCGATTCTTTTGATTATCTTTTTCCCGTTCCTGAACGGGAAAATAACTAGCCCTGGGAGAATTGCCCATTAATTATTCTCCTCATCATCGAATCCGTATACCCCAAAACTACCACCGGGAATAACAATAACAACCTCATAGCCCTTGCTCCTGGCCCTGTTAAAAAGGGTTGCCACCGTACTGGCGCTGAGGCCCAGACGTTTTGCCACCTGTTCGTTGGACACACCTGTTTCCTTAAGCGCAACCACCTGACGCTCCCGGAAGCTAAGTTTTTCCACACCGCGAATCTCTATCTTCATTCCATCACCTGGAGAAACACCACTGTCATATATTTATCAGATCATATCCACATAATGACTACAATACAAGTACAGCATTTCTACGTTTTAGCTATTTTTTCCTGCTGTTTTGCTAGAATTAATTTAAATTATTGGTAACCTAATAAAAACAAAACACCTACCGCCCGTACCTGGGCCGAAGGTGTTTTTCATCTCTGAGGCAAGAAGCTAATCAACAATACTTCTATTGAAAAAAATCTCCCATTACAAGAAAAACATCCATGGTTCTCACAATCCCAACCAGTTTTCCATTCTTTAGAACCGGCAGCGAGTTTACCCGGTGTTTTAATAAAGCTAAGGCTATATCAGACACGGGGGTTTCGGACTTTATAGTAGCCAGGGCCAGTGGCCGCATCACATCCCTGACCTTTATAAGCATTTCTTCCCTGAGACGACTGGTGTAATACCAGCCCCAGGACTCCGATTTTATTCCCATATCTTCATCCAGCTCCCGAAAGCCGGCAGCCTTAAGCAAACCACGGAGGGTCAGTATTCCGGTGAGGCTGCCCTTATGGTCCACCACAACCACGCTGCGATGGCCGTACCATGCCTTTCCGTCCCTGTGAAAGGTCTGGCGCAGCACCTTTATGGCCTCAAAAATGGTGGCGTCCTCGGTTATGGTGGAATAGTCTTCTATAGCCACCATAATATCTTCAGCGGTTTTCCCCTCCAACGACATCACTCCATTCCGGACGGGGAATCCAGCAACTCCCCCACCGACCAAAAAAGATCAATGGTACGCACTATTCCCACCAGTCTTTTTCCGTCCATTACGGGCAGTGAATTTACCTTCTTCCTGCATACAATTTCAATGGCCTCCAGTATACTGCTGTTATGGCCAATGGTAACAAGCCTGAGGGGTCTCATGATATCCTTAACGGTAATTTCCATGCCTCCGCCGAAGGGCTTCACAAACATAAGCCCCTCGGGATCCCCCTTAAGCAGGTGATCATATACCGCCTTCCTTTCAAAAGCTTTCAGGAGCCCCCGCAGGGTAAGAATTCCCACCAGGCGGTTCCTTCCGCTCAGCACCAGCAGGGACTGAAAGCCATACCATATCCCTCCCCTTTCATGAAAACTGCTGCCCAAGGCTTTAATGGCCTCGGCCACCGCCGCATTTTCACGTATAACCGGGTATTCTCCTATCGGGACCATGATATTTTTTACTTTAAGTACCTGTGACATTCGACGCCCCCTTACGACTGGAGGGTGTCTGCCCCCCCGGAGCTTTATATGCTGGGGTTTTGCCATTCTGCCTTTTAATCAATTATGCCCAACTCTTTCATCTTGGCGTACAAGGTACTCCTGTTCATTTTGAGGGACTGGGCCGCTGCCGATCTGTTCCAGTTGTTTTCCTCAAGGGATCTCAATATTACTTCCTTTTCCACCTCGGCAACAATTTCCTTGAGAGAAACTCCCGGGATCTCATTTAACCAGCTGACAGTGCGGGATTTTTTTTGCAGATTAACCGGCAGGTCCAATACTGTCAACAGCGGGCCGCTGGACATCAAAACAGCCCTTTCGCAAACATTTTTCAACTCTCTTATATTTCCCGGCCAGTCATAGCTTTTCAAAAGAGTCATGGCCTCTCCTGTAAAGCCTGTTATTGCCTTCGTATACTCCCGGTTGCAATACCTTATAATATGCCTTATCAAATCGGGTATATCGGCCTTTCTCTCCCGCAGTGGAGGCATCACAATTTCAACCACGTTAAGGCGGTAGAATAAATCCTCCCTGAAGCTACCCTCCTGGATGGATTTTTCCAGATCCCTGTTGGTAGCGCAAATAATGCGCACATCAACCTTTAGCGTATCGGTGCCCCCAACCCTCTCGAATTCCTTTTCCTGGAGTACCCTCAGAAGTTTGGCCTGGGTGCCCAGTGACATTTCCCCCAGTTCATCCAGAAACAGTGTTCCCCGGTTGGCCAGTTCAAATTTACCCGGCTTATGGGATACAGCCCCGGTAAAAGCTCCCTTTTCATGACCAAAAAGTTCACTCTCCAGCAGATTTTCAGGTAAGGAGGCACAATTTATCTTTACGAAGGGCCTGTCGGACCTGACACTGTTTTTATGAATGGACCTGGCCACCAGTTCCTTACCCGTTCCGCTCTCACCGCGTAACGATACAGTGGCATTGCTATTGGCAACCCGGCCAATGGTCTTGTAAACACTCTGCATAGCTCCGGACAGACCGATCATGGCATAGGAATCAATCTCTTCACAGTCTCCCCGTTGACCTGCCGAACGGTCCATCAATTCCTTTATTTCAACAGCTTTACCCACAGTTTCCAATATTTCCCCCACATTAAGGGGCTTCATCAGGTAGTCGAAGGCACCCAGTTTCATAGCCTCAATGGTTGTTTCGGTAGATCCGTAAGCCGTGATCAAAATAATGGGAACATTCATGCCCCTCTTGTTTACCACTTCCAGAACCCTTATGCCGTCCATTTCCGGCATCCTGACATCCAGTAGAACCGCGTCGGGCTGAATGGACTCGATCTTCTCAATGCATTCTTTCCCATTGGAAGCCCACTGGACCCTGTACCCGCTATCTTCAAGAATGTCACGCAGCGCTTCTCTGACTCCGGACTCATCATCGGCCACCAGAACAAGATTGGACAATATCAAACATCCTCCCTTGTTTTAAGATAAAAAGTAACCTTGGTACCCCGTCCCACTTCACTCTCAACCTCGATATGGCCACCGTGCACCTGTATGATCTCGTGAGCTATGGCCAACCCCAAACCGGTTCCCTTTGGACGGGTGGTGAAAAAAGGATCAAAGAGGTGTATTAAATTCTCCTGGGGAATGCCGCAGCCGTTATCAGTGACTGAAACCATCACCGTATCGCCCACCAGTCCAAAGCCGGTACATGTTTTCACTATTCCTTCCTCCGGAAGGGCCTGCAGGGCGTTAAACATTATATTCACTATCACTCTCTCCAACTGCTCGGTATCCGCCCATACCCTGGGCAAACCCGTGTTCAGATCTTTTATCAGGTTGTATCTGCCCTGATAAAGCTCTTTAAAAAATGCCATGACATTCTCCACCAGCACATTGATATCTATAAAACTGAATTTTGCCTCAGCCGGTTTGGCGAAATAGAGCAACTGGTCAACTATTGAATCAAGCCGCGCCACCTCCCGGTACATTGTGGCCAGGGCTCTTGAATTTGGCTTGTTTTGATTCTGCCAGTGCTGTATATAACAGCTGATGGAGGTAAGAGGATTCCTTATCTCATGGGCAACCCCGGCCACCAACTTGCCCAGAGAGGCCAGCCGCTCCTGGCGGTGGACCCTTTCCTCCAGCCTTATCCTCTCGGTAATATCCCGGCAGGTAAGCACCGCACCAATAATATCCCCTCTGCCGTCTGCCAGGGTGGAAGTGCTTACCAGCAAATTGTGGGTGTAATGGCTCCCGTTTAACCAGTCTACCTGCAAATCCTTGCAGTTTCTGCTTTTGGTTAGGGTATCCCGCAGCAATCCCCCAAAGGGCGATTCCCTGGGTAAAATCTCTTCATAAAATCCGCTCTTAGTTTTCTCAGTTATTCCAAACATTTTCTCGGCCATATTGTTTGCAATTACCACCCGGCCCCCGTTGTCCACCACCACAATGGCATCGTCGATGGAGGCCAGCATGGTTTCATTATATAGATTCAGGTAGGATATCTTCAGGGCCAGGCCGTTTATGGCCTTTACTATTTCCCCCAGCTCGCCGGGGGCCGAGGGCAGTGTATCATTCAGGTTATCCTCCAGCCGCCTGACACCGGCCTTGATATTATGAACCTGGGATACAAACTGCCTGAAAAGAATCATTGCCCCCCCGATACCTGTGAAAAGAACCAGAGCAATGATACCATATACCACTGTTTCTAACTCTTTCCTTTTACCGTAATACCCTGTTTCGGAAAGATACTGGGCTGACCTGATAACACCCTCGGGCTTGCCCTCCCGCACCAGCGGTCGGTATATCTCCACAATGCCGCCCTCTTCGGGACCAAGGTTCTGTATAACCGGCTTTTTGGTATTCATGACCTCTTCAAAAGCCTTTTTGCGCCTCAGCGAGAAATTTTCATCGAATCTCTGGGTACCGTCGTAGAAAACATCCAACTCATAAGAATACAGCCCCAGGTGTATGTCGGGATATTCCTCCTTCACCGAAAGTATTTTTTCGTTAACCATCCAGCCCAGAGTTTGCACCTTTTCAGACCTGCTCCCGGCCTGGATTGTCCGGTCCTTGATGTATTTTTCAAGATCCCCGTGTATACTCTGGTCAAAAATGAAAGCCGCCTGTTCAAGCTTAGCTTCCTGGCTCCTCAGTAACGACAATTCGCTGTTTTTTATAATATGAAGAAGATATGCCGATAATAAAAGTGATATTAGCAATATCACCAGTATTAGAAGCAAAATCCTATTGCCAAAACTTATGTTTTTTATGTAATTCATTTTTACTCTACGCTTTCTGCAAAGTTATTTATATTATATATCCAGGCACAATTACAGTAAAGCATATAAACAAACCAGTGATATTTGTGCAATAATACACCATGGCCGGCAGAAAGGTGTTCACCCTGACCCAAGCCATTAATTCATGTGCTTGATATCGAGGCCACCAATATTTAACTATGTCTTATAACATCCAATAAACTATGAAACATTTAATTTAAGTAATTCTTTTCTGGTATAATATATGAAATCCGATAGCACTTCAGCATATTTTCTGACCGCCACCTCAGAATCGTCGTAATCAAACAAGAAAAAAAGCTTAAATCTGTATTTGCCGGTGGCCTCCACCTTTGCGCCTTCTCTTTCTATCTTTTGGCCCAGCTGGCTTTCCAAAGCAGCAAGTTGTTTGAGGATCGGAATAAACACATTGTTTTTATTGCCATCCATAATTAACTCAAAAACCAGCATTTCCATCCCGCCATAGGCGCCCTTTCTTGGGCAGGTGCGGCTGAGCCTGTAATATATTGTATTGTTATTGAATAAGATTATGCATTTTGATGATTCCTTCAACCCCAGGGATAGGTTGCTTATTTGTATACCCTTCCCGGACAGAATTTCTCTGGCCCTGTCAATTATGCCGGAAAAAAATTTGCCAAGTTCTATTTTTTTGTTTTTTCCTTCCCTGACTCTAAACTGCAGTAAATTTGAATTTCCCCTAAGCCATTTTTCAAAAAGATCCAGTGCTTTTTTATTCTCATTAGCATTTTCCAGCTGTAAATATCTTTTCTTATACAACTCAAATGAATGGAAAAAATCACTACTGCTCAAGGCATTACCATCCCCTTGAAAATTCTTGTCAGAGGCGGCTGAAAACCGCCTCCGCTTTAAATTTCATACAAATATTGCATACTACCACACGGCGGTGGCAACCACCCAGCAAACCATCGCCACCAAACCAGCCGCGGATAAATAACAAACCCCCGCACAAACACCGTTCCTTTTTACCATTGGCTGAGCTCTGACCATTTCGGCCTTAAAAAAAGAATCCTGAAGGTTCTTTTCCATCCAGAGATGAAATTTGGCTGCTTTATTGCTCAAAAAACCAGACCCCCTTTTCATTCAGGCAGGGCGGCTAGGCCTTAACCGCCGAACTTTCCTCCAGGGTTTTTTCACTCCTGGCCTTGCGCAGCGCCTGCCACATCCAGAATAGTATTATACTGGACCCCAGCAAGCCACTTCCAAATAGAAACACATTGCTTGCCAGATCCACTAAGGCCACCATGCTGCTGGTAATAGACAGTATCCCCAACTCGCCCAGGTACTTGGGAACAATAACCACCCGGCTTATAGCCACCATTGCGATCACCGAGGTCATCACCAGCTTAATCTGGTAACCCCTGACCACTCTGGTACCCACTGCCCCGATGTACACACCCAGGAGGGAACCAAGGTAGAGAAACAGGGCTATTCTCAAGTCCACATAGCCGTAAAGGGAGTATAGGAAAGCCCCCTGGGCACCGGAGAAAATTGCCAGAAAAAGCTCTGTTCCCGCAGCCACGTAAGTAGGAACCCCCAGCAGATAAATCATTGCCGGAACTCCAATAAATCCGCCTACCCCAATGGAACCGGCCAGGAATCCGGTGGCAAACCCAACCAGCAGGGCCAGCCAAAGTGAGGTCCTGACATTGGCCACCTTAAAGTGAATCATTGGCGGAAGGTTGAATTCCCTTATTTTTTTGGCCATCCCCCCATCAGATCCCGCGGTATTCGAAGCGCCCCGGCGGATACGCACTATATCCCGGTACATGAAGAGTGTTACCCAGGTTAATATGGCCACGAACAGCAGGCTGATATAAAGATTTGAACCGGACGGACCAAGTTTTTGAAAAACTCCTTTATTCATCGTTACCGCCACCTGAACTCCAGCCAGCAGAGCGATAAACATTACAAAACCCATCTTCTTGTCAACATTACCAAATTCACCGTGCTTCTTGGATCCCATTATGGCCTTGCCGAATTTATGCGTAATATTGGCGGCTACCGCCATTATTCCGGGTATGCCCAGGCTCATCATAGCAGGGGTCATTATAAAAGCCCCCCCTGAGCCCAGAAAGCCGCTCAACAGCCCACCGACAAAGCCTATGGCTACCAGAGACAACCCCATTTTGGGGGTCATGGCCATAAATTTCAAGGCCTCCATTGCCGCCGGAATTTCTACCGCTCCCGCCATAATCTCATTCCTCCCTCAATTTCTGTGATTCCAACGCCTGCTCAAGGGTATTTTTAATCAGCTTGTTAATTCCGGTACCCAGAAGATACGCCGCCACCACAACTATGGTCATAGAGATGAGGGGCGCAAGATAGTTCTTTGCGGTCATAAGCACAAGCAGCCTGTCGGCGTTGAAAAACACGAAAAAGTACACCACCCCTGCCAGTAACAGGTAAAAAAATCCCTTGAGGATACCGGTTATAAGCGTTTCATTTCTCTCTTTATTTATTGCTTTGTACTGGCGCCGCTCCAATTCAAGGGATTTACCGGCTGATTCTGTCTCTTTACTCATTAATTACCCTCCTCTTCCATTTAAGTTGATTGAATAACCCGGCAACACCCCCTCACTCTTTGTGAACCTTATTGTGCAAGGTCGTTGCCACTAAAAAAGTTCCATACAGTGCAATTTCATTGGTTTTTCGGGATCGCAAAATCCTCTCCCTGTTGGCTTTTTTGTCACTACTGACCGATTTTCATACAGTCCCAGAAGAGCCGCTTCCGCCAACCGCGAACCACATAGCCTGGAGTGATCTGGAATTGGGAACCCTTGATTGCGGGTTGTATAAAATCAGGGCACTCTATTTGAAACAGCAAATTTTTTATAAAAAAAATTTCACACCCACTGGTCCCATAATGTCCAAGTCAAAAAGCCGCCTGACCTGTCGGGCGACTGAGCATTCAGCTATCAGTAAAATCAAATACAACTAACTCGTAAGGTGACAAACATAGAGGGGAAGTTATTTGGAGCCGCGAGAATTTTATGAGGTTGCCACAGTCTCCTCAAAACAACCCAAAGGAAGGAGTTTTTGCCAAGGTAACCATTGACGGTTTTAGTGGAGGTACTGTAACATAGATTCTGATTTAAATTGCCAGCAGCCAGCTATACCTGCCAATCAGGCTGAAAGCTGACGGCTGATTACTTACTGCTAAATGGGAGGTTTTTTTTTGCAAAGGGAAATTCTAATTCGGTTCTGCAGGGTTGCCGTAATCATAACGATTATTGCAATATTTCTGGGAGGGTGCGCTCAAAACGCTTCCACACAGCGTTACCAGAACATAAGCGCCATAGAGCTGAACCGGGTACTCCAGGAAGAGAGTAATTTCATGCTTCTGGATGTGCGGGAGCCCTACGAGCTGGCTGAAACCGGCTATATACCCGGAACGGTCAATATACCCATGGGGAAGGCGTCAGAAATGTTAAAGGACATCCCCAGGGACCGCAAAATAATCATATACTGCAGGACTGGCCGGAGAAGTGCGGAGGTAGCTGAATTACTTTCCGGGAAAGGTTATACCCTCCTTTATAACCTGGAAGGCGGAATAGTGGCCTGGCCCTATGAAAAAAAGAAATAACAGGGGGAGCGCCCCCTGTTCCAAGCCTTAAACCCCTTTTATATGAGGTATGCTTTTTTATTCGATAACAGGGCAGGCCATGCACTCACCCTGCCTTTCTTCACACGAGGCAAAGCACTCCGAACACAAAAAAGCTCCACAATTGGACTGAACATCAGTGTCCGTGACGCAATTGCACATCTGGCAATTCATTCTTCAGTCCTCCTTCAGTTTTTATATGTATTCTTAACCAGTCAACACAAAAATATACATTATAATAATCAAAGGGGCTCCTATGCCCTGGAACGATATAGGGATATGCTTTCTTTAACCAAAAAAAAAGCCGGGTTAGCCCGGCTTTTTTTGGTAATCGTGATATAGCATTTAATAGGTGAAGGTAAACGCGCCCATATTCCTGGCCATTGGCCTGGAGTTTAGATAGCCGCTTTTGACCCATGACTCCCAGAAATAGAGGGCGCCAGCTGTAGGATCGGCGCCGCTCAGAGCTTCTTTGGCCGCTTCTTTGGCCTGGTCACTGGCCGGCCTGTTAATCCAGCCGTTCAGCACCGGCTCAAACTGATATCTTCCCCCGGCATCAATCTGGTAAACAACCCCTCGTATTGTGTCTGGAAACAAAGAGCTTTTAACCCGATTCAGCACCACTGCCCCCACAGCCACCTTGGTTTCATAGCTCTGGTCATCGGCCTCCGCCGTGATTATACGGGCCAGCACATCAAATTCCGAAGCCGAGATGCTTCCCGTTCCACCTCCCCGGCTAACACCCTGCGGGCTGGCCTTCACCGGGGCCGGCTTACCTATGAACAGTTTCTGGCCGGGGTAAATTGTATGGCTTTTCAGCAAATTGTCGGCCATAATCTTTTTGACCGTGGTGCCGTACCTCTGGGCTATTGTGTAGAGGGAGTCACCCAACCGGACACTATATGTACCAGCCCGGCCTTCCGGAATCTGAAACTCTTGCCCCGGGAAAATACCGTTCCCACTGATATTGTTGGCCTTTTTAAGGTTTTCCACAGTAGTACCGTAAAGGGAGGCAATTCCCCAGAGACTATCACCAGACCTTACGGTATGTGTCACGGCAGCCGAAGCCTGTCCAACAGATGCAGCAACAAAGAATAAGCACATAACAAAGGATAAAATCCAGGTTCTGTATCCTGAAAGCATTTTCTTCAGTTGTTTTCCCTCCTGAAGCCTCCGGGGTTAGCTGAAGGGTTCGGGTTGAGGGTACCCTACCGCGATTGAGAGGTGGGAAGTTGGAGGTGGGAGGTGAGTTTATTGTTGGAATTGGCCTTTAGGCCAGTTCCTTCTTACTCTCACTTCTAACTTCTCACATCTCACTTCTCAGATCACCTCCCTGCTTGTTTGCGGATTCACCCCGTATAATTTTTCCCCCGTACCCCGGCAAAGACCGGGGACTCGGCCATGTTATTAACGGCCCTTAACGGGAACCGTTTGAACTATTATACTGGCCTGCCATCTATGCTACCAAGGTGTAATATCTGGATGGGCTCAGTTTTACTTGGCGGGCATGCCTCTTATCGCCGCGGTATAAGCCTTTTCAGAAGTCTTTCGGTAAAGGTGGTAATTTTACCCCCGGCCCGGCTGAAAGATCGTCCTGCAATATTGCCGGCAAACCTTCCGGCCCCTCCCATGGCTCTGCCAAACAGACGCACAGGGAATATAACAGTTATAAATGCTATTCTAAAGGGAAATGTTACCACCTTCCAGGCATAGTAAACAACCAAGCCCAGAAGCCTCAATGCTTTTCCTGAGGAAAGAAGAATCCATCTTACCAGACGGTAAAAGGCCCCCCCCAGTATGCGGTTAAACAAAAAAACACCAAGAAAAAGCCCGATAAATACATAAAGCCTCATTTCTCCGTAATTGGCCTTAAGCAGTATTAAAAAGGCAACGGGGGTGAGCAATATCCAGAAAAGAATATCACCGGCAAATGTGCCTACTTTTTTGAACCTGAACATATCGCTGATCACCCTGTATATCACGTGACAAAGCCCTGCCAGCATGCCAATAACCAGTGTCCACATAAAAACCGTGACCTGTTCTGCCAGTAGCAATATAACAACCCCCTATCTAGAAAGGGGCTGCCGCCCCTTCGGAAGTATCCCGCTCCCTCCTCCCCTCACTGAAATTTCCCATGTCTTAAGAAAGGGGCTGCCCGCCCCTTTAATCGTATATTTAACAACCCGACAAGCAATATCTCTTTAGGCATAATTCTCTGTATCTCAAAAAAAGCGCCTCAGCGCTTAATCAGTTAATGATCTAAATAACAGCTTATTTCATAATGCGACTCAGCATGCTTTTGCCCTTTCCCCTGGCTGATTTGCCGTCTTTATATTCCATGGAGCTGATAAAGCCCTGGACACTGAGGGTTCCTTCATCAAGGTTGAGCTTGGTAATGTTTAATCCTTCACCCTTTAGAAGAAATAACCCCATTGTGGTCTCCAGTACTATTTCACGCTCATCAAAGCTGCCCACATGGCGGACTCCCTCCAGTTCAAGAACTTTCCTGTCCACCAGAATCAGCTTCTGATTTCCCCGCTGATCCACAGGTTCTACCCCCTTTAATTAGGTTACCCCTTGAGATTCCATTAATATATATTCAACCCCCGGCCTAATCATGAAAAAAAGTGGACAAAACAAAACGGGCGCTTTGCAGCACCCTTCTGATCCTTTCTGTTTCCCCATGGATATTTTATTTCCATAGTTTGGTGATTTCGATATCTCTGAAGTAATATTTTACTATGTCCTCGGGTGATTTTCCATTCTTGGCCAGCAGGTTAGCCCCCCACTGACACATTCCCACTCCGTGCCCAAAACCCTTTCCAGCCAGAACAAGATTGCCACCCTGCACGGATATATTATCAATAAGCATTGACCTGACCTGTTCACTGCCCAGGGCCAGCCTTAATGCCGGACCTCCCACCTCAGCATTTCCCAGCTTAATTTTTTCAGCCCTGCCGGATGGTCCTTTTTTAGTAATTTTAGCCGTGCTTATAGTCCCTGGATCAGTGCCGCTGAACTTTTGTACTGCAGCCCTGACTTTAACAAGAGGGATTTCCGTCTTCCAGCTTTTGTTCTCATCTTTGGTAATGGAGAGGCAGTTGTCCTGCACACCTTCTTTGACATAGGGTGTAGGGGTCTTTGTATAGGCCAGACCCTCCTTGGCTGAGGATGAAACACCTCCGTCACAGGCGGAAAACCAACCCTTTATGAATTTCCCATTATGTAAAGCCACCTCTCCCCGGGTCATTTCCACAGCCTTTCGAACATTGTCATTGATTCGGCTGGGATCATAAGCCTGAAATTCCTCCACACTGGTGGAGGCGTCAGTGCCGTGTATTTTTCTAACCCGACCGGATTCAATATTTTCCATGGTAAATGTACGGGCAATTATAGCCTGGGCAGCCAGAGCATTAATCGGCCAGGCCGGCTCCATTTCTGCAGCCACCACCCCGGCCAGATATTCTTCCAGTTTTATATTCTTTTTTTCAGTGGTTTTATTGTCAAAAAGGCTGATGGTTGGCTCTGACTTGTACTTATTCATGCCGGGGCTTTTCAGAGGACCCCGGGCGCATGAAGATATCAAAAGCGCTGTAAACAATACGGCTATAACTGTTAGAAATCTCTTCTTGTACAATTTAAATTTACCCCCCGGCAAAAATATTAACCAGTGTTATTTTTGCCGGGCTGCACAATATTATGCAACAATATCTGCTTGGACAAAAAAGGCGGACGCAAATCAAAGCGCCATGTCAAGCCCCGGAACTATTCCCGATAATGTCCAAACCATTTGAAAAACTGTCAGACCGGGAAACCGGTCGGCGGGAAGGGGGCCCCCTTTGAACTTAAAACCGCACCACCCATGTTTAAAGTCCGTTACCGCCTCAACCAGGTTATCCCTCTTGGTGGCAAACCGATGCCTTTTGGAAAACTATGGGATTAATAAATATTGGACCAAGAGCCCGCACATATCCCCTTTTCCCATTAAGGCGCCGAAAACTTTATTTTCTTAAGGCCCTCTGGCCCTGAAGTCCCTTCGTCGATCCTTTATACCAGCCTTCCCCTGGCCTCCGAAGCTTCCGGCGGCCTGTCTGAAGAACCTTTCAGGGCAACCGACATCACCCCCCCTCCCTTGGGCCGTAAACCTCTTACCCGGGCTAACCTCCGGTGGTACACTGAAAAAAACAATGTAATCTTTCCCTGAATTAATATTCTCAGAAAGCTCCTGGGGAAAAATCACCTTAATCACCTCACATGGTTTTTATTGTTAATGTTACCATATGATGGCAAATCCCGTTTTTGCTTATATACTCCCTTTCCGCTTAACCTACCCTCTGGATCTGGCTATTTATCAATTTTACAGCCTTTTACGACCACAATAAAAAAGCACCCACTACGGGCGCCTAAGCATTCATCTATCAGACGTACATAATAAATTCTGTCCCCTGACTCCTGAACTCTACTCTATAATACTGTATAAGCCCGAGGCATCCCGGGCCGCAACGTTGTCTCTGACCTCGATTATCTCCAGGCGAATCACTCTTTCCCCCAGCCCTATCTCCACCCTGTCTCCGGGCTTAACCTCGGTACCTGCCTTGGCAACCCGTCCGTTAACGGTAACCTGTCCCTGGTCGCACACTTCATTGGCTACCGTCCTCCTTTTTATTACCCTGGAAACCTTTAGAAATTTATCCAGTCTCACCCTAAAACCCCCTGTTAAAATAAAAATCCACACATGTTTAGCGTGGATTTTGAAACCCTAAAACAATTTACCAACAAATGTCTATAACAATTATTCTTTTTATTCTTTAACCAACGCTTTCGCGCAAAGCTTTGCCGGCCTTAAATACAGGGACCTTGGCAGCAGCAATGTTTATCTCTTGACCGGTCTGCGGGTTGCGACCCTTGCGGGCAGCCCTTTCTCTTATTTCGAAGGTGCCAAAACCAACTAACTGCACCTTTTCCCCGCCGGAAAGAGCCTC
>LADL02000948.1_pt1 | contig 22817 bp, 20 predicted proteins | sample 619721 | NCBI WGS metagenome assembly LADL02 (sample SAMN03397408, study PRJNA257561) | rock porewater metagenome | biome: terrestrial; feature: Opalinus Clay rock; material: porewater; isolation source: Opalinus Clay rock porewater BRC-3 borehole | place: Switzerland: Mt Terri URL, St-Ursanne ...
GCGGTGCGGCTCACCTTGCGCCCGAAGGCGTCATACCCGTAGCTGACACCGGTCTCGTCCTCGTAGCTGACCTGACGGAGCCGCCCGGCCACATCATAATCGTAGCTGACGAGACCCAGCTCGGGATCATGGCGGGCCACCATGTTGCCGGCGGCATCATAGCCATAGGTAACCTCGCCAGCCTGAAGGAGCCTGTTGGCGGCATCATAGGTGAACTCTTTGCTGCCTGCATCACTTGACTCCCTCTCCCGGTTACCCACAGCGTCATACTGATACTCAACCCACCCGCGCACCGGTAGGATGTAGTTGGGTGTGACCTGCTTCGTCTCAGCGCCAGAGAGTTTATCCAAGAGGCCTGGGGGAACAGCACGGTCTGTCCTGTCCGGCCCGTTGCCGTTGTTTGAGTTACCGCTACCCTGGCCCGTGTTCTCACCGGGATCCTTTGTCTGACCGGGAGGTGTCTTGTCCTCATCGTCAGGGCTAGATTGAGGTTGGCTGGCGGGCTTGTCCTGGCCCGGCGGGGTCTTTTGGTTACCTCCAGCGGCGGCGATGACCACGCGAGGGCTTGCCACCGGTTCTCCGGTGAGGGAGGCGGCCTCGTCAGTTTCCATACTTGACGCTCCCTCATCGACGGCCTCTTCATCATCCCTGTCGGCGGGCGCCATGATTCTCTCAATAGTGGTCTCCTGCCCCGCCTTGATTGAGAGGATCTTCTCCACCGGATACTCCACCCGGATGAGACGGCCAGCGTCATCGTAGGCCCAGTTGGTCGTGGCCCCGTCTTCCTCCACCTGACTGGTTTTAAAGCCCCGCTCGTCGTAGGTGTATGTGTAGCTCTCAAGATACCCATCAGCCCCGGAGGTGGAAACTGACGTCAGCTGCCCCGCCTCATCATAGTCTCTAAGCTCCCGGACGCCGTTGGGGTGGCTGACTGAATTCAGCCGGCCCACAGGGTCGTAATCCAGGGTGGTCTCGTAGCCATCAGGGTCGGTGAAACCGGTGAGGTTGCCGGCTAAGTCGTAATCATAACCCATGCGCCGGTCCTCGGGGTCAATGAGGGCGGTGCGGTGCCCGGCAGCATCGTACTCAAACCGCACCGTCTTCTCCAGTTCCTGCCAGGTCATGCTGGTCATGCGGTCCGCCCCATCGTAGCTGAAGAAGAGACTGGCGTCAGGCGAGGTGGCCTTGGTAATGTTACCCACAGCGTCGTAGCCAAAGCTCTCTGTTATACCGTCACTGTAGCTAACCTCGGTCACCAGGCCTCGCGGGTCATGGGTGTAACTTGTCGACTCGCCCTTAGGGTCGGTGGTCAGAGTCAGCCAGCCGTCATTGTAATCATAGCTCCAGCTGCTACCGAGGGGGTCGGTCTTGGCGGTGACCCGCCCGGCGGCGTCATAGTCCCAGCTGGTGGTGTGGCCGTTGGCGTCAGTGGCAGAGGCCAGGGCGCCAAGGGGGTTATATGTGTAGCGGGTGATGCTTCCGAGGGGGTCTGTAACAGCGGCCAGTTGGCCGGAGCCGTTGTAATCGTAAGAAGTGGTGTGGCCGGCGGGGTCTGTTATCGTTCGCAGCTGCCCGAGGTTGTCATAGGCAAATTCCGTGGTGCGGCCCAGGGGATCGGTAACGGTTGTATTGAGGCCCCGTTCATCGTAGCCGAGGCTGGTGGCGTTACCCAGCGGGTCGGTGACCTTGACGGGTAGCCCCCGCCCGTCGTATTCATACTCCCAGCGATTGCCCAGAGGATCTACCTCGGCCACGAGGTAGCCGGCGGCATTGAAACGCTGCTCGCTTACGGCCCCCATTGGGTCCGTTATTCTGAGTGTCCTCCCCTTTTCAAGGTAGTCGATGGTAGTGGTGTTACCCAGGGGGTCAGTGTAGCGGACGGGCCTGCCGGCGCTGTCGTAGCCGGTTTGCCAGAGGCGGTGTGCCGCGTCAATGCTGGCCACCAACCGGCCCGCGGCGTCATACTGGAAGCGGCTCTGGTAGCCGGCGGGATCGGTGGCCTCTACCAGCTGGCCCAGGGCATTGTAGGTGTAGTGGGTCACGGCATCGTCGGGGCGAATGACGCCTGTGATGCGCCCCAGGGGGTCATACTCCATGCGGGTCACAGCCCCCACAGGGTCGGTGACCCTGATGGGCCGGCCGGCGGCGTCATATTCAAACAGTGTCAGGTTTCCGCCTGGGGCCACCACCTCCAGGGGACGGGCGCTGGCATCATAGCTGACGGAGGCTTTTTGCCCCAGGGGGTCGGTGTGGGCGGTGATCAGGCCGTCGGCATCATATGAGTAGCTTTCAAAGGTCTCATCGGGGTAGATCACCCTTGTGACCTGACCCAGGGCATCTCGCTGGTACTCGAGTTCTGCCCCGGCGGGGTCGATGACCTTTACCAGGCTTCCCCGGGGGTCGTAGGAGTAGCGGGTAACCCCTCCCGTGGGGTCATTCTCCGAAATGAGCTCTCCCAGGGCATTATAGTGATACTCCCACACGGCGCCGGTGGGGTCGCTGACAGAGGTCAGGCCCTCGTCACTGTCATAGCTGAGGGAATACTGGCCTCCCTGAGGTGTGGTCATTGTGGTCGTCCGGCCCAGGGCATCGTAGGTGAATGAAGTGATCAGGTCCTCGGGCTCTTCTATCGAAAGCACCCGGCCCATTGCATCATACTGCCAGGTGGTGAGGGCGCCGTCGGGCCCGACGAGGCGCTGAAGCTGTCCGAGGGCGTCGTAGGAAAGGTTGGTTGAGTATCCCAGGGCGTTGGTCATTGCCCTCAGGCGGCCCGCCTCATTGTAGTGGTAGGTGGTCTCTTCTCCCGTGGGGTCTGTGACCCTGACCAGGAGCCCATCCAGGTCGTAGGCGTAGGATGTGACACTGCCCAGGGGATCAGTCTCCGTTAGCAGCTGACCGACTTGGTCGTAGCTAAAGGAGCGCTTAGCACCAGAGGGGTCGACCACCGAGAGCACCCGGCCCATCTCATCGTAGTTATATGAAACGGTGCGACCCTCCGGGCGTTGTCACGCTGGTGAGGCGGCCCGCGGCATCGTACGAGTATGTGGTACGCCCGCCGGCGGCGTTGACCTCCGCTGCCAGCCAGCCGGAGGAATCGTATTCATATTGAAGGGTGGCGCCCAGGGGATCGGTGACGGTCTCCACCCGGCCAGCGGCATCTCTTGTCAGGCTGTAGCTGCCGTTGCCGTCGCTGATGGCCTCTATCCGGCCTGCCGTATCGTAATTGTAGGTAAGCTCAAGTCCCCCAGGTCCTGTATGCCTGGTCACCTTGCCCAGGGCGTTATAGGTCCAGGTAAACTCCTGGGCCTCAGGCCCGTTGGCCTTGACTAGCCGGCCCATGCCGTTGTAGTCACAAACCCAGCTGTTGCCCAGGGCGTCAGTGCGGGACGAGATGCGGCCGGCCTCATCATAGCTGAGGGTGACCGTCTGCTCCAGGGCGTTGGTGACAGCCACCAAGCGTCCGGCAGGGTCATAGGCGTAACTGGTAAGAGCACCATCGGGGGCAATGGTTTGAAGGAGCCGCCCGTCGTCACTATAGAGATAGCGGGTCTTCCTGCCGGCGGGGGTCTCCTGGGACAGGAGCTGTCCCGCGGCGTCATATTCCAGCCGCCAGGCCCGGCCCAGGGTGTCAGTCCAGACCTCAAGATAACCATGCTGATCGTATTGATAGCCCCACACTGACCCGTCGGGGTCGGTGCGCTGGGTTACTAGACCTGAAGAGTCATACTGCCAGCTGGTAACGAGCCCCCCGGGGTTGGTCTCTGAGAGGAGGTGGCCCTTATGATCGTAGGTACGGGTGACTTCGTTCCCGTCGGGGCGGGTGTGCCTTGTCACAAGGCCCAGGGTCTCGTGATACTCCCAGCTCTCGGTCCTGCCGGCGGGGTTGGTGCGGCCTGTGAGGCGCTGTTTATCGTCATAGATCATGGTCCAGCTGCCTGAGGGGGTCGACCGCCCTACAAGGAGGCCATCATCGTTGTAATCATAGGTATGGACGCCGCCCGCGGCATCGGTGTAACTCGTGAGGTTCCCGTCCTCATTATACTCCCAGACCTGCTGAGTACCGTCGGGGCTTCTGCGGGTGACGCGCTGGCCATCGTCTTCGTAAGTAAACTCTACCGGCTCATAGCCGATGGCGCTGACGGCTATAACGCGTCCTTCCCCATCGCGGGAGTAGGTGATTGCCACCCCGGACGGGTCATCAACCCGGATTAAGTGGCTCTCTGTGTCGTATTGATATAAAGTTGTGACACCTTCTGGAGTGCTGACGCTGGCCAGAAGTCCCTCGCTGTTATATGTGTAGCTCCAGCTGCGGCCCAGGGGGCCTGTTACGGAGGTTAGCAGCAGGGGATTGTTGCTGTCATCGTAGGCCAGCTCCAACCTGCGGCCAGCGGCGTCGGTTAGCGTTGTGAGCCGCCCCTGACTGGCGTAGCTGAAGGTGAGCCGGTTGCCGTCGCCGTCCTGGATTTCCACCAGTTTCCCGGCGGCCGGGCCCTGGTCATCCCGCCAGGGCGCGTGATAGCCGGCATAAGCGTAGACGCTGCCGTCAGGATAGCGCACCTCATATCGGTCCTGGTTCACGCGGACAAGCCCGGCCAGGTTCCCGCGAGAGTCAGGTTCGTAGTGGCCGGTGTCGAGATTGTAGTAGATCAGTTCGTCACCATCAAAGCTATTTACATAGTCGTTCTCATTGGCGGGCTGGAACCGGTAGGTGCGCCAGGCGCCGTCGCCCCGCCACTCGGTGATATTGAAACCCGCGTAGATTTGGAGCCACTGGTCCAGGGAGAAACGCCAGCCCGGGCCCAGGCTGCCGGCTTTAGCGTCGGGACCGGTGTAGGTGCGGGAGAGGGTGAGGTCAGGGCCCAGGCCCTTGAGGGAGAGGTCAGTTGTCCTGAGGCCAACATCGCCGGACTTGGGGTTTACCTCATCAGCGGGATGGGGCCTGCTCTTGGGAAATGGAGGTGGCTCATAATCCCCCGGCCCGGGGATGCCGGCGCCGGGGCTGAGATCAGGCGGCATCAAGTTGGTCAGGGCCGCGGCCAGTGGGCTTGCGGCCTGCGGCAGCTGGGGCGCTGTGGGGGTTGGAATGATCGTATCCAGGGCCCCACCCCAGGCTCGAGCCCCCGCCGTGAGCTCTGCGGCGGCTGCCTCGGCGGAATTTGCCGCCCCAGTCAGCGTTGTCAGGGTAAGACATGCCGCCAGAGAAACGGCTGCTACCGCTCGTATCCCTCTCGTGAGCCTCCTGCCCCTGCTGTTCATTATACAAGCCCCCCTATAGGTAATATTAGAAAACAGAAAAACCACCTTCGGTAGCCCGGCCGTCCTGCCAGCAGTAGTGCTGATTTAGACCCGCGGCTTTGCGCCCTCGCCCTTTCGGGCGGGTTGCCTTTTCGTCTGTGGTTTGCCTTTGCTGGTGCCAGATACCTGTGTTGCCAAATGGCACCATGTAGGAGTCGAATTCTCCATGAATTGAGGGAATCCTGCCATGTAATGTAAAAATATTGGGTTTTAATCTATGAGAGGGGCAAACAGGGGCAGAGCAACGGAATGAGAATCAATCAACGCATTCTTCGGGGTGGAGTATAAAGTTCTTCAGTGCTGTATAGTCAATCATCCCCCCAGACCACTGGGAACCATAGCCTCCAGGCAAGGTTTGACGTCTCTCTTTGCCGAAATTGGGTTTAATCCCAATGGCTGAAGAGGTGAATGCTACGAACATCAGGTGTAGTCTTCTAAGGAGGGGACTGAGTATGGGTAATGAGAAGGTGCTCATGAAGAGCGAAGAGCGTAAGAGTTTGGCTGAAGTGGCTACTTTCCTGCGGAGTCTTGCCGCCGCCTTGAACAGAACAAGGTGGTTTTCCACCAGGGTGCGGACGAGGTTTTGGCACTGAGCCTTCCCGATATGGTGACCCTTGAGATCAAAATTGAAGAGGAAGTGAAAGGCGAGGGTACTAAGAAGAGCCTGGAAGTTGAGATTGAGTGGGCGGAAAACGAAGATAGCGCAGAACTAAGGCTTGTCTAGACCCAAGCTGGGCAATAACAACCAGGTAAGGTCGACCCACCTGCTGAACGCCATCCCGTTCCTCCTCGTCTCTGGCAGTGGCGCCGCCGATAGCCTCACCTTGCAGAACACTGGGTGAAATGCAAGGCATTCGCCCGAGAGTCGTGTTACTATTGCACCGGAGGTGATGGCCTTGGAGTGGATTGACCATCTGAACAGAGCAATAGGGTACATCGAATCGCGCTTGAGAGAGAAGCTGGATTACGAGGAAGCAGCAAATATCTGTTGTTGCTCTCTGTCCAAATTCCAACAGATATTCCTGCTGTCAACGGGGGTAACGCTTTCAGAATATGTGCGGTATAGACGGATGACTACTGCCGCCCACGAACTGATCAACACGAATGTCAAAGTAGTCGACCTGGCCCTGATGCTCGACTACGATTCCCCAGAAGCCTTTACCCGGGCTTATCAAGCATTTCATGGGGTCCCGCCCTCTGTTACTCGAAAAACCGGAACCTTCGATGAATACGACCGGATTGTCTTTCAGGCGATTATCTATGGCGGGAGGGCAAGAATGGGAGCAAAGAAGATCTTACGTATTGAAACGGAGCGTCTCATAATCAGGAAGTTTGTCCCCGATGATTGGGAAGACCTGCTGGAGATCGCCATCTCCAAAGAGCAGTCACCCTTCGCTGACTGCGACCATGCCTGGCCAACGGATGAAGCGGGGATCAAAGCCGCCGCCGAGCATTTCTCGAAAGGACATCAGTTTTGGGCCGTTGAGGTAAAGGACCTGCAGAAAGTGGTCTGCCTTATCAACTTCAACTCCATGGACGATGACCAGACGTTGGACATCGGCCATGTCTTAAATGCCGAATATCTGGGCAGGGATTATGACTATGAGGCTCTCAAGGCCCTTTATAACTATGGGTTCATCCAGCTAGGCGCTGTAAGTATCGAAGCAAACTGGGCGCTGGATGATAAAGACAAACTTGCGCCCCTGCTGAAGCTCGGTATGAAGGTCACAGAAACAGGAATGGCTGATAGGTTCAGGCCTGGCCCCAACGGAGAAATCTCACAGTTCGAAGGCTGCAAGCTTGTCATTACCAAAGAAGATTGGCTAACCAAGCCAGCAAGATAAACCTAGCTTCACGCCATCAGTCGAAGGTCAGGGACTCGCTTGGGTTCCTGACTTTCCCTTTATGAACAGCCCCCTAGCAACCAGGCGACCTAACACTCCTCAATATGTTGTTGGCGCTTAGGGTCCGCCCGGCTTTCCATGCTGTTGCATGTGCTCAGAAGGTTGGCTGTAAAGGTACTCTCCTGGCCAATGTCGATGTGCACAATGCCCGCAGCAAATTGTTTGTCGAAGATATCAGAGGGCCTAACGGTTTGCAGGCTGCCACATTCATCGCCCGCGGCACGCGTTTCTCTGACCCAAGCCCGCAATCCCCTGTCATATGCTCTGATGGTAGAGAAATACCGGCCCGGATCTGTCACAGCTCCGTGCCCCGGCACCAGAACCGCCGGGTTCAGGTTCTCCATGGCGGAAACTGCATCCAGGAACTGGCGCCTTCCCTGTCCAGAACAGTGCTGGTCATCCCATCTCAGAACCGCAATCCGATCGCCCAGGGCCCCGACGGTGTCTCCCGCGAACAGGATCCCTGTTCTCTCCTGGTAAACCATGATACTGTCTACGGTATGCCATGGGTTGTGGATTAACCTGAAGACATGGCTCCCGAATTCCAGCGTCAACTCCCGCTCAAAGGTGTCAGTAGGCAAAACCACCTTGGTATCACTGGAAAACCGCCCGCGTTCAATGAGACCGGCAAGGCGGTTGGCGGCAACGGCTCTGAGAGCAGCGGGGGTTGCCGCATGAGCATAGATGGGATACCGGGGCTCATCTACCTGGAGTCCGAGCACGTGATCCAGGTGCGCGTGGGTAAAGATCACAGCACAGGGCTCCTGGTAACCCGCTTCTTGAATGGACTTCTCTACTATCTGCCACTGCTCAGGCCGGGCAAAGGTATCAATCACAACCGGGCCCGCTTCAGTTAGCACCACCGAAGAATTGCTGTAATCCCTGGCAATGCTGTTATCAGTGTAGAAGTAAACCCCAGCCGCCACCTCTGTTTTCTGCATGTTCCTGAAACCCCTTTCTGGTGCTTGAGTTGTTGCTAACGGACTGCGTAGAGTGAAGCGCTTCTACCCAATTCTTCAGCGCACCTCTGTCTTACATCCTCAGGGCTGACTACCTCAACCTGAGCGCCCAGCCCCATTACTACCCTGATGATATAGTCGTCACACTGATGATGGGTTCTCAGGCTATGGATCGGATAGCGAAGGGACTGCCTGGGAAACTCCAGGTAGACCCAGTCCTCATCGGAATCACTGACAAGATACTTGTACTTGGTGTTGCCAGACAGCAGGCTTTCTGCCAACCTGGTTCCCTGGTCCACCCTCACCACCACCGGTTCACTGGCGGCGGCGTCGGCAACGGCTCTCTCACCCTCGAAGCTACACACCAGGTCGAAGCGGTGTTCAGTTACCTCAACGCTGCTGAGGCGGTTAATCCAGTAATCTGTTACCCTCGCCTGCCGGTGACAATAGCCAACCAAAACCCACTGCCACAGGTCATAGGAATAGACCAGACTGTAGGGGTCAACCCGGGTGGTAAAGGTGTTGCCGGGGAAGGACCGGTGCTTGATCCTGATACTTCTCCTGTCGTTAATGGCGCTCCTGACGGTCCTGATCTTGCTGGTGTGGTCGCTCGAGGCCGCCACAATGGCCAGGCTGCGCTCTATTTCCTTCAGGATCCCCTCGCCCAGGCGTTGAGTCTCACCTGGCAGGAAACTGGCAACCTTCTGCCCCGCCTTTAGCGCCTCCCTGGCCAGGGGGAGCCCTTCCTGCTCCGCCACCAGTCGGATGCCTAGATAGAGGGCCTCCGCCTCTTCCAGGGTCAGCTTGATGCTTGAGAAGTTGTAATCATCAATTAAGCTGTATCCGCCGTTGTTGCCGGTTTCAGCAACCACTGGGACACCAATCTCTGACAGCGCCTGGATGTCCCGGTAGATAGTGCGCTGGGACACCTCAAAGATCCGGGCCAGGTCCTCTGCCTTTCGTTTGCCGTTGTTGTGGAGAATCATTACTATTCCGGCCAGCCGGTCTATCTTGGATGCCATGCTAATCCTCCCTCCACTAGCATTACACCAGAAGGCTGGACCGGGTTTCATAGATTCTCGAATCCCGTGAAGTAATCGTGAAGATCCTGGAGATACCGGGGGATCTCAAGTCCCTGGGGGCAAACATCCTCGCACTGACCGCATTCGACACACTCTGTGGCCGGTTTCTGGCGAGCCATCACCTTGTTGTAATAGACGCGAGCCACGCGCTCCCCGGGGACAAAGACCGCCGCATCGTTATACATCCTGAACAGGGTGGGAATGTCAATCCCCTGGGGGCAGGAGGCGCAGTAGTTGCACTCAGTGCAGTGCACCTTGATCTTCTCCATGTAGAAGGCCTTGGCCTGGTCGATCAGGGCCAGCTCCTCCCTGGTCAAAGAGTTAGGAAAGGCGTCCCGGGCGGTGCTGACGTTTTCCACCACGTGCTCCATGGCGCTCATGCCGCTGAGAACCGTCGTTACCTCGGGATGGTTCCAAACCCAGCGCAGCCCCCACTCAGCCGGACTCCGCTCAACGCTGGCCTGGGCCCAGATCTGCTGCACCTCAGCTGGCACTCGTTTGGTCAACCGGCCGCCCCGCAGCGGCTCCATGATCACCACTGCCAGGCCCTTGTCCGCCCCGTATCTGAGGCCCTCTACCCCGGCCTGGAACCGCTCGTCCAAGTAGTTGTATTGTATCTGGCAGAAGGTCCAGTCATAGGCCCCGATGATCTCCTTGAAGGTGTCCAGGCTGTCGTGGAAGGAGAAGCCGGCGTATCCGATGCGTCCGTCGGCCAGGGCTCTGTCGATGAACTCCAGTACCCTTAACTCCCGGGCCGCATCCCAGCTCTTCCTGCTCAGCGCGTGCAGCAGGTAAAGGTCGATGTGGTCTGTCTGTAAGCGCTCTAACTCTTCATTGAGGAAGTCGTCAAAATCCTGGTGCTTCTTTGCCATCCAGACGGGACTCTTGGTGGCGATCTTCACCTTGTCCCGGTAGCCGTGTTCCTTCAAAACCTTGCCAACAAAGACCTCGCTCTGCTCACCGTGGTAGATATAGGCGGCGTCAATGTAGTTCACGCCGCTCTCGATGGCGTAGCACAGCATCGGTACCGCCTTCTCCTCATCTATTTTCGCCGGGTTCCTGTCAATAACCGGGAGCCTCATGATCCCGAACCCCAGGGCCGAAACGTCAAAACCCGCCTTCCCAAACTGTCGCTTCTGCATGGTCTGCCTCCTGTGGGGTGGATACTCCTTGATGGATGGGATACGGTGCATACAATATCAAAGGCAACCTGACAACGGGTTGTCAGTTTGCCCTTGGGACGGAGCCCGTCTACCGCCTCAACTTCGGGTCCAGGGCATCGCGCAGAGCGTCTCCCAATATATTGAAGCACATTACCGTGATGAAGATGGCCGCGCCGGGAAAGGTAGCGATCCACCAGGCATGCCGGAAGGTGCTCTGCCCCTCAAACAGCATGTTTCCCCAGCTAGGAATGGGGGGCTGAACTCCAAGGCCCAGGTAGCTCAAGGCCGACTCTGTCAGGATAGCTCCGGCCACCCCCAAGGTAGCGGCCACAATCACGGGGGCAACAGCATTGGGCAGGATTGTCCGAAAGATGATCCTGTAATCGCTGGCGCCCATAGCCCGCGCCGCCTCAACAAACTCCTGCTCTCGTAGGGACAAGATCTGGCCGCGGACAAGCCTGGCCACTCCGGTCCAGCTGAAAACCCCAATCACGATCATGATGTTCCAAATACTTGGGCCCACGAAGGCCATTACCGTCAGGATCAGGAACAAAAGTGGAAAGGAGATAACAACGTCCACAAGCCGCATGATCACGTTGTCTACCACCCCGCCGTAGTAGCCGGCCAGGGCTCCTAGCAACGTGCCAATAGTAACTGAAATGCCGACCGCAACAAAACCAACGGCCAGGGACACCCTGGAACCATAGACTACCCGGCTCAATACATCCCTACCGTACTTGTCGGTTCCCAGGGGGTGCTCCGCCGAGGGAGGGGACAGGGTAGCCCCCAGGTCAATAACCTCCGGCGAATATGGGACCAGCAACGGGGCTGCCACCGCCAGGAAGTAAAGGACGATCATGATCACCAGGACGCCCACTGCCATCTTATTTCTCCTGAACTGAACCCAAACCGTCTGTGCGTAGGTCTTGGGTACAGCCAGCTCCTGGCCGGCGCTGTTGGGACCTGTGAGGTCCTGGTGTTGCTGTAGCTGGTCAGTCATATTCTTCACCTCCGCTGTTAATCATACTTGACTCGCGGGTCCACCAGGCCGTAGGCGATATCGGCAACCAGGTTACCCAAAATCACCAGGCCGGCCGAAACCAGGAGAGTGCCCATAATTACCGGGTAATCCCGTTTGAAGACAGAGGTTACTGTCAGCCGGGCCATGCCAGGCCAACCGAAGAGCTGCTCAACGATGAGCGAACTGCCCAACAGGGCCGGTATTGACAGTCCAAATATCGTGATAATCGGGATTAAGGCGTTCTTGAGGGCATGGCGGTAGATGACAACCTGTTCCCTGAGCCCCTTTGCCCGGGCCGTATTGATGTAATCCTGCCTGATGACCTCCAGCATGCTGGACCTGGTATGACGCGTCAGGCTTGCCAGCCCGGCCAGGGCCATCACAAGTACGGGCATGACCAGGTGCTTCAACCTGGCAGCTACGGTCACAGAACCGAAAAAGGGCATCCGGCCCATGGTCGGCAGCCATCCCAGGTTAACACCGAAGAGTACAATCAGGAGCATGCCGAACCAGAAATTAGGCAGCGACACCCCCATAAAGGCAAAAGTGGTCGCCGTGTAGTCCAGGGCTGAGTACTGCCTCGTGGCGCTGACAATTCCCAGCGGTATAGCTATTAGCCAGGTCAACACCATGGCGCAAAAGGTCAGCTCCAGGGTAGCGGGTATCCGGCTGAGGATTCTCTCCAACACCGGTTTGCCATTGGCAAAAGAGTTGCCCAGGTCGCCGCGGAGCACCTTGGTCAGCCACGACAGGTACTGAATGTGGACGGGGCGGTCAAGGCCATAGGCGGACCGCATCTGCTGCATATCTGCCGGGTCAATATTCGGGTCAATGAACATCATGGCTGGATCGCCGGGAGCCGCGTGAATGAGAAAGAAAGAGACCAGGCTGATGCCGAGGAGTAGCGGAACTGCCTGGATGATGCGGCGCACCAGATACTGCTTCATTGCTTTGCTCCTTCCAGTAGCTGCATGATGGGGCCCTGCCTCCAGGCAGGACCCCCCATACTGCTATCACTAGGATAGCCTCTGTCTCATCTCCTGGCCCCTGGGGTAACTCACTAACACGGCGCCAGCTAGAAGGGGGTTGACAGCGGCTTTCTAGTCTCCAGTTTTGCGCATGTCTTCAGGTATGAACCACTTCTCGATCTGATAGTAGTTATCGACGGCGCAGGGGGCGACAGGCCCGTGAATGCGCTTGGAGATGCCAATCAGGCGGTTCTTGAAGAACAAGAAGGTATAGGGCTGTTCCTCCGCCAGTATCTTCTGCATCTCCTGGTAAATCTGGGCCCGGTTCTCCTGGTCGGCCGTAATCCGTCCCTGTTCTAGCAACTCGTCGACCCTCTCGTTTGCGAAGCCGGTGAAGTTGAGGGGTCCTCCCTCAGTGTGCCAGATGCTAGTAGAGTCGGGATCTGGCGACAGGGCCCAGCCCAGAATGGAAGCCTCGTAGTTCTGCGATAGCAGATCGCTGACAAAGGTACTCCACTCCACCGAGCGCGGCTCGACCTTGATGCCGACCTCCTTTAACTGCTGCTGGATAATGACGGTTGAGTCAATCCTCTGGTTGTTGCCCTGATTGGTACTGAGCACAAACTCAAAGGTCTGACCATCCTTGTCAAGCCACCCGTCATTGTCAGAGTCAGCCCAACCGGCCTCAGCCAATAGTCCGGCGGCCTTGGCTGGATCGTGCTCAAAGATGGGTACGTCCGGATTGTAGTCCCAACGGATCTTGGCCCCATGGGTGTGGGCAACGGAACCATGACCGTGGAGAATCTGGTCGACAATGCCCTGCCGGTCAATGGCGTGAGTAATGGCCTGGCGAACCAACTTGTCTTGGAAGAGAGGGTTGTTCTGGTTGTAGGCCATGAAGGTGTAGCCCATGTCCTGAAACTCGTAGACCTTCACATGCTCCAGGTTACTAAAGCGCTCAAACTCGGAGGGCTCAATAATACCATAGTCAATCTCTCCGGCCTCCAGCGCCAGAGTTATGGCATTCATATCGTCAAGGATCTTTACGACAAAGCTCCCGATGTAAGGTTCGTCTCCTTCTGTCCAGTAGTCAGGGTTGCGCTCAACCTCGATGTAATCGCCGGTCTCCCACTTGACAAACTTGAACCGCCCGGCGCCAATTGGGTTCTCGGTGCCATAGGGATGGTTCATGCTGCCAGCATCAGCCAGGTTGCCGTTGAACTGGTGGGCCGGGATGATGCCATAGGTCATGTTGTTAAGAAACGACACATACTGCTGCTCCAGGCGGAAGACAACGGTGTAATCGTCTGTAGCCTCAATGGCTTTACTGGTCTGCCGCCAGTTCTCGAACTCTACCAGGGCCTCTGCCTGGTAGCTTTCCTTGGCGGCGTCACTGGCGAACTCTCCGTCCTCATTCAGATACTCGCCCTTTAACTCAGCCAGTCTATCCCGGTACTCCTGGGCACCTCTGAGGTCCACGAAGTTGGAGGCCCGGCTGCCCTGGTAGAGCGGGTGCAAGAACGCCTCGTAGGTGAATTTCACGTCCTCGCTGGTCAGCTCCTCTCCATCGTGGAACCGCACATCCTGGCGTAGGTGAAAGGTCCACTCCAGGCCGTCGTCGGAAACCTCATAGCTTTCCGCCAGCTTGTTCACGAGAGCCATCTTGTCATTGTAGGACAGCAGTGGCTCGTACACTAGATCAGAGATCAAACCAGAAGTGGTGTCTGAGTATAGAATTGGACTGAAGTTTGATGGGTCTCCGCTGGTGGCGCAGACAAATCGTCCGCCGATGGTAGGTGTGTCGCTGGAACTGACGTCCCCCGCATCGTCACTGCTAGCACAGCCCGCGGCCATCATGCCCACGGCCAGGAGCAGCAAGAGGAGCCAGACTAGTGTCTTGCCTGTAAAACCTCTTCTCATCTTTCTCTTAACCTCCTTAATTCCCAGTGTCTAGTCCAGAGTCCGCCTTTGGCGAGGCCACCCCCACACCCCGGCCATTTCAGTAGGGACTGGGCCAACAATAACAAACCCAAACTGACAGCGTACTGTCAGTTTGGGTTAAAAGTAATCGCCTCTTGGATTTTACGGACCAAAACTACGGGAAACGGGTTAACTGCCGGCCTCTCTCGGGGTACTGGGAACGCTCCCTGTCAACGTCTCTCGACCTCCTGGATTATCTGATCCCTGATCAGCAAAGATCACCCCTCGTTGAAAGCAACCCAGCGGCTGGTATCGGCTTCTCTGCTCTTCAAAAGGCAGTTGCTGTGACCAACATGATACTGGATGTGCCTGATCTGTCCCAGGATGGTGTCCAGGTAGGTGTTGGGCCTGCCCTCCACAATTGGTGCTAAGAGCTTGTCGTCGTCTAGCTGCGAAAAGAACCTCTCCGTCTTGTCCTTAAGCCGTGCCAGGTACTCCCTGGCCTCGGCTTGGGTCAAATGGTCGTCGGACCTCTTGGCAAGATCCTCCGGCAGGTCCTTTTCAAAGACCCGGTACGGGACACCCCTGGTGTAATCTTCTCTTAACCATACGTCGACGAAAAACAATACGTGCCAGATCTGCTGCCAGAAGGGAAAACCAATGCTGTCGTCAAACCACAGGTCCTCGGGGCAGTTATCAACCACGCCCTGCAGCATCTCCAGGGACGGGTCAAAGCTGCGTTTAATAATCTTCACACGCTTGTTCAGAGCTGAACCCTCCTCCATTTAGTCAGTACCTCGACCCTACAGTACAGACAGGGAGCCCTACTCATCTTCCCTCGATTACTATATCATGGACATACCGCCAGTGCTCTTAGACTGGAGGGCAGGGAGAGGAGAAGACCCATGAGCGACTACTATTACAACCTGAGAAAGCACATCGGCACCGCCCCGATTCTAGTGCCTGTGGCCGGGGTGATCGTACACAAGGGGAAACAGATCCTGCTGCAGAGGCGTTCTGACAACGGCAGTTGGGCGATTCACGGCGGGGTTCTTGACCTGGGCGAGAGCGTTGAGGAGGCGGCCGCCCGGGAGCTGAAGGAGGAGATCGGCATCACCCCCCTCGACCTGACGCTCTACGGCGTCTTCTCCGGAGAGGACCTGCACATTGTCTACCCAGACGGCAACGAGGTGTACTGCGTGTGCATTGTCTTCTTGTGTGATGAATATGAAGGCATAATCAAGGCCTGTGACGGTGAAGTGGCGGAACTTAAGTGGTTTGACGTCGATAATCTACCGGCTAACATCAGCCCTGTCGACAAGATCATCCTGAGGGATATCGACCCGACCGTCCGGCCGGTGAAATACCCTATCTAGTTCAAGGTCAAGTCCCGCCTTGGCCAGTCAGCTCAGTCCCTAACGGCGTAGTACCACTTTTCGGTCTCGACAAAACCGCAGCGCTTGTAGAACTCGTCGGCCCTGCCCGTCACCCTGATTATGTCTGACTTCGGAATGGCGCGCCTCAGGGTTTCGTAGACCAGCATCCTGCCGACACCTTTGCCGTGATGCTTGGGTGAGGCCTGGATCCAGTCCAAATAGGCCTCCTTAATGGATTCCTGATAGGTGGTTATCCCCAGGGCCGCGGGTTCGTCAGTCCCCTTCTCCCGGACCCAAACCCAGAGGGTGGGGTCAAAGGCAGGGAGCTTGGTCCAACCCTTTACCCCTTCGCTGCTATGGTTAAAGCCCTCGTAGGCGCTGTTGATGAGGTTGGCGGCCTCAAGGTAGTGCCGCTCATCCTGGAAGTCAAAGTCGGCACTGTAGTAGTCTTCATTGCCCCCGTCCGGCAGGTCAAAGGAGAAGTCGTAGAGCAGCGGGTTACAGAGAGACACCTCGTAACCAGTTAGCTCATGCTCAATGAGGCGGAAGTAGTCTTCATGCAATACAATGAAGTCCAGTTCCCTCAGCTCCGGCAAGGGCATGTGGAAGCTATCGGTGCGGTCATCAGACCAGTAGAACCACATCTGCCCGCCTTTGATTGCGTAGAGGGTAGTGCTGCCATCCTCAGTGAGCCTGCAGGCTTTACTCTCCCGTATCTGTTGCTCTGTCTTCCAGAAGGCGATACTCGTAAGCTTGCAGGGGTTCTCGAGGTAGAGCCCTCGTACCTCCTGGATTACGCTCTCAGGGTCAACTCTCATGGATGTTCCTCCTCCCCCCACTCAATGTGTCACCGTCCTGCAACTGCCAGAGATCTTCCCCAGGTACATTCTCCACCTGGGTGTGACACTCCCTCATACTTCTGGTGGATACGTAGGGTGGTCTTAACGCAAACCCAACGAAGGCCCTTGGGGCGGGTTCTTGACACGGTCGTATTGCACGGCGGCACCCTTGGTATAGTAATGACCGGCGAGGGAACTGAGCACTACCGCGACTATGAGCCAGTCAATGGACTCAGCTGGCGGAGTGGCACGAGCTAAGTACACCAGAAGCAGCAGATAGATGACGGGGGCAAAGGCAAAGCTATGCAAAACGATGGACAGGGCTACAGGCTCAGCCTCAGTCTCAGTCTCAGTTTTCACCGTCAGGCGTTCTCTCATCAGAGGCATCATCAGGAACTCAACCACCATCAGGCCAAGAATAATTAAGAGAAATGTCCGCTTCGGTCCGGCCAGCAGAGTACTGGGAAGACCACCCATACCGTAGCTAATCATTGCCACTGGAGCGCCAAGGCCGATGATGAGAGTAGCTGCGAAATAACCAACAAACAGCCTTTGTATCATGTGGGGTGACCTCCTTTACGATGATGCTCTATTCGGCGCCTACAGTGTCTCTAGCAGCCGCGCCAACAGCGCTGTCCGCGGAACCAAATGATCAATCAGGATGTGTTCATGCTCGGCGTGACCGCCCTCACCGACGGCTCCCAAACCATCGACGGTGGGAACCCCCAGGGCGGCGGTGAAATTGCCGTCACTACCCCCACCGGAGGATGTCTCCTGCAGATCAAAGCCCAGTTCTGCGGCGAGGTGACGGGCCTGCTCAAAGAGAGCCACGGTGCGCTCTGTCCGCAGCATCGGCGGCCGGTTAATCTCCCCCGTCATCTCCAGGGTGGTCCCGGCCAGCACACTCTCCACCGCCATCAGATCCCGGTGGATGCGTTCTGCCTCTGCCAGAGAGGTTATCCGCACATCGATTCCTGCCCTGGCGGAGGCGGCGATGACGTTTCTGCGGGTCCCGCCCTCAACTACCCCCACATTCACTGTGGTTCCCTGCTCCTCATCGGCCAGGGAATTGAGGTGGATGATCTGGTGAGCCAGCTCCGTCACGGCGCTTACGCCCAGCTCCGGGTCGGCCCCGGCATGGGATGCCTTGCCGGTGATCTTCAGGGTATACATGCCCACTCCCTTGCGGAAGGTCTTGAGGGCCCCCTGCGGCGGTACTGATGGTTCCAGGACCAGGACGGCGTCGCTGCGCTTCGCCTCTTCCTCGATGAGCCCTCGCGAGGTCGGGCTGCCAATCTCCTCATCGGTGTTGTAGAGGAGGACGATGCGCTTTGCCGGGGCCTGCCCCAGCTCCAGCAGGGCCCGGAGGGCGTAGATGGTCTGGGCGGCTCCCGTCTTCATGTCGAAGATGCCTGGCCCGAAGGCCCTGTCCCCCTCGACCCGGAAGGGCCGCTCCGCGGTGGTTCCCACCGGCCAGACTGTATCCACATGGGAGAGCACCAGAAGCTGTCCCTGGGCCTCCCCCTCCGGCTCATAGACCACCCGCAGATGGTCACCGGTCTCCTCCTCTTCGATGATCTCTGTCTTCAGCCCCAGCTCTGACCAGACCCCGGCCAGGTGCCGCACCAGCCGGTCGCAGTGCTCCTTGTCTGTGCTGGGGGACTCGTATTGAACCAGGGTCTCGATGGTCTCCAGTAGTTCAGGTTCTAGTGTCTTCAGGTGGTTGAGTAGCTGCAAATGGAACTCCTCCCTCACAAGACCTGTCGTCTACAACCAGCAAGCAAGTGGGTGAAAAGCCTTTCCGACTCTGGATAAGCCGATGGCCCTTGACACCCCTGAGTGAGGTCTTCTACATTGACCCCGCCTTTGCCTACTTGCCTTGACTGCTGAGAATGACACCGTTGATCCCTGCCTAGTTTCCCTCGGAATCAGGCCGATTCTCACCGGCAGGCAGGGATAAGCGCTCCGAGCGGACAAATAAATCGATTACCGGCAGATTAACGACGCTGGTATCATCATCGCAGGATTTCGGAGGTGCTACAGATGCATTGGAGCGAGCTGAATGCCTCAGACAAAGTGGTCCTCGAGGTTGGAACCGGACGAGGGGGAACCACCCGGGAGCTGATTGCCTGGCTGGAGCAGTACCCTGGTTCGCGCCTCATCAGCGTAGATCTTCACGATGGGAGTTTTTCCGCCCTGAAGATGCTGGCGGAGGAGAGAGGGGTAGCCGCGGAATTCCGGGTGGTGGATGCCGTGGAGCTGCCCGGCTTCGCCAAGTCCAGGATTGATCTCATTGTCTGCAACTACACACTGTGCGCCATAGCCAGCAGCCCCGGAGCAGAGTATCTCGCTCTCCATCGTTTCTGGGAGGTGCTGAGGCCGGGCGGCCGGTTATTCGTAGAGGAGGAGCACCCTATATATCGGGAGGCGACTGAGGGAGCTGAGGAAGTCTTTCAGCGGAAGTGGCATCTCTTGCGGATGGCCGGCCACCTGCTGGGGACCCCCGAGTACCGCGAATTTGACCCCGCTACCTTGGCCAAGGTCTGTCGGCGAGTGGGGTTCGCCGGGGTGAGCTGGGAAGAGGGTCAACAGTTGGTTGACTGGCCGGAGTGCCTCGAGTTCTTCCAGTACCGGTGGGGGAAGGTGCTGGCCTCGGTGGAGACTAAGGCCCGCCCGCTCCTGGCTGAACTGGCCAGCGACTTGACAGACATGGCCCGACAGCACGGAGGAATGCTGACTCCGCACTACCTCCTCTGGGCGGAGAAGCGAGCCTGACGCCCTCGCCCACTATGCCTCCACTGCCTGTCAGGGCCCTGAGCCGATTCCCCTAATACGCCAGCCAATCCCGGGGATCTCCCGAATCAAGGATATAAACCTGGCGCCGGCCATCTCGGCCCAGCCTTGCTTGATCTCCATGTCGAAATCTACGTAATACAGCTTGGTCTCGGTCGAATAAAGCCTACTGGCAACATCCGCGCGTTCCTCTATGCTTAAGACCTTGACCGACAGGATGTTCTGGTACTCGCCGAAAGACGGGTCGCTGGCAGCAAAATCGGGATTATAGAGGCGCGGGCCGCGTTTGTTCATGAAAAGGTACTGGGCCAGCTTCTTCCTAGTCAGGCAGGCGCGGGCAATCCGGTAGTTCCCCGCGTCTATGGCCTCATAGTGAGTGCGGATTATCTCCTCCGGCGTCAGACTGGCTAGTTGCTGTTCCAGGGGATCCTGAGCGTCAACGACGCCGACAACCCACTCCTCCCAGGTTTTGCCGGTAACCGTCTCCAGGGACCGCCTCTGGAGTGAGCAAGTGAAGCTAAAGAAAGCGTTAGCGTCCAGCCAGGCGCCGATTAGTGCCTCCCCTTGCCGCACCACGATGGCCCGGCCCCGCCCCCGGTAGGGGTTCATCGACTCTGGCATCAGCTCCAACACCTTGTAAATCCTCACCTCAACCATCTGGCCAAGGTAAGGTGTAAGGTCAAATCCAGCATCCTTGTTGAGCTCGTTGCTGTGGGCCCAGTAGATTGCTGCTGGGAACTCCCCAGCACGATGTAAGAATCGCTCCGGGAGTTGCACCGTGACGGAGTTAAGTAGAAGGTAGGGGGTCCAACCATACTCGGCCAAGAGCGTACGGTCAGCCTCAGCTATAATGAGATCTGCCTCCGGGTAACTGCTCACGGCATCGAGTACGCGATAGAAGTCCGCGGACACCTGGTACCATCCCTCAGGGAAGTGAACATATCCGGGGCCAGTGTCTCGGTAAAGACGGTCATAGCGAAACTCGCACCTGTCCACGACCTGCCCACCGTCCAGCTCAAACCTAAGGTATACTGGGCCTGAAACAAAGGGCTTGGGCGCAAAATCCACTGGAATTGCCTCAGCCAGGCTGTTCTTCAAGAACCCGACCAGGTCCTCGTCACTGATACCAAAGGACTCAGGGGCCATTCCGGTACACTCCACTGTCTGCAGCCCCTCTGCTACCTGGCTGACGACTGCAGGTTCGCCAGGTTCACCCGGAGGTTCACCCTCTGACTCGTCAGCAGGATCGCTTTGGGAATCGCCATCAGTCTCACCGCTTTCACCCATGGCAACCTCGCTATCTATGTCGCAGGCGTCGTCAACCGCGGGACTGTTCCCCGCGCACGCTGCACTGAAGATCACGGCCAGAAGCACGAGGCCAATGAGAGCGCGCAGAACCCCTCTCCATCTCAAGAGATCTCATCCTCCCTATGCCTGTCAACTGCCTGTCAACGCTTGATTTCCCAGCCCTCAGGGTCTACCGGTCCGGGTCTCGATGGTCTCTATTACGGACCCTCGCCCAGGTCCAGTCTAGCCCGATAGATACTTTGCCACATCAACGAGTTCGAAATCCCAGGAGCACTCAATGGCGTGCCGCAGAATGGGCAGGTGCCCTGAGCCAATGATCATTAGGATCCTGTCATTGGGGGAGTCGCTGATCCGCTTCAGGTTAGAGAATATCCGCAGGTTGCGGTTGTACCACCAGCCGGTAATGTAGTCCACCACGGCGTAGTTGCCTGGGGGCCCATCAAGCCATGAGAGGTAACCACCGTGTCCAAAGATGACTGTCTCCGGTGAGTTCATTCGCAGCAGGTGCTCCCTGAGGGTCTCCTTCATCAGGAGGGCATCGTTTTCGCGCAGCAGCTCCATAAACCTGCCCATCCTGCCGCCGCTTATGACCTGATAGAGGATGTTCTCGACTTCTTCCTCTGACCGCTCCTGCCCTGGCATCCCCAGTATCTTGGCGCATTCGGCTGCTAGCTGCTCCAAGGAATCATACTGCCGACCCCCTTCGTCGATGGGGTAGAGACGGATGTGGCCATGCCGATCGGCAATCCGGAAACCCAGTTGGTAGACCTCACTGCGCGGGAGCTCGAAGGTACCATCACGATAGGCCTGGTACTCCTCGTTCAGCTCCGCCTCCCGCTGAAGCCGCCTCTCTACGGCGACCTTGGTGGGCTCAAAGTCTGCAAGCAGATCCACCAGTTCCCTGACCTCCGCCTGCCTCTCGTCGGACAGGATATCGATTTTGTCCTTGGGCTTGTGGGCATCGAGGCCCGGATAGTTGAAGTGAAAGGTTCCCAGCAGCAGCACCTGGGCCTGACGGTGGATCCCAAGGCGCTCCAGGGGTGAACTTGTTGCGACGCTCCCCTTACCATTGTCCTTCATTGTAAGTGTTCCCTCCTCTGAAGTTGCGCTGCCTGTCAGGGCCCCGAGCCGATCCCTCTAAACTGACCTGCTGCAGATGGATCTCCTCCGCGCATCTGTCTCTCTCCTGCCTTTCGTCGATGGGATGGGCCAATCCTCCCGCACGGAGAGAACACCGACAGCGACCGCCCCCGCGTTGAAACAACGCTCAAGTGCACTGGAGACTGAGCAGGAAAGCTGAAGGGGTGGTCGTGGATGTCACCGAGTCCATTCTCCACCTTGACCGACTACCTTAGCCAAGGTCTGTCGGCGCCGGGGTGAGCTGGGAAGAGAGTCAGCAGTTGGTTGACTGGCCCGAGTGCCTCGAGTTCTTCCAGTTCCAGTGGATGAAGGTGCTGGCCTCGGTGGAGGAAACTAAGGCCCGCCCGCTCCTGGCTGAACTGGTGATAGCCAAGACTCTGACAGTCAGTCTTTTACACAGCCTGTGGACATGTATGTGTAGAATGCATGTGTAGGCGAGGGCGGGGTTTTGGGGAGAAGTAGAACCACAATTGGATGTCCCTACCATACTAGCCTCAATGCCTTACACTACTACCAGTTTCGATAGTTGTCACCCCGAGGGATGATCTCGTGGATGAGAATCACATTATCTTCCCTGATCACTTCATAGATGGCCCGCCAATCACCAATCCGAAGGCGTCGGACACTCGCGTACCCCCGTAGTTTTCGGCTTTGAGGAAAGGGCCTTTGATCCTCTCTTAAGGCAAGCAGGGCCTGTCGAATACGATTGACAGTACTAGCATCGAGACGCTCCAGGGAAACTTTTGCCCGTTTAGTTAGGCGAAGTTCAAGCATCATCGAAGGTTACATCATCAATAGAGACGGTCTCGCCATTGCGGTAGTCTTTTCGTCCTTCTTCGATGGCTTCGATTTCCCAATCCTCAGGGTTTGCAGCCATCACCTCATCCAAGAATTCAAGCAGTCTATCTGCCAGCGAATCTGGCATACTATCAATGACCGCATGGATCTTCTCTTTGGTCGTCACGGGATATTCAGCTCCCTTCTGCGCGTTGCACTGCAGGTCAATACTTCACTCTTATTCTACCATAGTACCAAAAGGCTGGTTACTT